>Ga0209402_10004839_pt1 | contig 12164 bp, 7 predicted proteins | sample ArcticOcean_MG_C_3_FD_187437 | JGI IMG/M metagenome (GOLD analysis project Ga0209402, IMG submission 187437) | Marine microbial communities from western Arctic Ocean - ArcticOcean_MG_CB8_126 (SPAdes) (version 2) | ecosystem: Environmental > Aquatic > Marine > Oceanic | place: Arctic Ocean... | reverse complement strand
TATAGCACTTTGGGACATAGGAGGAAAAGTTACAGGACAATCTATATCAAGAATGATTGGAGGTCGACATCGTGAAAAAGTTGCAGTTTATGGTTATGGAATGATGTTGAGAAAGGAAGACATAAATTCTTTAGCCTCCCGTTTTTCGGAAGAAGCTGCTGCCATTAAATCGTCCGGTTATATAGCAACTAAAATGAAAGTTGGTCTTGGCCCAGATAAAGATTTAAAGCTAGCTGAAGCAGTTCGAAAGGGAGTAGGAGATGACTTTCATTTTATGGTAGATGCAAATCATTGTTACACTTTAGGAGATGCACTTTATGTAGGTCGTGGCTTAGAAGAATTGAATGCTTACTGGTTTGAAGAACCGGTAGCACCGGAAGATCATTCTGGTTATAAAGAATTACGCAAAAAATTGGATATAAAAATTGCTGGAGGCGAAGCTGAATATACTCGCTGGGGCTGGAGGTATTTGTTCGAAAATAAATGCTTAGATATAGCACAACCTGAAGTGTGTGCACTGGGAGGAATTTCTGAATATCTTAAAGTACTTGCATTAGCACATACATTTTTTGTCCCCGTGGTAAATCACGTCTGGGGCTCTGATATTTCGGTTGCTACTAATTTACAGTTGCTGGCTGCAATGCCACCTTTGCCAGGTGGTCTTTATCCTGCTGAACCATGGTTAGAGTTTGATACAACCGACAACATGTTTCGGGATGAATTGATAATCAACCCGCTTCAAATTCAACAGCAGGTCAAAACAACCGGAGGATTTGTTTCGATACCTGACAATCCAGGTATTGGAGTTGAACCTGACCGTGACTTTATTCGCAAGTTTACCAAGGATGTTTAAAATAATCTTTGGTGATTAACAAAATAATCTTAATCAAAGGAGGTGGGAGTGTTCTAAATTAAGTATTTTTTTATAGATAAATAAATAAACTTTTTATTAATAATTTTTTTATATTTGAACTAAAAAAGAAAGGTTAAAATGGAAAAATTTATAAAAATAAATAGAAGAGAGCTAATTCGTCTTGCTGGAATGGGATCATTAGCAGCTGCATCAACAACTATTCCGGGTATTAGTAATTTAATTGCTGGAGAGAAAGATAGTGTTACAGTATATTTTTGGGATGGCCCGCCATTAATTGGAATAAGAGAAAAAGCATTAAATCCTTTTAATAGTGTTTATAAAACGTGTGAAATGAAATTTACTTCGGTGCCTGGAGGACCAGCTGGTGGATACAATGATAAGCTTATGGCTCAACTTGCTGCTGGCATGGCTCCTGACGTTTTTATCATTGAAATTGGTCTATTACCTCAAATGTTAAAAAATGATTTGTTGCTTGATCTTAAACCTTTTATGGATGCTGATAATTATGATTTAAGTCAATTCCCTAAGCTGGCAATTGATGCATATACTCATAAAGAAGGTATTTATGGTTTGCCAGATAATGTGGCATCTATCGCTATTTATTACAATAAAGACATGTTTGAGGAAGCTGGAGCAATGATGCCAACTTCTAAATGGGATGATCCAAGTTGGACAGTTGATGATTTTGTTAATAGCTGTGATCGCCTTACTAAAACCAACAATAATGGTAAAACAATCCAATGGGCAATAGATGTTACGGGATGGGATAAAATTTGGCAAACTTGGGTACGTATCTTTGGAGGACAACTTGTTGATGATCCATTTTTTCCTACAGAATGCACTTTAAACGAATCAAAAGCGGTTGAGGGGTTACAATTCTATTCAGATCTGCGTTGGAAACATGGATATGCACCACGTCCAGAAGCTATGGCCGAAATGGGTACAAGTGCACTTATGCAATCTGGTAGATTAGGTATGTTTTATAGTGGTAGTTGGGATTTTCCTAATTATAGAGAAAGTGATTTCACTGTTGCACTGGGCCATTATCCTTCAGGTCCAGGAGGTAGATCAAACTATGTATATTATTATCCTTTAGTAGTACCAAAAACCACCAAATCACCAGAATGTGCATGGAATATGTTGAAATACTATAATGGTCCAGCAATAGAAATGATCATTAAGGAAGGTGGATTACAGGGTACTTCTTTTGAAGCACAAGACAAATGGTTTGTTACAGATTCAAGACCACCAGAAAACAAACATGTCATGGTAGATTCCGCAAAACATTTCGTTTCACCAGATCCAGTTTTAACTAATATGAATAAAATCAATAGTGTTATGCAGTCTCAGATCGAGCTCCTATTGATTGGTGAAGAAAGAGACGCAAAAGTGGTTGCGGATGAAATAGTTAGAAAAGTAAATCCACTTATTAAAAAAGGGCAATGGAGAACTTAGAAATCTAATTGGTTCTAAATAAGGGGATATTAATTGATATCCCCTTATCAATATATATTCATATAATTGTTTATTACAGATTTAATCATTTATGTTATAAAACTTCACTAGTTTCCAAGGAAGTTATCGAATAAATTCAATTAGATAGCATCTTCAATGATGACCGAATAATTATCTGATTTATCAAGTAACTGAATTGATGATATTTTTTCAAATAAGGTCAGACTCAATACCTGTAGAATATTGTAGAGTGAAGTCTCTATTTTTAGCCGTTTTTTAATAATGGCCACAAGGACAAATACAGAAACTGCGATCCAGATTTGTGTTTTAACTGCGTTTTCAGATGTTCCGTAAAAAGTTTTTATTCGCAAGTGCTGTTTAATCCATTTAAAAAATAGTTCAATTTGCCAGCGGTAACGGTAGAGATCGGCAATGGTTTTGTGCCGAGCAGACAAAGTTATTTGTCAGGGAATTAAAATGTTTTTCCGTTTCACTGTCATAGTAGTGTATACGACGTAGTATTTTTGGATATGCTGCTGAGCTATTCAGTCCTGTCAGTATAACGGTATGGTCACATTTTACGCCTTTATTCATCTCTAAGGAACGTGAATATCGTCGTTTGAATTTGGTATTGGATTTTGCCCTAATCACAAAATATGCACCAGCAGTGTGCCAGCGGTAAAGGCGTTTAAAATCCAAATAACCTCGATCCATAATATAAAAGGCTCCTATTTCAGGTATAAGCAGATCGAGTGCACTTACGTCATGCATTTTGCCATCTGAGATGTGCATAAAAATTGGTATATTACCACGCAAGTCCAAGAGAGTATACAGTCTTACAGCAGATTTGGCTGAACGAAACAGTGCCCATGGGAAAACCGACATGCAAAGATCAATGGTCGAGGCATCCAATACGTAAACTGTATTTTTCATTTCCAATCCTAGATCCTCTCTGGAGTATAGAGGACGGGCTAATTTAATCAAAGCATGAGCAAAGTCAGCATAAATGCGCCAATCATGCGTTTTGTTTGCATTCGAGAAAGTGTTACGAGATATCCCTCCTCGGTTTACGATATGGTAGAGTTTGGGATTATGAGTTCGAAGGCAAATTTCAATATCGCGGAAACTTTCTCTATGTGTAAGCTGACCGAAGGTCCCATGCAAAGAAATTGATCGAAACAGTTGAAAGACTTTACATAACGGTTGCCACTATAACGTTCGATACATTTTCTGAAGGTGGTTTGAATAAGCAGATGGTTCATCACCTGGGAAAATATATATTCGCCTGAAAACATACTGCTCCTTTTTCGTATGAAAATGAGTAGCATGACTGACTTCAAGCAGAATTCTCAAGTCGGTAACTGGCATAATCCAATGTTATTCTTATGTTTTCATATAGTTACGAGAATAATTAGCTTTTTCTTGGGACACTAGTGATAAAATATATCAACCTGAATAATATGAATAAATTGTCTCTTAAAAATTTAAATAAAGAAAAGCGGGAAACAATTTTAGGATGGTTAATGGTTTCCCCTTTTCTGATTGGATTTGTTTGTTTTACTGCTATACCTATGATCGCATCTCTTATAATTTCGTTTACTGAATGGGATATGCTTTCAAATCCGGAATGGATTGGTTTTGATAATTATAAAACATTATTCTTTGAAGATCCATTAGCACTACATTCACTTAACATTACAATTTTATTCACTATAGTATCGATCCCGTTAAATATTGTATTTGGATTAGCTTTGGCAATGTTACTAAATACTAGTATTAGAGGTTTGTCTATTTTCAGAACAATTTTTTATTTACCAGCAATTTTATCTGGAGTTGCAGTTGCTTTAATGTGGAGATGGATTTTCTCATCGGAGTTCGGTCTTCTAAATGCTTTACTTAGTATAATCGGAATTGAAGGTCCGGCTTGGCTTACAGATCGAATATGGGTTCTACCTTCTTTTGTTATTATGCGGTTATGGAGTGTAGGTGGTGGAATGATAATTTACTTGGCAGGCTTACAATCCATTCCAACGAATCTTTATGAAGCAGCTAATATTGATGGCGCTAACTGGTGGCATCGAACACGATTTATTACATTACCTATGTTAAGTCCAACTATTTTTTTTCAACTTATAGTTGGTTTTATTTTCTCTATGCAAATATTTACTGAAGCATTTATTATGACAAATGGGGGTCCTGCAGATGCTTCTCTTTTCTACCTTTTATATTTATACAGACAAGCTTTCCAGTATTTTGATATGGGATATGCATCAGCGTTGGCCTGGGTATTATTTATAGTGATTCTTTTATTAACAATTATAATTTTTAAAACAGGCAGATTTTGGGTCTATTATGAAGGCGAAACAAAAAGAACAAATATTTAATATACAATACTGGAAATGAGAAAGAAGTTTTCATCTAAAATACTAGTTTACTTTTTACTTATTAGTGGTTCGATCGCAGTATTAATGCCATTCTTTTGGATGCTTTCTACTTCTCTTAAAAAACTTTCTCATGTTTTCCGTTTCCCTCCAGAGTTTATCCCAGATCCTATAGTTTGGTCAAATTACCCAGAAGCTTTAACTCAACTACCCTTTGGGTTATATTTTATAAATTCTATTTTAGTTACTGGTGGTTGTTTGTTAGGAGAATTAATAGTTTCAGCTATTGTTGCATATTCATTTGCTCGTCTTCGTTGGAAAGGAAGAGATTTTATTTTTATAATTTGTTTATCTACGATGATGTTACCACGTCAGGTAACTCTAATACCTGAATTCATTATTTTTAAAGAATTAGGATTACTTGACACATTTTGGCCATTAATTTTACCATCATGGTTTGGAAATCCATTTTATATTTTTCTAATGCGACAATATTTTTTAACTATTTCTACAGAGTTGGACGATGCTGCAGTAATAGATGGATGTTCTAAATTTGGTATATTCTGGAGAATAATATTGCCTCTTTCAACACCTGTTTTGGCTACTGTAGCAATATTTTCATTCCAATATAATTGGAATGATTTTTTTCGACCATTAATTTTTCTTTTCAGTAATGAAAATTTTACATTAGCTTTAGGTTTAAGATTCTTCCAGGGAAATTATGGAACTCAGTGGAATTATTTAATGGCTGTTTCATTAATTGTTATGCTACCATTAATAATTGTTTTTTTTGTTGCTCAAAAAAGATTCATCCAGGGAGTCGTTTTCACTGGTTATAAATAAATCTTAATATTCATTTAAAATAGGAATATCAAAGTTGATTATATTTAAAATCATACATAATAAATTTTAAAATACTACAAATATATTCTTACATTGGTAAATGACTTAATTCATTTTTAAAGGAAATATTAAACAAATAAAGATTATGTGGAATGAATCAGATAATGAAATTCTGGATAGGATTTTAGAAACTATTATTCCTCCAAGTAAGGATGGTAAAATCCAATCAGCAAATAACATAATAATAAGAGATAAAATCAAGAATGAAGTTATAAATGATAATAAATTAAAGTCACTATATCAGCATGGGATGCAATATTTTAAACAGATGTTAATTTTAACAGCTAAGGAGCTAAATAATATCGATTTAAAAAAGTTCACCTATCTGATTCGTAAATTGGAAGATCAAAAACCTGAATTCTTTAATTATATCCTCCGTCAAACTTATATCGCATATTACATTCAACCTTCTATTAGAACTCATTATGGTTTATCTGCAAATCCACCTCACCCAGAAGGTTACAATGTTATTTCTGATACAGTGGAAGAAATTTCGCTACTTGTTGATCCGGTTATCAAAAGAGGTAGTTGTTATCGCGAATATAATGAAATAAAGGTTGAAACATGATCAATGAACCAGTAGATATCTTGATAGTAGGTGCCGGTGCATCTGGTGCCGCAATCGCATATTCTCTTTCTAGTTTAGGAGTGAAAATTTTATGTTTAGAACAGGGGTCCTGGGTCAATCATAATAATTTTCCCAGTACAAAAACTGATTATGAATTTTATCGTTACTCTGATTTTAGTTGCGATCCTAACGTAAGAAAATTACCTGAAGATTATCCTATTAACTCAGATGAATCACCGATTACCCCTGTGAATTTCAACGCTGTAGGAGGATCGACAATTAATTATCTTGCTCATTGGCCAAGATTCCATCCATCAGATTTTCGAACTAAATCATTAGATGGGGTTGCAGAGGATTGGCCCATAGAATACGCAACACTTGCACCATTCTATGATTTGAATAGCACTATAATGGGAGTTTCGGGTTTAGCTGGGAATCCAGCTTATCCTTTTTACGAGCCTACTTTACCTCCAATACCTTTGGGGAAATTAGGTAATACACTGGCAAGGGGGTTCAATAAACTTGGTTGGCACTGGTGGCCATCTGATACCACCATTCTGAGTCAGGATTTTGATGGCAGATCTAAATGTGTAAACGCAGGTACATGTGATCTAGGTTGTGCAGCTGGTGCAAAAGCAAGTGTTGATATAACTTATTGGCCACTGAATCTTAGACGCCGAGTGGAACTTAAAACCCACTGTAGGGTCAGAGAAATTACATTAAAGAAAAACGGAATGGCTGATGGTGTTCTCTATTATGACAATAAAGGGGGTTTGCATGAACAAAAAGCTGAAATCGTCGTCATGGCCTGCAATGGTGTGGGAACTCCAAGGATATTACTAAATTCCAAATCAAGTCAATTCCGCGACGGATTAGCAAACAGAAGTGGTCAAGTTGGGAAAAATCTTATGTTTCACCCACTTTCAAATGTTGTAGGATTGTTTGAAGAACCGATGGAGGGATTTAAAGGACCTATGGCCTGCAGTATCCTTAGTCAGGAGTTTTATGAGACGGACACATCTCGTGATTTCATCCGAGGCTATGGATTACACAGTGGGAGATTTACAACACCAATGACCTATGCTCTAGGAGGATACGGAACTGACAAGCTTATACCATGGGGTAGTGAGCATAGAAGAATAATGGATGAAATTTATCCATTCTCTGCAGGATTGACGGTAGTCACGGAAGATCTTCCTTCTGAATCCAACATGGTTACTTTAGATGAGGAATTGACTGACAGTGACGATATTCCTGCTCCAAAAATCTACTATAATGTTGGAGAAAATACAAGAAAAATGTTTGTGCATGGTGAGGCAAGAGCAAAAGAAGCTTTAATTGCTGCTGGAGCTAAAGAAATTATTTCCCCAGGGGGTGAAGTTTTGTATCGAGCAGGATGGCATCAATTGGGTACAGCTCGAATGGGTAATAACTCTGAGCGTTCTGTAGTCAATTCGTGGGGCAGAAGCCATGATGTTAAAAACCTCTTTATTGTAGATGGTAGCATCTTCGTTACTTCTGCCGCAGTAAATCCTACTTGCACTATAATGGCTTTAGCCCTTTATATTGGAGAAAACATCAAAAAAAAAGCAGCCAACCTCTTTGATTGATTGCCATTAAGGTTTTTAGCAGAATATTTATGGTGTCTTCTTAGCAAAATAAATGCTGTAAGTGAGGTAATTATTATAGAAATCTGATTCAAATCGATGCAAATCCTAATTATATCACTTCGATTGTATAAAATTTGAGTCGTTGAAATACATCGAGATGTAGCTCATTGAGTTGCCTAAATTCAACTAAAGATAAAAGGAAAAATGAATAAGAAAGACACAAATTTCGGGGCACTCACCCCCTTATCTACGAAAGATTCAAGATGGAACTCAGGTTTTTTAGCAGAACTTTTTGAAAAGAGCTCACATACGACCCGTGAGACACTAAAGATGGCACTCTGGGACAAGGACAACTCAGCCACCTTTGAGAACTTCAAGACTGCAGCGAAGCTCAAAGAGGAACGTGCAATAAATGGGTTCGAGGAACGATACGAATTCGAAGGGGGCACAAGCGATTGGACACCCCGAAAAGGGGAGACACAGGCCATACACCAGGGCACAAGCTGGAGCGACGGCGATTGCTACAAATACATGGAGGGCTTAAGCCGAATCTACGCGACCATTGAACCTGGTTCGGAGTGTGAAGAAATCAAGCTGGAGCTTGACAGTCTCATTAAGATAGTTACTGGCGCACAGGAAGATGATGGCTACTTGCAGACCCAGATCACAATTCCGTATCGCTCACGTTGGATCACACGTCTTTTTCACGAAGACTACAACCTCGGCCATCTCTTCACCGCAGCGGCTGTCCATTCCGAGGCTACCGGTGAAACTTCTTTCATCAATATTGCAAAAAATGCAGCTGACAACTTGTACGATCACTTCATAATCCGTCAGCGAGATGCGGGATCATTTGGTTGGAACCCCACGCATATTCCTGGCCTCGTGGATCTCTACCGTGTGACAGGTGAACAGAGATATTTGGAGCTGGCAATTGTTTTCCTGGACAGACGTGGTTCTGAGCGACCTCTCCTATCCGAAACTGACGACAGACAGGGCCCAGATGATCAGAACCAGATGGCGGTAGCTTTTATCAATGAAAACGAGGCTGTAGGTCATGCGGTGACTGCAGGCTATCTCTACCTCGGTGCTTCCGAAATCTACCGTGAGACTGGAGACCGAAGATTGTTAAATGCGGCAGAACGCATATGGAACGACATTGTTGATCGGAAGATCTACATTACAGGTGCGGTTGGCGCCTTGCCGGTTGGAATATCAAAACGCGGCTTCAAGGTTTGGGAGGCCTTTGGACGAGAGTACCAGCTTCCTCACAGGACCGCTTACAACGAAACGTGCGCTAACATCACATGGGGCATGTTCTGCCGTTCAATGTTTATGGCGACTGGTGAACCAAAATACGCTGACGAGATGGAACGCATTATCTACAATGCAGGCATATCAGGGATGAGTATTGCAGGTGATGCCTTCAACTACGCAAATCCACTTCGATGGTACAAGAATTGGGACACACACGGTGAATCGTTTGGTACTATGCGTCACTTTTCTCACGAAAGATGGCAAATCCATACTTGCTACTGTTGCCCGCCGCAAGTATTCCGTTTAGCAGCACAACTCAACGAATGGGCCTATTACACATCAAATGAGACACTTACCATTGTTCTATATGGATCAGGCAGAGTGAGTGCTAAGATCCCTGGAACTGGAGATGTTTGTGTGGTACAAAAGACCTCTTATCCTTGGGACGGTATCGTGAAACTTACCGTGGAGATGGCGCCGGTAAAAGAATTTAGTATGGCTCTTCGTATTCCTGCCTGGGCAGTTGGAGCCAGCCTAGAGGTCAATGGGATCAAAAACGACACAAGTTATCCTGAGCCAGGCACGATCGCATATTTATCACGCGTTTGGAGAAAGGGAGATTCCATTGAACTTAAGTTGCCCATGCCGGTTCGTCTCGTTTCGGCGCACCCCAAGGTAGAGGAATGCCGTGGACAAGTCGCCATTATGCGAGGTCCTATAGTCTTCTGCGCTGAGTCGGTTGATCTTGTGGATGGTGTATCACTCGAGGATATTTCGATCTGCCGTGATTTTCAACCTAGCGAGAAGTTTAACCCCAATCTTCTGGGTGGGATTGTAACCATCACAGGTCGTGGTCAAGTTAACGAAGAATCGAAATATTCTCTCTATAGGGAAGTTAACAGAGATAACGCTAGCAAAATTGATGTCACTCTGATCCCCTATTTTGCATGGAAAAACAGGGGACGAACAGACATGACGGTGTGGCTCCCTATTGTTTGATAAATACACTATATGGATTACTCATAATAAGCAACTAACTTGATATCGGAATGATAATAATCTCTGAGAGTCCATACCACTAGAATTGAACTGTTAATCTTTTGCACTATAGCATCAAGCAATTCATCCAGTGAAGCATGAATTTGAAAGAACCTGGGATGTGATATTTAACAGATTTGAGATACTTCGGAGTTAAATATCCTAATTCAAACTTACATGAAGCTCAAATCCAACTCACCCAGATTTTGTATAGATAATAAATATCTGGATACAACTAAAATATAAATACATAAGATAATACAAAATATAATTGATCTCTAAAGTTTATTCTAAGTAGAATAATTTTCATATAAGTTTCTATGGAAGAATTTTAAAGATAAATTATTTAAGATTTATGAATTTTATCTAACTAATAATTAGACTTGTAAGATCGATGAAAAAATTTAATTATTTTTATTATAGTGAATATATTAAAATACTATTTTAATTAAGATTAATTTAATTTATTAAAAACTAATTTAAATATATATGAATATTTCTTCAAAATCTTTTAATAGTCCTTATACTAAAATAAATATTCTTTCATTAAACGAAAACAAATGGACAGGTGGTTTTTGGGGGGACCGTTTTGATCTTTGTTACAAAACAATTTTACCTAGTATGCTTAAAGCTCTTGAAGAACAAGAAAATAAAGCAAAACTAGTATATTTTCGAATCGCATCGAAAATAGAAGAAGGCAAACATGAAGGTACCAATTGGAGTGATGGTGACTGTTACAAATGGATAGAAGCTATGTCGTATGTGTATGGGATTACAAAAGATGCAGAAATAGAACAAAAATTAGATGAAGTAATTTCATGGATTGCTGGGGCCCAAGAAAAGGACGGATACCTTAATACTCAAATTACTTTGAATCCAAATAAACACAGATGGCAAGATGTCAATGACCATGAACTATACAATATGGGCCATTGCTTTTCGGCAGCAGTAGTACACTTTGAGGCAACTGGGAAAAAGAATTTTCTTCAAATAGCTATAAAGCTTGCTGACTATCTTTATGGTATTTTCATTCCAACTCCAATAAAACTAGCTAACTTTGGTTTCAACCCTTCACAGATAGTAGGTTTGATAGATCTCTATCGTATTACTGAAAATAGCCGGTATTTAGAACTTGCAGATGTCTTTGTTAGTAATCGTGGTTCAGAACCTAATCGAGGAATCAATGGTGATCAAAACCAGGATAGAATTTCATTGAGAAAAGAAAAGATTGCTGTGGGTCATGCTGTTACTGCTACATATCTTTGGGCAGGTGCAGCCGATGTTTATGCTGAAACGGGAGACAGTGAACTTTTAAAAGCACTAAAAACGATCTGGGACGATGTTGTCTCAAACAAACTTTATATCACTGGAGCTGTTGGTGCACAGCATTTCAGTGCTTCAATAAGAAGGGATCCGGTACATGAAGCGTTTGGATTTCCTTATGATCTACCAAATGCAAGAGCCTATAACGAGACATGTGCTAACATTGGTCAAGCAATGTGGGCTCATAGAATGTTAGGTCTCACCGGGGAGTCAAAATATGCTGATGTAATGGAACAGATAATCTATAATAGTGGGCTTTCTGGAATGAGTATTGATGGAACTAAATTCTGTTATACCAATCCATTAAGATGGCATGGAATAAATCATGAAACGATCAGTAATGATACGTCAGAAAGATGGTTTATTCATTCTTGTTACTGTTGTCCCCCCCAGGTTGCTCGAACTATTGCTAAGATGAACCGTTGGGCATATGGAAAAACTCATAATAGCATTTGGCTTCATATATTCGGAAGTAATCGATTAGAAACAGAAGTTTCCAAAGGTTCTCTAGTCCTCGAACAAAAAACTGATTATCCTTGGGATGGTAATGTTAAAATTATTATACAAGATGCACCATCAAAGCCTTTTGCATTGAATCTTAGGATTCCAGATTGGGCTCAAAATGTAGAATTGTATATTAACGAAGAAAAGATTGAAGTCATTCCTGGTAAATATGTCAGTATAAATCGACAATGGAAAGCTGGAGAAATTCTAACTCTATTGATTCCAATGGAAACAGAGTTAGTTTTTTCAAA
>Ga0209402_10004825_pt1 | contig 12180 bp, 12 predicted proteins | sample ArcticOcean_MG_C_3_FD_187437 | JGI IMG/M metagenome (GOLD analysis project Ga0209402, IMG submission 187437) | Marine microbial communities from western Arctic Ocean - ArcticOcean_MG_CB8_126 (SPAdes) (version 2) | ecosystem: Environmental > Aquatic > Marine > Oceanic | place: Arctic Ocean... | reverse complement strand
TAAAGTCCTATAAATTTTATTGTTTTTTCATCATTGAGTTTAATAATATGCCAATAAGAGCAATAAATCCTGCCATTATAAATGCAGAGGAAAATCCATTAGTAAATGATAGAAAAACATTTAAATTTTCAGATGGATTTATTGAAGAGAGATCTGCATTAAATCCATCTGAACTCATAGTTAAAGTTATCAATAATGTAGATAAAGCAATAGAAATCAAATTTGCAGTAGTACGCGTGAGTTGTAAAAGTGCAGATATAACACTTCTATTTTCAATGGGTAATGAACCCATTATTGCACTAGTATTAGGTGCAGAAAAAACTGCCCATCCTGCTCCTGAAATTGATAGTCCTATTATTATTAGGATTGGGCTTGAATTTATTGTCAAATTAGAAAGTATGAATGCTGACAAACTTATAAAAGCTATGCCCAACATGGATATCCATTTTGTACCGAATTTATCAGATAATCTACCCGAAAAAGGGCTAATAATTGCCATAAAAAAAGCTGATGATATTAAGAGTAGTCCCGATAAGTTAGTTTTGTATTCTAAAACTTGAATTAAATAGAATGGCATTAAAAACATAGTTGATGAAAATGAAATAAAGGTTAGTAACCTGGTTACTATACCTAAACTAAATTGAGGGACTTTAAAAAAATCAACTCTCAACATAGGGTTGTTTACTTTAGTTTCCCAAAGAATAAATAAACTAATTAATAGTATTCCTAGTACTATCAATCCAGAGCTTTCTATACTAAAAAAATTATATCGGTGGACGTTGGTAATTCCCAATAATAGAACTATAAATGCTATAGAAGATATTAAGGCTCCAATCCAATCAAAGCTAAACTTCTCACTTAGAGTTTTACTATCAGATTTAAGAAGAAAAAATCCAGATAAAAATGCAATAATAGAGACAAATGAAGTCGAGAAAAATATAGATCGCCAACCAAATTGATCTATTAAAATACCAGCTATTACTGGGCCTAAAACTGCTCCCATTCCTATGATAGATACGTAAAGCCCAAGTGCTCTACCTCTTTCTTTTTCAGGAAAAATATTTGTTGCCATTACCATTGCATTTGCTTGTATACAGGCTGTTCCAAAACCTTGAAAAATCTTTGCAAACATTAACATATTAAATGAGGTAGATATTCCTGCTAGTAGAGCTCCTATACCAAAAATAATGAACCCAGATAGGTATATGTTTTTAATTCCTATAGTATCTGCAAGCCGACCCATGGGTAAAAACAATGCACTTGTTGTAAGAATATAAGCAAGAATTAACCATTGTACTGTTGGAATATCGAGAGAAAAGTCTTTTGAAATTACTGGTATAGCTATGTTTAATCCAGATTGATCGATTACTGATAACCCAATACCAATAGATATAGTAAAGTATGCATACCATTTATAATTTCTACTTTCAGTGATTTTTGAAATAGGTGATAATGGTATTTTCATTTATACTAGTTTGATCCTTTTGTTGAGCGAAGCGAAGTAATAATAAATCCGATACAAATTAATGAGAGACTTACTAGAAAAGCTCGTGAAAACCCTGAATTAAATGCTAGTAGTATTTCTGTATTTCCTAAAGTTGATACAGTCGATAAATCTGCAGGATAACCTTTTGAGCTCATAGTTAATGAAACAACAGTTGTGGCCAACGCTACACCAATCAAATTAGCGCTAGTACGAGTTAGTTGTAAAAATGCTGATGTAATACTTCTGTCTTCTAGTGGTATAGTACCCATAACAGCACTAGTATTTGGAGAAGAAAATATACCCATACCAGTTCCATTGAAACACATACCTGTAATGATAAATAAAGAGCTACTATTAAGGGTCAATTGTGAAAACAAAAGCATACTTAAACCCATCAAACATAAGCCTGCCATAGATATCCATTTCGTTCCTATTTTATCAGATAAACGGCCTGATAATGGGCTTGTGATAGCCATGCATAATGCTCCGGGTATCATTAAAAATCCTGCGATATTAGGTTCGTATCCTAAAACTTGGATAACATAAAATGGCATAAGAAAGAATACAGCAGAACCTGAAACAAATGCTAAAAATCTCGTCATAATCCCAATACTAAAATCTGGAATTTTGAAGAAGTCCATTTTTAACATAGGAGAAATTGATCGGTTTTCCCATTGTACAAAAGATAGGATTAATATAATCCCTAGTATAATTGTCCCACACACTTGTAAAGTAAAAAAATCAAAGCGATGAATATTTGTAATGCCTAATAATATAGCAATTAATGCGAGCGATGATAGTAAGGCACCGAGCCAATCAAAAGTAAACTTTTGTTTTAATGTGTTTGAATCATTTCTCAATATAAAAACACCTGTTAAGAAAGCAATTATAGCTACAGGAATGCATGCAAAAAAAATAGATCTCCATCCAAATTCAGTTATTAAAATTCCTCCGACAATTGGTCCACTTATTGCTCCAGTTCCTATAATTGTCATATAGAGACCAAGAGCTTTTCCACGTTGATTTTCAGGGAATATTGCCGTTACCATAGCCATTCCGTTTGCTTGAATACAAGCTGAACCTATACCTTGAATTATTTTTCCTAAAATTAAAATTACGTATGTAGGTGAAAATCCTCCTATTAGTGCACCGATAGAAAAAAATATAAAACCCGATATATATATATTTTTTCTTCCAAACGTATCTGCAAGCCGACCTATCGGTAAGAATAAAGCACTGGTAGTAAGTATGTATGCAAGTGAAACCCATTGGACTGTTGGAATATCTATTTTGAAATATTCAGCAATTTTAGGTATGGCTATATTTGTACCTGAAAGATCTAAAACTGCTAATCCAATACCTATAGCAATTGTAAAATATGCAAACCATGTGTAATTTGAGTCATTGATTAGTTTTTGTTTAGTAGTTATTGATTTCAAATTATTTATTTCGTCTCTTGTTGTTTTTCCAAAAATTATCATAACACAAAATTTTGGAATTAATTTTATATCAGATTCATATATAAAATGTACTTGAACTATTTATATATATGTAATAATGTAACCTTACATTTTTCTAGATAGCCAACCGATGTTTTATTTATGGGAGGATTGAATGCCTACAGAAGACTTAGCTTTGGTCTCACATTTATTACGCCGTGCAGGATTTGGGACTAGCCAAAAAGAAGTTGAGATTTATGCTAAAAAAGAATATGAAGAAATTGTGGATGATCTATTAACCCCTGAAAAATTCCCTGAGTATGATGCTGATTTTATTTCGCGATATTATATGGGAACTGTGACTTCTGATTCTTTTGGGCAAACTCAGGCTGCATGGATATATAGAATGATAAATACTCCCCGGCCACTTGAAGAAAGAATGACTCTTTTTTGGCATCATCTTTTTGCTACTGGATGGAATAAACATGAACATGCTATGACATGTGTGCAACAAATAGATATGTTTAGAACTATATGCCTAGTAGATATGAAAACAATATTGATTTCATTATCAAAAGACCCAAATATGATATGCTGGCTTGATAATTGTGAAAATCACAAAGATGCTCCCAATGAAAATTATGGAAGGGAAATCATGGAATTATTTTCATTGGGTGTAGGCAATTACACTGAAGAGGACATAAAAAATGCTGCTCGCGCATTCACTGGTTGGACCTTTACTCAATGTATACCTTTATATCCTTTTGGTACTTATCTTTCTGAATTTGAATTTCGACAAGATGATCATGATTTTGGGGAAAAAATCTTCTTAGGTGAAGTTGGTAATTTTGATGGGTATGATATTGTTGACATTATTGTAAAGCAACCTGCCACAGCTAAATTTATCTCCCGCCATTTGTACAATTTTTTTGTCGCGGATGAACCGCAAGTTCCTGCATGGAGTATCCAAGAACCACGCGATCCTGAAGCAATTGCAATGTTGTCAAATACATTTATTGAAACTGAAGGTAATATTCGTGAAGTATTAAAGGTATTATTTAATTCAGACTTTTTTAAAAAATCACGATTTATGAAAATAAAAAGCCCAGTTGATTTTGTTGTAGGTACAGTAAAAATTGCAGGCACCCATACTTTTCCACAACAGGATTTAATTAATCTCGCTGGCTCAACAGCACTTATGGGACAGACGTTAATGGATCCGCCAACAGTAGAAAGTTGGCATACTGGGCCTGAATGGATAGATAGTGGGACGTTAACTGATAGAGTGAATTTTGCTGTAGAACATATAGGTAACTTAAATAGTGATGGAATCCAAGATATTATTGAACGTATCAAGTCGAAAGGTCCTCAAATTAAACCTGAAGAATTAATAGATCTTTGTTTAGATTTACTCGGACATATGGAGATTGATTTAGTAACTAGAAAAAGTTTATTAGAATATGGAAATAGTCTTGGTAACTTATCATTCAACAACCAAGATTCTGAAGTAGAAAGTTTAGAAAAGATAAAACACATGTTGCAGCTAATTGTGTCTTGTCGAGAATATCAATTCGCATAAATCGATTATCAGGAGGGAAAAGATGACGACTGTAAGTGCTCCACCAGTATTAGTTGTAGTGCAGCTTAGTGGGGGTAATGATTTTATGAACACTGTTATTCCTATAACAGATGGTATCTATCATGATTCCCGACCATCTCTTGGTGTGAAAGAACAAGATGCATTACCATTAAATGATCAGTTGGCATGGAATCCTGTAGCAGCTCCACTGAAAGAGCTTTATGATCAAGGAAATGTAGCGATTATTCAAGGAATAGGTTATGAGAACCATAATAGGTCTCATTTTAGAGGTATGGATATTTGGCATACTTGTGAACCAGATAAAATAGTTACTGAAGGATGGCTTGGAAAAACTATAAGAGAATTAAATCCTAGCGGGGATAATGTAGTTACAGGTATTAGTTTTGGTAAAGGTCTCCCGCGAGCTATGGTTTCACCAGGTGTACCTGTTACTTCTGTAAGTGATCTAGATTCATTTGGTGTTATGTCAACAATTACTGCTGATCAACAAAGAGAGGAAGCATTGGGTGTATTTAAACGAATGTATACACCTGCAGTAGGTTCTGGAATTGTGGCTGATTATTTATCTCATACAGGTACTAATGCTTTAGCAAGTGCCCAAATATTAGGAAGTGTGCCAGGTAAATATCGTTCCACTGTTGAATATGCTAGTAATTCAATAGCGAAAAGTCTTCGTGATGTAGCTCGAGTTCATACTGCTGGTATTGGTACTCGTGTTTTTTATACCCAACATGGAGGGTATGATACCCATGCTACTCAATTAGCAGTGCACCCAAAATTGTTAAATGAATTAACAACTGCAATTATGGATTTTTTCCAAGATCTTAGAGATCACAATGCGTCTGAAGAGGTAGTTATGTTGGTGTTTAGTGAATTTGGTAGACGAATTAAAGATAATGGAAGTGGCACTGATCATGGCTCTGGTGGTGGAGCATTTTTAATTGGTGACCGTGTCCGTGGTGGGTTATATGGACAATATCCTTCTTTAGAGTATGCGCAACTAGCAAATGGAGAGGATCTTGGATATAACATTGATTTTCGAAGCGTTTATTCGACTTTATTGGATCAATGGCTAGGTGTAGATGCAAACCCAATTGTTAACGGATCTTATGAACAACTTAAACCTTTTATTGAATAGTTTTTGAGGTGGACATGGCAATTGCAGATGCTTTATTTAGATGTGGGTTTCCCTATATAAAAACCTTAGGAATGAGGAGAGTGACTTCTGGTGTTGTTGATGTTGCTACAGGCCTTGATAACTTAGTGTACGTTCTTCTTCGTGCTGATATTCCAATTGGTGGTTGTTGTGTACGGGTATTAAATTGGGATGATGAAGATTTAGGTTCAATAGGTTCAACTGGTACTGGAGACGGTAATTTCCAGTGGCCAACAAAATTACTAGTAGATAAAAATCAGAATTTGATTATTGCTGATGAAGGACTTAATCGTATAACTACGATGAGTAAAGAAGGTTCTTTTATTTCTAAATGGGGTGAGTATGGTTGTGAACCAGGGCAACTTAACCGACCTTCAGGTATGGCGTTTGATAAAGACGAAAACATTCTTGTTGTAGATAGTTTTAATCAAAGAATCCAAAAATTCAGTAAAAAAGGTGAATGCTTATCTGTATGGGGTGAATACGGAAGTGATGAGGGCTATTTCAATCATCCATGGGGTATAGCAGTTCGTGATGATGGGCATATATTTGTGTCTGATTGGGGTAATGACAGGATCCAGCATTTTACCGAGGATGGTATTTTTGTTAAGCAATTTGGGAATTCTGTAGATAGTGAATCTACTTTAAATAAACCTGCGGGTATAGCTGTTGATTCTGACGGAGATGTATATATTGCGGACAGAAAAAATAATCGTGTTGTTATATTTGATGCTCAAGGAAGATATGTGCAAAAACTCCTTGGAGATTCTCAACTCATGGGTATGGCAAGACAGTACGTTCGAACTAATCCAGTAGTATTACGCTTGCGTGAAATGACTAGATTAGATGATCAAAAACTCTTTCGTTTTCCTGTTTCTGTCACTTTCGACAGTGAAAATAAATTATGGGTTGGCGACTATGGCTCACATAGAGTTCAGGTTTATCAAAAAGATGCAGAAAGATTAGAATTAGAAGAATTAGAACCACCTCGTAATTCTCCCAAACTTGTCATTAATTAACACAGTGAGGTGTATATGCCGGTTAGGATAGGATTTGCTGAATATCGGTCGCAACTTTTACGGCAGGAGCTTGAGCGTGTAATAGAAGAACTTCCTGGATTGGGAGCTTTAAAAGTAATATTAATTGGTGACCTTTTGACAGGTAACGTGCATCCATCAAGTATTTTGGAGATGTTTATCGTTCAAGAAACAGAAGACGCTTATCTTGATAGAATAGATTTTTTTCTATCACATCTTCGTCCAACAGTAGGGATAGATATATCAGTTTATACTCCAGAGGAAGTTGTAGAATTGGAAACTAGAAATATATTTGTTCGAAAAGTATTGAAAAGCGGTGGTGTTTTATATGAAATATGAACAAGATCGTTGGATAAGACAAGCTCAAAATGATTTAATATCAGCAAAATCAAATCATAAATTAGGAGCGTATAATTGGGTATGTTTTATGTGCCAACAATCTGGCGAAAAAATTTTAACAGCTTTTTTATATGGGAAAGGAGCTGAAGATGTTTGGGGGCATTCGTTAGCAGATCTTTGTGAGGACGCTATAAATTTTGATCCTACATTTGAGATGATAAAATCTGTTGCTGTTTTATTAGACAAGTATTATTATCTTACGCGATACCCATCCCAGATACCCAGTGGTATTTCATCAGATATATTTGCAGCACATGAATCAGAAAAAGCAATTGAAATAGCAGAGGAAGTTATAAAATTTGTTATAGATAGAATAGATAATATTTAGGAGGTACTTAAATGTCAGATGAAGTATTATATGAGGTTGAAGGACATGTTGGAATTATAACCTTAAATAGGCCTGAAAAACATAATGCTATGAACCCAGACTTGATTAAATTACTAAGAGAAACGTTTAATAAAGCTAATCGAGATCGCAATATTCGGGCTGTGGTTTTAACTGGTGCTGGAGATAGGGCATTTTCTGCAGGTGCTGACTTGATACACATGGCAACTCGAGAATCTTCAGACTTTGGAGAATCTTTTTGGTGGCCAGATCAACCAAGGGGTTGGGCTCAAGATTTTTACAAACCAGTAGTGGCCGCGATCAATGGGTATTGCTATGCTGCAGCAATGAATTTGATGTGTGAAGCAACTGACATACGTATATGTGCGGATTCAGCCTCATTTTGCTATGCTGAAGTTTTAAGAGGTTTTAGTGGTGCAGGACCTGCTCTCGGTTTACTCCCAAGACAAGTTCCATATGCTAAGGCAATGGAATGGTTAATGATGGGAAAAGTATTTGGTTCTGAGGAAGCTCATTTAGCTGGTTTAGTGAATGAAATAGTACCTCTAGATCAAGTCAAAACAAGGGCATTAGAAGTTGCCAAGGAACTTTCAAAATTAGCTCCTATTGCAGTACGTGCAATTAAAGAATCAGTTGTTAATGGGATCTCTATGGATACTCCAAATGCTATAAAATATGCAAGTACAGTTGGCGTATTAACTCGATATACTAAAGATGCTTTAGAAGGGCCAAGGGCATTTGCTGAAAAAAGAGAACCAAAATATGAAGGACGATAAAATATAATAACCAAGGCTGGTCGATATGAATACAGGGAAAATTTTATTATTTACTATGATAAGCATGTTTTTAACATCATGTGGGCTAAATGTTGGAGGAAGTTCTGAATCAAATAATTCTGCTCCAAATACTCAAAACAATGTAAGAAATATCAATTCAGATAATAATCGTGATGCTGAACTTAGGAGAGAAAATGATTATGAAAGAGCTTTTGATGAAATACGAGGTGATATTCATCATCTCTTTGAAAGAATGGATGATTTAAATCGACGTTTGAATGAAATAGACCATGGAATGTTTACCATGGTGCCAGATATGGGAAATATGATGGGTGGTATGGGCGGAATGATGGGTGGAGATATGTCTATGCCTTATAATATGCCACCTATGGGTAATATAGGTGGCCCTCAAATGAATCGACCCAATAATATGGATAGAGGGTTTAGAGATAACCCCAACAGTAAAGAAATAACCATGGAACAAAGGTATGATCGAGGGGTTAGGGCATATAAGGGGAAAAATTATCAAGAAGTTATTAGCTTGTTTTCAGGTATAATTAATGGTACTAATTTCGACACTTCTGTATTTGGATCTACGAGCAAAAAGGCTTATCTATATCGTGGTCTTGCCTATTATGAGCAACAATTATTTACAGAAGCATTAGAAGACTTAACCACATATATAGATTCTAATTCAACTGAGGATATCTGTTTATCTGAAGCTCATAAAGGACGATCACTAATTTATTTAAGTACAGGAGAAGAAACTAAGGCAACTGAAGAATTTAGTAAGGCTACAGTTCTTTCTAGTGGAATAACAAAAAATCCCTGTTTATTATATTAATCAGAAATCAGAATTATTTTTTTGGTTCTTTTGTAAATAATAGGGAAATGGCTGAAATAATCGCTAGGGATGTAAGTATTGGAAATATTAAGTCATAGCTATTTGTTATATCATATATTATTGCTGAGCTTAATCCTCCTAAGGCCATCCCTGCATTCATAAATAGATCCCCAATACCTCGTATAGATCCAATAGCTTGTCTTCCAAAGTAATTCGGGAGGGTTATAAGCGCTATCGTCCATGTACCTCCAAGCCCAAATCCAAATACAAGGGCTGCAGCAAAAGCCATAATTGGATTATCGGCAAAAAGAAATATAAGTGCACCAAAACCAATAAAAAGAGCTGTTAAGCTACCACGAATATTTGAATTAATTTTTTCGGAAATTATTCCCCATAATAAACCGCCTGTACCTGTACCTATAGCTAAAATGGTTATTGCGAATGCAGCTGTGATAGGTTTTAAACCATTTGAGGTTAATAATGCGGAAATATGGAAATTAACACTTGAATGAACAAATGCTAATAATGCAATATTAATACATAAAATCCAGAGAATTGGGGAATGTAATGATTCTTTTAAGGTCCATGTTCCTGACGTTTCAATATCATTATTGCGATTTTTTGAGTCAATAATAGGATCAGGAATGATGTTGAAATTTTCTGGTTTAGATATAATAAAAATCAATGAAGGAATCGCTCCAATAATCCATACTGTAACACCTAGCCACAACCAGGCTTCTTTCCAACCTACTGTATCAATCAATAATTGAGAATATAAAGGTATCAATCCCATACCTACAGAGGTGATAAGAATTGATATCCCATTTGCTCTCCCTCGCCTTCTAATAAACCAACGAGAAATTACTGTTGTACTTGAATTCATTATCGGGGCAACCATAAGCAAACGAGCAATCCCAAATAAAATATAAAAACTTAGTGGTGTAATCCAATAACTTAGGAATATTAATGAAGTACCCATAATGAGCAATGATATAAATAAAACAATTTTGTCACCTTTACGATCAATTATCCATCCGCTAATAGGAGCAACTGCGATCGCAATCAAGCCAGCTATTGTTGGAGCTCCAACAATCAATGTTCTACTCCATCCTAAGTCTTCACTCATTGGAGTTACAAAAACAGATAGAGTTAATGCAGCGCTAGCACATGCTGCAATTGTAGCAAATCCTGATGATAAAATTATCACCCATCCATAGTAAAATGGAGTAATTTTTATTAAAAAAAAGCTAAATTTATTCATAGCAATATGCAAATATATTTTGTATAAATGCAATAATTGCTATTATAAATGCATTTATATGATAATATTTTATTTACTTTATGCATTAATTGTATTACGAATTATCATTAAAACATTCTTCCTTGAGGCTCTAATCCCAGGAAGAATTGCCCTGCAGTTTCGTAATGAGCTAAACGTCCTTGGATTTGTTGTGTAATAGCGTGGGCATCCTGAAATTTTCGTTGAATTGCATTCCCTTCAAATATTGAATTTGCACCACAAATTGTATAAGCCATATTAACCACTTCTGCAGCTTGTCTTATAGCATGTGTACTCGCAAGTCGTAGTTCGATTCTATCTTCTATTTTAAGCTTTCCAGAAATATTTGCTTCCTGCCAGACATTCTCTGCTTTTTGGTCCACAAATGCATTTGATGATCCCCATAAAGCTTCTGCTAGACCTATTTCTCGTTGAGTAGATGATTGATCTTGCAGTAATTGTTGTTCCTGGGGTGTTTTAGTTTTAGATATTTCAATTGCTTTATCTAGTGCCCCTCTAGCTACACCAAGTGCAACTGATGCAAATCCTGAAGCAAACATAAGATTTTTTGGAATAACATAAAGAGCATTTTTTTCTGATGTGTCATTAAATTCAGGAAATGTGTATTTCTCGGGTACAAAAAAGTCATTTACTTCAAAACTAAAACTACCTGTTCCTTTCAATCCATTAACCTGCCATACATCAAAAAAATTTACATCTTTTTGAGGTATCATCATGTTTATTTTTTTTGTAGGATCTTGATTTTCAATTGTTGAAATTGCTATTACCCATGTAGCGTGTTGCGAACCACTGCTGAAATTCCACCGCCCAGTTAAACGGTATCCACCTTCAGTTGGTATTGCATTTGCATATTGTGTTGGACCATTACATAAAATCGCCCCTGGATCATTCCAGATCTCTTCTGCCAAGGTTTTGGGCATGATTGCAGCATTTGTAGCCAAAATATTGTTCTGATTGAAACACCAACCCATACTTCCATCTGCTTTTGCAATTGCTTGGACTATGGAAAGATATTCTAAATAATTGATTTCTTCGCCCCCGTATGTTTTAGGCACTAGTAGCTTAAACAATTTCTTTTGGGTCATTTCATCAATTAATTGATCTGGAATCTTTCTATCAGCATTTATATTTGGGGCCTGATCAGTAATTTTTTGTATTATTTCTTCTAAACCTAAATTGGTATTGATCATAGTTACAAATCCTAGATTCTTTAGTATTTTGTAGGATACTCTTAATTCAATATTTTTCAAGTAGTGTATGATTTAATAGAATTTAAAGCATAGAATATAAGATACTATGAATAATTTTAACAAAGATCAAAGTAAGATCAATAATAAAAAGAAAAGTGAAAATTCATACGACCCGAATTCAATGGGTTATGAATCAGCAGAAGTTGGCCATTTACAAATTGACCCTGCAAATTATCAAAGTGTTAAACCTCAAAAAGTGGAGCCCAAAGATACTTAAATTTGTTAAATACTTTCTTGTATTATCTATACTTCTTGTTGTTATTTCTTGTGGATCAGATGACCATAATGATTTTGAACTAGCTGAGCATGAATTAAGTAAAAGTGATTTAATGGAGCAGGATCCTATATCAAAAAGTTCAAAGATTTGTGATTGGGGATTTGAATACCAAGAGTTAAATGGTTTTATAACTATTAAATCGGCTAATACTCCTAGTTCAAAAAATATAGAACAACTATTCTTAGAGTTCATTCCAGGTATTAGTGGTTTTGATCATCCTATTATGAATGAGACTTTGGGATTTGCTATACATGAATATTCAGAAGTTAA
>Ga0209402_10004821_pt1 | contig 12188 bp, 9 predicted proteins | sample ArcticOcean_MG_C_3_FD_187437 | JGI IMG/M metagenome (GOLD analysis project Ga0209402, IMG submission 187437) | Marine microbial communities from western Arctic Ocean - ArcticOcean_MG_CB8_126 (SPAdes) (version 2) | ecosystem: Environmental > Aquatic > Marine > Oceanic | place: Arctic Ocean... | reverse complement strand
ACAAAACGACCGCGCATGTCCCGCTGCCAGGCAAGCACCTGCTCGGGTGTCTTCAACGATTCATAGACTTCCAGCCGCCGATCCAGGGCCGCATGAGCCCGACGACGAAAATGGTCGCGAAGCATGTCATGCACTTCCGGACGACTGCGATCCAGCAGTGTCCAGGCGTCCTCGGCCCGAACAGCGCCGAACTGCAGCGCGACGTACAGGCAGCAGCATGTCGCGCAAAGCGACGCACGTAACGCAATTCCTGAGCAGATCGATCTCATATTGGGATTCCTGACGTGCATACACAGTCGGACGGCTCATGGGCAGCGGAAGTGGACTGTGATAAAAACCGCGCGAGTCCTCAAACCAGCCGGTTTCATCAGGCACACGAGACAGCACATGACATTCACACGCACCGAGATTCTTCGTCGCTTGAAGCAGCGTATTGATGACGGCATTCCGATCGTCGGCGGCGGCGCGGGGACGGGGATCAGTGCCAAATTCGAGGAAGCTGGCGGGATCGATCTGATCATCATTTACAACTCAGGCCGCTTTCGCATGGCGGGCCGAGGTTCACTGTCGGGCCTCATGCCCTACGGCGACGCGAACGCCATCGTGATGGACATGGCCAGCGAAGTACTCACGGTCGTCGAAGACACGCCGGTACTGGCGGGAGTCTGCGGCACGGATCCGTTTCGCCAGATGCCCTGGTTCCTGAAGCAGGTGCACGACATCGGATTCGCGGGGATCCAGAATTTTCCGACGGTGGGTCTGATCGACGGCGTGTTGCGAGCGAATCTCGAAGAGACTGGCATGGGCTACGACAAGGAAGTCGAGCTTGTTCGGCTTGCGCGGGAAATGGACTTCTTCACAACGCCGTACTGCTTCAACACCGCCGAAGCCGAACAAATGGCCGACGCCGGAGCAGACGTTGTAGTGGCTCACATGGGCTTGACCACGAAGGGTTCAATCGGAGCTGGCACGGCAAAATCACTCGACGAAAGCGTCCGCCTGGTGCAGGACATCACAGACGCCGCTCGCAGTGTCCGAGACGACGTAATCGTCCTGTGCCACGGAGGCCCGATCGCAATGCCCGAAGACGCCGAGTACGTGCTGCATCGAACAAATTACGTCCACGGTTTCTACGGAGCGTCGTCGATGGAACGTCTGCCTGTGGAAACAGCGTTGATCGAACAGGTCCGCAGCTTCAAAGCGATTCGCTTCAAGGAGCGTCCATGAACGCGCCGGTTCACACGTTGCGTCGCAGGACTGATCGCTCATGCAACCGGCCACGCGTTGACGTCGGTGACGCGTCCACACCTGTTGGCGTGAATTCGAACGGCACGACACACTGCCGTTCGCGTTCAATCCATCGATACGCGTTCTCAATGAGCGCATGCGGAATATGCAGGAGGAACGCCAACGACGTCACTGGGCCGGTCACGGCAGTCTGACTTCGAGGCTGTTTGACTCCGTGGCATCAACGCTGACGGACTCTTTCAACACGATTGGCTCAGGAACGTCTGTCTGTGTCTGATCGCCCATGAGTGGAATAATCGTGACGCTATGTTCGCCGGCAATAGCCCCGTCAACCATTCTGCCGTCATGCATTGTCTGCAGTGTGAAACTTCCGTCTTCTTTGATTTGCCCCATCGTTGTCCACTCCGCATTCTCCACGGAAATCAATTGAATCATTCCGCCGGGGTATGGTTCTCCCTCACTATTCAAAACTTTTCCCGTTACGGCGTATAGGGTCGGTGCTGGTGTCGCGGGAGGTCCCTCGGCACCACAGCCCATTGCGCACAGGGCGATCAGGTACGGCATCAGGCGTGTCGACGTCATGCTTAAAACTCTCCTACAACGTTGCCATCTCGTGGATCGCAGGCATAGCCCCAGACTCTGTCGTCCATGCTGGCACTCAGAAACTTGACGTGTCCATCCGCCGCACAAATGTGGATTCCGGCTGTGTGTGGCGACTGTGCCCGACTGGGATCGCAACCCGTATTCCACGGAACAGTCGTCTGAAACTTGAAACACGGGGGATACCCTGACGACGCCGGATTCTTGGACGACGTATTGGTACAGAAAATCGGTCGCCAGACGCTGTTTGAGTCTGCCCACAGGCTTCCGTACATAAAAGCCAGGTTGCCCGTCCAGCCGCAGGTGGCGTAGGCCTCAGTGAACAGGATCGTATTTGACGTCCCGTCCTGAAATGTTGCGGGGATTCTGTTAACTCCCTCTGTCGAGCCGGTCTGCGGATTTCCGAATGCGTAGTAGTTCGCCACGTAATTGGCGGCTCCCCAGTTATTGGCGCCACCGTAGGTCGTCATGCATTTACCAACATTGTTGGATTGATCGTCCGGGCAAATGAGAGCGGGGATCACTCGGGCATACTCCAATCCAGCATAGGTCTGATCCGCGTCCAGTCGCTGGTAAATCGTCGATTGGTCCATGTACGGAAGTAACCAGTGAAACACGGTGCGTCCGTACGGCCCCTTGAACGGGCCAGACGCTGTCAGCCGAGACGTCGCCGACCGTGCCGTGAGTGGCGGGAGGTTGTCGAACGCGTCGTGCAGGTTGTGGATTGCAATCCCGAGCTGCTTCAGTTTGTTACGGCATTGAGTTCGTCGTGCCGCACCTCGCGCCTGTTGCACGGCGGGAAGCAGAAGTGCCACGAGTATTCCAATGATTGCGATCACCACAAGCAGCTCGATCAGCGTGAATCCGCGACGAGCTTCTTGACGCGTTGTTGAGAGACTCTGTCTGCGCATGCGATCACTCCACGAGGTGTTTGGGATGACGAAGACCCTTGAGTTGATCCGAGGACCGTCAAACTTCAATCTCCAACGGAAGGCTAGCACAAATAAGCAGATCCGGGATCCTGATGTTTCATGACACCGAATGTTGTCGCAGTTCTTCTGCAGGCCATTGTCGTGGATAAAGCCATTCTCGTGGATAAAGACAGCGACAGTCGACTCGGTGGTCAATCCTGGCGGGGCCGGAGCAGGATACTGCGTCATTGCCGGTTCATGCTAATCTCCGTGCGGAGTCTCGTTCCGGTTGGAGGTGCCCGCGTGCTGATTCGAATTTCAATTCTGTCTTTGCTGACGGCGTGGACTGCAGCCACGATGGCCGATGACGCCGCCGCCGACGTCGTGTTCGAATCCTCCGTTGCCGGACTGCTCGTTAATCGGTGTGGAGAATGTCACAACGCGAAGCGGCGTGAGGGTGAGCTTGATCTTTCCTCGGCGGCCGGTGTCCATGTTGGCGGCGAGTCAGGAGAGGCGGTCAGTCCAGGAAAGCCGCGCCAGAGCCTGTTACTCAGCCGTGTGTTGTCGGGGGAGATGCCGCCGGAAGGGAAGACGCCACTGACGCAACATGAAGTGGATGTGATTCGTCGGTGGATCGCCGGGGGCGCGAAGTACCGAAATCCGCCACGGGTTGAACGCCATGTGACGCAACACGATGTCATCCCGATTCTGCTGCTGCGCTGTACGGCATGCCATGGAACGAGACGTAAGGAAGGCGGTCTTGACCTGCGCACTCGCGCATCCATCCTGAAGGGTGGAAAGTCCGGGCCGGTGGTTGTCCCCGGGGACGCTGAAAAGAGCCATCTGATTGAGCGAATCCGCAACGAAGAGATGCCACCGCGACGGCAGCTCGTTTCCGTCAGCGTTAAACCGATGACGGACTCCGAACTGACGACGATCGAACGTTGGATCCAAACCGGACTACCCGAAGCGGACGCGCCGCCGAGACGTGCAACGGTCAGTGATGAATCGCGCCAGTTCTGGTCGTTCGTTCCGCCACGGAAAGTTCCACTCCCCAGGAACGAGAGACGTTTTGACAATCCAATCGACGCGTTCATCGAGCAGAAGTTGAATCAGCACGAACTCTCGATCGCACCGCCGGTAGATCGTCCCGCGCTGTTGCGGCGAGTCTGCATTGATCTGACGGGGTTGCCTCCGACTATCAAGCAGCTTGACGACTTCCTGAAGGATGAGCGGCCCGATGCGTGGGCTCGGCTGATTGACCGACTGCTGGATTCGCCACGGTACGGAGAACGCTGGGCTCGGCACTGGCTGGACGCTGCCGGTTATGCGGACTCCGAAGGGGCTCAGAACGAAGACCGTGTGCGGTCACATATCTGGCGGTACCGGGACTACGTCATTCGCGCGTTGAATGCGGACAAACCCTACGACCGCTTTCTGCTGGAACAGATCGCCGGTGATGAACTGGCGGACGTCGAGCACGCGACCGAAATCACTCAAGAATTGTATGACAACCTTGTCGCGACAGGCTTCCTGCGGACCACGCCCGATCGCACCTTCGCTGACATCACGAATTTTGTGCCGGACCGGCTGGAGGTCATTGCCGATGAGGTGCAGGTCTTCAGCTCGGCGGTGCTGGGGCTGACGATTCAGTGTGCCCGCTGCCACGCGCACAAGTTCGACCCGATCTCTCAGCGCGACTATTACAGTCTGACTGCGATCCTGAAGGACGCTTACGACGAGCACGACTGGCTCAAATCACAGGGCCCTCGAACGCTGCCGTTTGTCACCACCGCCGAACGTCGCGAGTGGGAACAGCACCAGAAGGCAATCGCAGATAAAGTGGCCACGTTACGGAAACAACTGGAATCCGAATCTGACGACGCTCGGAAAAAAGAGATCGAGGCACAGATCAAACAGGCCGAGTCGGGTAAACGTCCGGAGCTGCGGATCCGTGCATTGTGGTCGCGGGGAGAACCGTCGCCGACTTACCTGTTGCGCCGAGGCAATTACGAGACTCCCGGTCCGCTAATGCAGCCAGCAGTTCCGACCGTGTTGACGAGTGATGCCGCTGCGTTCGAGGTTCGGCTGCCCTGGCCGAAGGCCGCTAAGACCGGGCGTCGCCTGGCACTGGCCCGCTGGCTCACGAATCCGAATCACCCGCTCACAGCGCGCGTGCTGGTGAATCGGGTCTGGAAACACCATTTCGGTCATGGCATTGTGAGGACGCTGGACAACTTCGGCAAAACCGGGGCTCGGCCCACGCATCCTGAACTGCTCGACTGGCTGGCTGTCGAATTCATGCAGCAGGGCTGGAGCATCAAGTGGTTGCACCGACTCATCGTGACCTCGGCGACGTATCAGCAGACGTCACGTCTGCCGCAGGACGATGACCTTCCCAACGAGCAGCTTCGAACCGAACTGCTTTGGGGCATGCCACTGCAGCGCATGGAGGCGGAAGTTGTGCGGGACACGCTGCTGAGTGTTGCCGGACAACTCGATCTGACGCCGTTCGGTCCGCCGGATGCTGTTGATGAACGACCGGATGGTCTGGTGACATCGCGGCGTACGTCGGCCGGTTGGCGTCGCAGCATCTATGTCCAGCAGCGACGCACGAAGATTCCCACACTGCTGGAGAACTTTGACTTTCCGCAGATGGGGCCGAATTGTCTGGAACGGGGCGAGTCGATTGTCGCGCCTCAGGCTCTGCATCTGCTGAACAACGCGATGGTGCACGAACTGGCCGGACACTTCGCGACACGCGTCAGCAGCATTGCTGGCCCGGACCGCATTCAACGAGTGCGAATCGTGTATCGTCTGGCGATGAGTCGCGCACCGACGGACGAGGAAACGCAAGTTGGTGTTGAGCTGCTTGAGCAGTTCCAGATGCGCTGGGAGGCGAGCGGTTTGACGGAATCGGACGCTGCGAAGAAGTCGCTGGCCAGCTTTTGTCACGGTATCATGAACTCGGCGGCGTTTCTGTACGTCGATTAAGGACTGATCGAATCAACGATGGATCAACCTGCCCGACAATTCTCCCGGCGCCATTTATTCGGAAACGTCGCATCCGGCATGGTGACCGGTGCGCTGGCGGGTCTGTTGAACCAGGACGTCTTCGGCGCCGGCGACACACTGCAGGGAACAAGGACGCACCATCCGCCGCGTGCAAAGTCCGTCATCCATCTGTTTATGAATGGTGGACCCAGTCAGATGGACCTGCTGGATCCAAAGCCGGAACTCACGAAGCATCACGGCGAGGACTACTTCAACCGCATCGCTGGCGAGGTCGAATTCCCCGGTGCGGCCGGAGCGCTGATGCGCAGTCCGTTCCAGTTCGCTCAGCACGGCGAAAGCGGGATGTGGATTTCTGATGTGATGCCGCATCTGGCGACGCAGGTGGATCGGCTTGCTCTGATTCGGTCGATGCAGACGCCGAATCTCACTCATGAGCCGGCTCTGTACGTGATTCAGTCGGGCAGCGAATTCACCGGTCGCCCTTCTCTGGGTGCCTGGGTCAGTTATGCGCTCGGGTCGGAAAATCGCAATCTGCCGGCGTACGTTGTGCTGGATGATCCACTCGGCTTGCCGGTCAATGGAATCGACAACTGGCAGGCCGGGTATCTCCCGCCGGATCACCAGGGGACTCGGTTCCGGGCAACCGGTTCGCCTGTGCTCAATCTGGAACGGGACTTCGACGAACCCGATTCTGTCACGTCGCTGGAACGTGAACTGATCGCCCGGCTGGACCGCATCCACCGCCGTGATCGGCCGGGTCGGCCGCAACTGGGTGCGAGGATGGCCAGCTACGAATTGGCCGGCCGCATGCAACTGGCCGCCAGCGACGCACTCGATCTGACACAGGAGAGTGCGGACACACATCGTCTCTACGGGCTCGATCAGAAAGTCACAGAGTCGTACGGACGCCGCTGCCTGATCGCGCGTCGGCTGGTGGAGCGTGGTGTCCGATTCGTGCAGCTCTTCATTAACAGCCAGATTTGGGACAATCACAGCAACATCGGCACGTCACTGAATGACGCTTGCCAACGAACCGATCTTCCGATCGCCGGATTGCTCAAAGACCTGAGCCAGCGAGGTCTGCTGGACGAAACACTGATCGTCTGGGGCGGCGAAATGGGACGCCTGCCGATCGCTCAGCTTCCGGGCGACAAGGACCCGAACAAGGCCGGCCGCGATCACAATCGCAACGCGATCTGCACCTGGATGGCCGGCGGCGGGGTGAAAGGTGGAGTCGTTCACGGGGCAACCGATGAACTCGGGTTTTCAGCCGTCGAGGACAAGATCACCGTGGCCGACTGGCATGCGACGATTCTGCATCAGCTTGGGCTGTACCACGAAGAAGTGTTCCTCGAACGCAACGGCCTGAAAGAACGCCTGACCGGCGTGACACCGGCTCGCGTGGTCTCAGAGATCCTCGCGTAGCATCTCCTCGGCGTTGGATTGGCCGCACTGAGGCGGTCGGTGGCACGGTTCAGCCAGAATCAGGACGATGCGAGCCCTATGACTCTGCACCCACTCGATCTGGCTGTTGTACTTGGCTATCTCGCAATCACGCTGGGGCTGGGCTTTGCCATGCGCAAGCAGTCCAGTCGCGAGGAGTTCTTCGCGGCCGGGCGATCGATGGGCCGCATCACTGTCGGGCTGAGCGTCATGGCGACGCTGTTCTCCGCAAATAGCTTTGTCATGTATCCGTCGGCGGCTTACTCAAACAGCCTGCGAGTCGGTATGGCGCTGGTCGCCTTCTGGATGATGGCGCCCGTGGTGGTGTGGGTGTTCATTCCGGTTTACTCGAAGCTGAATTGTCGCACAGCCTATGAGTATCTGGAGATGCGGTTTCACGTCTCCGTGCGGTGCCTGGCGAGTGCTCTGTTCATCCTGCTGAGAATCGCGTGGATGGCTGCAGCGACGTATGCGGCTTCCGTAGCCATCGCCGGAATTTCCGGCATCGATCAGTACGTAATCATCATCTCGCTCGGCGCGGTTGCGATCGCCTACACAATGCTGGGCGGTCTACGAGCCGTCATGTGGACCGACGTGCTGCAGTTCTTTGTGTTCGCCGGCACGATTGTGTTTGCCCTGGGCCTGTTGATCAGCCAGTCGGAGGGCGGCGTCTCGGGCATCATGAGCACGTACTTCGCCGATCGCGACAACCTGCTATTCGATTTCTCTCTCGATCCGACTCTGCAATTCGGGACGATCGCGATCCTGCTCGGTAGCTTCCTGGAGGGACTGTCGGCATTCGGCGCTGATCAGGTCGCCGTACAGCGTTACATCGCTGCGAAAGATGCTCGCACGTCTCAGTCGGGGTTCGGCATCAACCTGCTTGGAATGGCCATCGTGTTGCCCGGACTGTTGATGATTGGGATGGGGCTTTTCAGTTTCTTTCACCAGCAACCAGCGGTACTCGTGCCGGTCCTTTTGAGTGAACTGCAGGATCCGCAGGGCGACGCTGCTCGCGAACATGCGGTCTTCCTTGAGAGTATGGGCGACCCATCCGGCAGTCTGGCATCCTCAGACGCGTCAGCAACAACGTTCGAGCAAAACGTTCACGGCTACTATGAAAATCGGCCGGATCAGGTTCGCGCAGACATGCTGCGATTCAAGCTGCAGGACCAGGCCCTGGCCCAGTTCGTGCGACTGAAATTTCCGCCAGGCGTTGTGGGTCTGCTCGTGGCCGCGCTGATGGCAGCAACGATGTCGAGCATCGACTCCGGTATTCACTCAGTGACGACCGCTGTCATCATCGACTTCCGAGACCGGCTGTTTCCGCATCTGCGGCCGAAGACCAGTGCCGGCGAGATGCTGTCGGCTCGATGTCTGGTCGTGATCATTGGAGCACTCGCGATTACCCTGGCCTGTTTCGTGGGACAGCTTGGCGACGTCTTCACTGTTGCCAAGAAGACAGTCGGAGCGTTCGCAGCTCCGTTGCTGGCGGTGTTCGTGCTGGGCCTGTTTATCCCGCGGGCCCGGACGACGGGCGTATTTTTCGGAACGTGGATTGGTGCCGCGTTCACTCTGTGGTGGATGAGTCAGAATCCGGACTGGTTTGCGATGTGGTTCTTCCCCGTCGGATTCTTCGGTTCCGTCGGGCTCGCACTGGTGCTGAGCATGCTGCCATTGCCCGGCAACCAGCGATCCAGTGAGCCCACCCTGACCTTCTGGGAAGTCAAACGCCGTCCGCCCCGTTCGTAGTAGCCCGATTTATCGGGCTGGGTGCGATGCGGATTTCTCGCGCACCTCGCGAATTTCGCGCGATCGTCGTCACGTACACAGGCGCCACGGCTGACGAACCGCATAAATGCAGTTACTACGAGCGAAACCGCATAAATGCGGTCACTACGAACGGCTGGTCGCTGGTTTGCTTCGCCGAATTCGCAAAAATGCTCGGATGCCGTCGGAAGGCGGGACTTTATCTGACACTCCATTCCAATCGGACTGCTCAATGCCATCTGTCGCTGCTGCCGCTGACTGGGTCGAACTCGCTGATCAGGTTCTCAACGGACACTCGCTGACAGCCGAAGAAGGCCTCTCGATCCTTAATGCTGACGATTCTGAGTTACCGGCACTGATCGACGCGGCCTGGCGTGTCCGGCGAGAACACTTCGGCAATAGGGTGCACCTGTACTTTCTGAAGAACGCCAAGAGCGGTCTGTGCCCCGAGGATTGTGGTTATTGCTCGCAGAACAAGAACTCAACGGCGCCGATCGAGAAGTACCGGATGCTGGATGCCGAACAGATTCTGGCGGGGGCAAAACAGGCCTACGATTCTCAGGCTCGGACGTACTGCATTGTCACCAGTGGGCGTGGACCGACCGACGGAGAAGTTGAGCACGTCGCGAATGTCGTGCGTCGCGTCAAAGACGAATACGGACTGCACATCTGCTGCTGCATGGGACTGCTGACTTCAGAACAGGCGGGAGTTCTGGCCGAAGCCGGTGTTGATCGCATCAACCACAACCTCAACACGAGTCGCAAGTTCTACGATGACATCTGTTCGACACACGACTTCGACGACCGCCTGGAAACACTGAGGGTCGTGCGGGAGGCCGGCATGGAGCTGTGTTGCGGCATCATTGCCGGGATGGGCGAAGAGCACGCCGATCTGGTCGATCTGGCTCTGGAACTGCAGGGCATGAAGGTCGAGTCGATTCCCGTCAATTTTCTGAACGCGATCCCGGGGACCCAACTGGAAGGGGTCCACAAGCTGAACCCGCGTTTCTGCCTGAAGACGCTATGCCTGTTCCGCATGGCCAACCCGACGACCGAGATCCGCATTGCTGGCGGTCGCGAGATCAATCTGCGGTCGATGCAGGCGATGGGTCTGTATCCGGCGAATTCGTTGTTTGTCAGTGATTACCTGACAACAAAAGGTCAGGCGGCAGCGGACGATTTTCAGATGATCGAAGACCTTGGCTTCGAGATTGTGACCGGCGATCACAGGTCGGCGGAACTGCTGCAAGCGGCTCGCGGCGTGACCGTCGAGTCAGCGTGCTCGTCCGGCGACAGCGCTTCATGCGGGAGTTCCTGTTCGTAGCCCACGTCGCCGCTCGAGCGAAGTTCTGAAATTGCCGTCGCCCTCGGCCGAAGAGATTTACGACGATTTCGTAGTACGCCACTGTTCGCAAAGATCGCGCGCGGCTGCTGGCCAGTCTGGAAATTCGAATGAGAAGCCCTCGGCCAGCAATCGACCTGGAATGACCCGGCGACTCTTCAAAATCAGCTCTGTTTCTGTCCGCAGGAAAGCTGCGCCGATTTCGAGCATCCAGTTGGTCGCCGGTAAACCGAAACGAATTCCCCAGGCTTCACGAATTGAGCGCATGAACTCCGCGTGTGGCAGTGGATTGGGTGACGACAGATTGACAGGACCGTCAACCTGTTCGTTCTGTATAAGCCATTTCACGGCGCGGACGAAGTCCGTCTCGTGAATCCAGGACACGAACTGGTCACCTCGGCCCGCCCGTCCGCCCAGTCCCATGCGGACAAGACGCAGCAATACGTCAAAAATTCCGCCAGCATCCGGGCTCATCGTCATGGCTGACCGCATGGCGACTTTGCGAGTCTGCGGAGTCACTGCGGCGTCCAGTTCCCGCTCCCATGCTGTCGCCACATCAATGCTGAATCGCCAGGTTTCGGGGACGTCAGGTTCATGACCACCGATGATTCCGCTCTTCTCGTCATTCGGGGCATCGAAGCGATGGGCATAGATCGTCGCCGTGCTGGCCTGCAACCAGAGCCGAGGTGGTCGCCGGGCACCCGCGATCGCTGCGCCGATGCTCCGCGTGGAATCGACTCGCGATTCGAGAATGTCGCGCCGATTTTTCGCGTGGTAACGACAATCGACGCTGCGCCCCGCGAGATTGATAACTACGTCGGCCCCGTCGATTTCCTTGTGCCACGGCCCAGCAGACCTGCCATCCCAGAGCATCTGGCATGCCTCGCCATCGACGGGTTTCCTGCTGAGCACGACGACGTCGTGCTTGTCAGCAAGGAAGTCTCGCGTCAGCAGCCTTCCGATCTGTCCCGTTCCTCCAGCGATAACAATTTTCATTTCAGATGCTCCGATGGTGTGTGTCCCAGAGAAGCACTTGGAACCGTCGGAGAGGATGGGCTTTAACCCAGGCCGATTCTGAAGACTGGAAATACAGGCGTCCCAGGCCGTCTGAACGTGAATTTCGGATTCATTCGCCAGGCAGCCCGAACGCTTTCAGCAGTGCGCGATGTGCGACCTCGCCGTTTTCGGCTGAGATGACTGCGCTGATGCGGATTTCGCTGGTGTTGATCATGTCCACGTTGACGTCTGCCTCAGCAAGGGCACGGAACATTGTCTGGCCGACTCCCGTGTGGCTGCGCAGGCCAATTCCCATGACCGACAGCTTTGCAATGTCGCGGGCATGGCTAAGGGTTGTTTCCGGCCAGCGTTCCAGAACTTCGCTGACCAGCAGCCGGCATGCACTGAGCGACTCGCGCGGGACTGAGAACGAGATGCTCGCGCGGCCATGGTGGCTCATGTTCTGTACGATCATGTCGACCATGATGCCACCATTCGCCACCGATTCGAAGACGTGGGCAGCAACACCAACCTCATCCGGCAGGTTGCCGATCGTCACGCGCGACTGTGCGGTGTCGAGCTGCACTTCGCTGACAACAATGTCCTCCATGCTGCCGAGATTCGTGACAACATCCTGCTCAAGCCGAGTCTGGCCTGCGTCTGCCGAGGACTGGTCTGGATTCGAGCAGCCCATCCGAGGCGAAGAGGGGCGAGGTGCGTGCAGTTCAAATCCGCGATGAACGGCCTGCAACGCAGTTTGAGCCAGTTCACGATTAATCTGCACGGAGATTTTGATCTCGCTCGTCGTGATCATGTTGATCCCGACCTCAGCGTCACGAAGCGCTGCAAACATCTGCGCCGCA
>Ga0209402_10004819_pt1 | contig 12191 bp, 10 predicted proteins | sample ArcticOcean_MG_C_3_FD_187437 | JGI IMG/M metagenome (GOLD analysis project Ga0209402, IMG submission 187437) | Marine microbial communities from western Arctic Ocean - ArcticOcean_MG_CB8_126 (SPAdes) (version 2) | ecosystem: Environmental > Aquatic > Marine > Oceanic | place: Arctic Ocean... | reverse complement strand
CCCTTCTTGACCAAAGGCCCAGATAGAGTTTCACCATCCGTTCCAAGGAGCTTCCGGACATGATCCGGCTGAATCCGGGGGAAGGGCATGACAACATCTGCAATGTACAGGCCCTCTCCCAGGCCATCTAACGGCCCAAACACTCCTGATTCCAACGTTCCGTCAGCACGAACCGAGTCCTTCGATTGGCCATAAAAACCACCCTGTGAGCGTTCTTTGACGCTCAACATGAGGACGGTCCCGGTAGGAAGATTCGTCGTGCAGTGAATCTTGATCCGGTGACTGGCCAGTTCCGTAACCCCGATTGTTAGCGCGACATCACCGTCAAGCGGTGTCCGCGGAACGTCATCATCGGGCTCTTGATGTTCGGTGGCCGATGGCGGCGTCTGGGTGTCCGGAGAATCACTAACCGTCTCGACCGTCGATGCTTGTTTCTCTGACTGACCTGGCCTTGCGCGACCAGCCCCGCCGCAGGCTAGGCCACAAGCAAGTGCTAAACCACCAATCGCAGCCAGGCCAAGTCGGCGTGTTGTTATTCTCGGCATCGTTGTCTCACCTCAAAGTGCATTCTCTATATTACTCAGCGCCAAGAACGTCACAACGCAGGACCACAAGTCGACGAGAACTTCACCTACTGGGCCGAGTGGGTCGACGCGGTGTAGGTGAGGCCAGCCCCAGCGTTCAACCCGCCAGATCGATCCATGACAGCGCGCTGCAAAAATCGCTGCAGCAACCCGCCGTTTTGCCTCGCACAGGGTCGCAAGCCGGTTTGGCCGCGCACGAGAAAACCCCTGTTTTGCAGGGGCGTGCGAGTGAGTGCGACCACCTGCGGGATGGTCGAGTACCCCCTACGGGAGTCGAACCCGTGTCTCAGGACTGAGAATCCTGCATCCTAGGCCACTAGACGAAGGGGGCCAGAGCTGTCCGCTTGGGACTCAAACCTTGTAGTTGACCGGTCGCGGGGTTGTCAAGCCGCGGCCGAATCGCGCCGTCCCGGGCTAATCGGCCGAGTTGGCGTCCGTGTCGGAATCGCTGTCTTCCGGACCGTCGTACTCGGCCGTGACAGTTGTCGTGATGCCACCTCGGGCTGTGAACTCGGCTACGAGCGACATCCAGCGAGGGGATGTGACGGCGACCAGGTCGTCAAGGATCCGGTTTGTGACGTTCTCGTAGAACGCACCGTGATTGCGATACTGCTGCAGGTAGAGCTTCAGCGATTTCAGCTCGTAACACGCACCGTCGGGAATGTAGGAGATCGAGATTGTGCCGAAATCGGGTTGGCCCGTCTTGGGACACATCGACGTGAATTCGGGACAAATGGTCTCGATCACGTAATCTCGGTCTTGATACGGATTCTCGAAGGTCTCGAGTCTGTCGCGGCTGGGGGCGTCTGACATGTTTTTTATGGAGGTTCCTGTTGTCGCTTCTGGCGCGGGGTCCATCACGGTGCCGCGGAACCGACGGTCTTCATCGACTGGGACGACGTCGCCAGGATCCGGGTTCCGGCCGTGAGTCGGACGAGGCTTGTGAGTTTGCTGGAGATTTGGCGAGGGCGGACGGTGGTGGTGAATGTTGCCGTGGCACCAGCTGGCAGAGAGGCCAGTTGCCAGGAGATTTGGCCGTTGACCGGGTCGTAGTCGCTTTCGCCGCTTGAAGCGAGGAAATCGAGGCCGGGTGCGAGTGTCTGTGAGAGAGTTGCAGGTTGCGTGGGCGCCTGGGAGTTGTTGGTGATGACGATCTTGAGTTCGGTGGCGGCGCCGATTGAGGCTTGTGGCGGGACGGTTTGTTCGATGGTCAGGACCTGAGGCGTTCCGATTTGGATCGTGTCCTTGTCGATGGCCAGCAGTTTTTGTCCTGATGTGAGCGTGGCGGAGTTAGTTGCCGGACCTTTGGTCTTGGCCGTCACCTGCAGTGTGATCTCCTTGCTGGCGCCCGCTGCGAGAGTCGGCAGAGGGTATTCCAGGTCGCTGCCGGCCGGATGTTCGAGTTGGGCGGAGATCTCGTTGCGGAGCACAATTCCGGTCTGATCCAGAAGGGTGTGATTGGTGAGTGTGAATTTCAGCGTGAGAACGTCACCCACGTTGGCGCGGTCCGGTGCGGTGACCTGCAGCGCGATACCGGACTGCTTGGTGGTCGGGTTAGTGGACTGTTTGGTGGTCGGGTTGGCCTGGCCAGCCGAATCAGGGGCCGTCGCGGCTGCCTTTGCGATCGGGCGTGTGGACGTTGTCGAGGCGGCGGGTGCTGCTTTGTTGGCAGCGATTTGGGTGATTGCCGCAGCGTGGCTGGCGAAACGCACGGTTGCCGTGCTGCCAAGGTCGCCGGCACGCGTGGGGATCACTCGGACCAGGATCTTGTGCTGGTCGCCCGGTTTCATTGTGCCGAGTTCCCAGTTGAGTCGGCCGGCATCGAGTTCGGCCTGCGGGACGGTGCCGGTCAGCTTGGCTCCCTGAGGGATCGGATCCTCGAGAATCACCTCGTAGGCGGTTGTCTTGCCGGTGTTTTGGATGTGGATGGTGTAGACCAGCGGTGTGCCGATTGCCCCGTCCGCGGGGATCGTCTTGGTGATTTCCATGCGAGGCTGCTGGATGCCCTGGGGAGCGGCTTGGTCAACGGTACCAAGGCCGGTCAACGGGTCGGACGCAGCTGGCGCTGGCGATGCGGGTTGGGCTGCGTCGGGAGTGACGGCGGCCGGTGGTTCGGGCAGGCTGCCCACTGGGCCGTCGGACAACGCCGGGGGGTTGGGCAGGTCGAGGACTCGTGATTTGGTTGTGGTCGGAGCCGGTTCGGATACGAGCGGAACGGCTCCGGTGTCGGAAACCGGTCGAATGGCCGGTCGAATGGCCGGTCGAATGGCCGGTCGAATGGCCGGTGGGTTGGCAAACGCGGTGTTGGTCGGTGGTGCGGAAATCACCGGTGACGGAGCCGTTTCGATTGCGGGGGGGCTGACTACTGCGGTGGGTGGTGCGGTGGCTGCTGCCGTGTCGATGGGGGGTGAATCGAGTGCGGGAGGGGTTGGGAATCCGGAGTTGGGGTTGAGTGGTGTGAGTGTGCTCGCGGGGATTTCTGGAGGTGAACTGGCGATATCGCGTGCGATTGGGAACGACGAGTTGTCGGGTGTTGCGAGTGTGCGTGGCGGCGGTGAGTCAATTTGCGGCGGCAGGTTGTGTTCGACGCCGATCGAAGTGGCCGGGGGAGTCGTATCGAATGACGAGGTGGGGATGGGGCTGGATATGGGTTCGGGTTCGGATTGCGGTGTGTCGATCAGTTCGTCGATGCCGAGCGGTTCGGCTTCACCGAAATCAATCTCCGCGTCCTCGAGAGTGTCTTCGGTTTCGAAGCCAGCCGTCGGGGCGTCGTCTTCGAGGCTGCGTTGGACCTGCATGACCACCAGAGCGCCGAGCAGGACGACTCCGAGAAGACCGGTAAAGATGGTGAGACCACGAAGCATGGGAGTCCTTTCCCGAATTGGCCAGGCAGTTGTGTCGTTCGAGTCGCCCCCGGGGGGGGACGAACGAGCGCTTGGAATCCTTCCAGAGGGTGGAAAGCTACCAGAATGCTGGTGTGTTTCCAAGATGTGTTGTGTGCGGTGGGGATAGCGGGGTTGAAGCGGGGGTTAGTCGCCTGAGGGGGAGGGTTCGGTTTCGACGTCGTGCCAGGTCATGGCTCGGTCCATCGGTTCGATCCTGAGCATCACTCGACCGTCCTGGAAGATCCGGACGGTGCCGTTGGATTCCGAGACGGTGATGGCGACGGCTGGGGTGGTCTTGGTGATCGAAGCGGCGGCCCAGTGTCGGGCTCCGAGGCCTTTCGAGAGAGTCAGTCCGCGGGCGGGTGCGACCAGGATGCGACCTGCCGACTGGACGACTCCGGACGACGACACGATGAAGGCTCCGTCGAGAAGTGCAATTTCCTTGACACTTTCGCGGACGCGAGGGTTACTGAGTTCTCGTTCTTTCGGCGGATAACCGCGAAAGTTGTCGTGGACGCCTTCGCGTGAAAGCGGCAGGACTTTGCGATGGCTGCCAACGACGAACATTGTCCCGACGGCTTTCCCTTCACGGCCTTCGCGTCCGATCTCGACCGCGAGGTCGACGACCGAGCGGAGTGTTTCGAGTGGGACCTTGGTTTCGAGTCGTTGGAGGTCACGGGAGGTGAGTCGTGCGAGGTGATCGCGGAGGTTGATGACGGAAAGAGAATCGATGGCGTCACGTTCGTAGCCGGAGTAGAGGGCAACGATCGTGTCGCCACTTTCGAGGTATTCGTCGGCAATCGCTTCGATGAGTGCCTGGCTGAGCTGCATTTGCCGGGTTCTGGAGGACGAGTCGAGTGGAACGAGATCGACGTCATCGGCGGTTGCAGCTCGTTGCACATCCAGGTTGTCGCTGGCCACGAGCAGCCGAACTTTCCGCAGTTTCTTGCGGATTTCCACGAAATCGTAGGGAAATTCCGAGAGCATCACGATGGCGGACGCGTCCGAGTCACTGGCCACTCGGTGCGCCGCGGCCAAAAGGCCTGCGACGGCGGCGGAAAGCGGCTTGCGTTTCATGCGGACTGCCCGGGGTCAGTTGTGGCGACCGGTTGTCTTCCGAAGGGCCAAGTGCTCGTTGGGTCTGTCGGTCTTGATGTTCAATTCTAATCGCGACCGCGGCGAGGTCAATTCCCCTTGCGGAGCACAAGTTCGTGTTTGGTTCGAGCGGTCATCAGCGTGTCGGCTCCGAACGGTCCGACGAGTGTCTGGTCGATGTGGCTGGTCTTGGAAACGACAACGCCTTGCTTGAGGTCGAGCACGACCTCGCCTGTCGAGATGAGTTGTACGAGTTGAGCGAGGAGCCGGGGGTCGGTGATCGGTGTCAGCCGGACGGTTTTCCAGACAATCGTCGCGAGACCGTTTTTGACCTGTTTCAGCGAGTAGATTTTCTTGAGCGAGATCTTGTATCGTTTGCCAACGTCATCGGCGGCGGTGGCTTCGAGCAGTTCGTCCCAGGTGTCTCCAATCGCCACCGGCTTGTCGGGCAGTGGGACGAGAAACCCTTGTTTCTGGAGCGACTTGGCCATCGACTGGTTCGAGTTTCCCGGGTGGGCGTTGAGCCAGGACTTGCTGACCGAGATGACTCGGACGAGTTCTCCGGATGTGGCACAGCGACTGCGTGCGATGGGTCGTCCGACTGATGCCAACAGCGGCCGGAAGTTGGCAGGGCAAGTGTCGAGACTGTTGGAACTGTCGATGCGAATGGCTGGTTCGTCGCCCTTTTGAGCGTGAATCTTGACGTGGTCGATAACGGTTTCGATCAGGCCCTTGCCCTGTTTGTCGACCGACAGCACCCGGTAGTGTTTTCGACTTTCGCGGTTGTTGAGAATCCGAATCGTCTTGTCGCCTTTTTGCAGGCGAATCGTACTGTGGAGTTGGTCGTGGTAGTGGACCGTCTGGTTGGCGGTGAACTTGAAGGCCAGCGACCAGGTGGTCGGTTGTTTGGCCTCACCGGTCTTTTCGGCTGCCGTTGCGGCGGCGGTCATCCAGCCGAGCAGCAGCAGTGTCGCGAAGGTGCGAGTGAGGAGGACCATGACCAGGGGGTTTCCGCGCGAACTTGGTGGCGCGGGACGATAGCAGAAGTGGGAATAGGGTGGGAGGCGAATCCGCGGAGATTTACCGTCCCGCCGGGCCTCGCACCTGGCCACTCCAACCCAGCTTGTTCCGGAGAGCCTTGTAGTAACTGTGCGTGGGAATCCTCGCGAGTTGGAAGGCGAGTTCCGAGCGGACGACATGAATCCTGTCGCCAGCGCCAAAGGGTCGGCGGATCTGGCCATCGACGACCAGGGTCACTCCTTCGGGCGCTTCGTCCATCGTCAACGTGTATCGCCGATCGGCTCGATCGACCAGCGGTCGATTACTGAGAGTGTGGGGATTGAGTGGAGTGACGACGAAGGCTTGCAGGTCCTGGCGTACGATGGGGCCTCCGGCCGAGAGACTGTGTGCGGTCGAGCCGACCGGGGAGCTGATGATCACTCCATCGCCGCTGTAGGTCGTCACTTCTTCGCCGTCGATTTCGAGCCGCACGTCGAGCATCGTCAGGCTGGCACCGGCCGAAACCGCCACTTCGTTCACCCCGGTGATCGTTTCGGTTGCTCCTTCGGCCGTTTCATGCTGACACTCGAACATCAGGTGTTCGGTGACCGTGTACTGTCGATCGCGGATGGCCGGCAGGCTGTGGCGGAACTCTTCGACCGAGAGATCGGCGAGGAACCCGAGTCGACCAAGGTTGACTCCGAGGATCGGTCGCTGAGCGGCGGCCAGTTGACGGCAGGCTCGCAGAATCGCACCGTCTCCGCCGAGGACCACCACGAGATCGGTGTCAGGGGGAACCGATTCGAGATCCTCGGTCACCGCCGCCGCCAATACCTCGACACCAGCCTGCCCCTCGAGAAATTCGGACAACTCGGACCACGCATCCTGAACACGAGTGCCCTGATCGCGAGCGAGTACGACGAGTTTGAGTTCTGATTCGGGCATGACTGGTGGAGTGTGGTGCCTGGTGCCTGGGTGGATTCGGAGAATAAGGAGTGGGAGATGCAGTGAAATTGTCCCCGATGGTTGGGGCCACGGCAACGGTTTCTGAGCGGAAATTGGGTGTCGGTTGGAGGTTTCCGGGTCGAGTTGCCGGGTTGGGGACTGCGGATTCGCTTGAATCAGTCGGTGTGGCGAATCACACTGGCATCGCTCCTCCGCGAGGATTACGAGGTCGGGGGGATGAGAGTACCGAGCAAAGGACCGAGTCATCATGAAGTACGGCATGAACCTGTTGTTGTGGGCCACGGCGGTCGACGAGTCGCACGACGCGATTCTGGAGCAGATCAAGCGAATCGGTTACGACGGCGTCGAGTTGCCGATTTTCGAGCACGACGCGGCTGCGTTCGAGCGAGTGGGTGAGAAGCTGGACGAGTTGGGCTTGGAGCGGACTGCGGTGACGGTGTCGACCGAGGACGCCAACCCGATTTCTGCGGATGCGTCGATCCGTGCCGAAGCCGTCGTCCGGCTGAAGCGAGCCGTGGACATGTGTCGGTTGTCTGGAGTCGAGATGCTGTGTGGCCCGTTGCACTCGGCACTGGGTGCTTTCTCGGGCGGCCTGCCGACTGGCGAGGAGTGGGAGAACGGGAAGGCCACGATGCGTGAGGTAGCCGATTACGCTGGCGAGCACGGCGTAACGTTGGTGATGGAGTACCTGAACCGATTCGAGTTGTATTTTTTGACGTGTGCCGAGGATTGTGCCCGGTTTGTGCGTGAGGTGGATCATCCGAACCTGAGGATGATGTACGACACGTTTCACGCGAACATCGAGGAGAAGGATGTTGCCGAAGCGGTACGATCGTGCATCGACGTGTGTGCTCACGTCCACATCTCCGAGAACGACCGTTCGACGCCCGGGACGGGCGGAGTCGATTGGGACGCGACGTTTGATGTGTTGAAGGAAGTCGACTACGACGGCTGGATGGTGGTTGAGGCGTTCGGGTTGTCGTTACCCGACCTTGCGGCGGCGACAAAGATCTGGCGTCGGATGTACGAGTCGGAGGAGCAGTTGGCGACTGACGCGTTGGCGTTCATGAAGCGTCGCTGGGAGGGGTAGTCGGCACGTTGGCGGGAGCGGTGTCTGACGGTGGTGGGGTGGCGTCGGGTTCGATGACGTCGATCGGGTTGAGAGTCAGGCCGATGGTGAGGAAGGCGAGAGTGGTCCAGCCGACGAGGTGTCGGCCGAGTCCCAGCGGCACGTGATCGTCGGATGTGGGAGGGTGCCGCGGGCCCATCAGCACGAGCAGTACGAGGAGTACGAGGAAGGCCGGGTCGCGCGAGTAAACCATGTAGCCGGCAATGGCGAAGATCAGGCCGAATGCCACCAGGTGAGCCCGGCGGCCGATCAAGGTGTAGAGAATGTGGCCGCCGTCGAGTTGGCCGATGGGCAGCAGGTTGAGCGCGGTGATGAAGATCCCGACCCAGCCAGCGAAGACGAGCGGGTTGAGCAACACGGTCTGGTCTTCGCCCAGTGGCCCGTGAATCCATTCGATCATCCACTCGAGCAGCAGTGGGTCGCCGTAGACCATGATCGGGAAGTCGGGGTTCTTGGGCAGGTCGACAATCTGGATCGACTGCAGTCCCCAGAAGAGGATGGGGATCGTCAGGACCAGCCCGGCCAGCGGGCCGGTGACTGCGATATCGAAGAGCACCTTGCGGTCGGCCGACCGGGCCGATTGCAGGATCACTGCGCCCATGGTGCCAAATGGAGAAATCGGCATCGGGATGAAGAACGGCAGCGTGGCCGGGACCCCGTAGCGTCGCGCCTGCAGGTAGTGGCCCATTTCATGAGCGATCAGGATGGCCATGACGGCGACGGTGAATTGCAGCCCCGAGCCGATCATGGCCCAGGTGATCTGCGACGATGTCATGCCCGGCGTGAGATCGGCAAGGAACGAGCCGGCGTAAGTGGTGCTGAGGCAGGTGGCCAGGAACAGGAACAGAGCCAACCTGGGGCGGGTGTTGATCTGGCGTGGCGAACGGAAAGTGGACGGATGCGGCGGTAGCGTGGCGACCGGGCGGGGCGGGTCGAACAGTCCGGGTGGTGTGTCGGACAACTGGCTGGGCCTGACTGCGAGTGGGCGTACGGTTGAGAGTCGGGGGAGCGGCGTGATTGTAGGCAAAAGTGTGTCCTTCTGCCGAGAGTCCTTTGGAGGCGGTGGCGTGGCGTGGTAGAACACTGCGAATCAGCCGGATGGACCTGCAGTGAAGAGGTGTGTGATGCGAGTGACCGATGTTGGCGTAACGGTGGTCGAGGTGCCTCAGATTGCCCCCATCGCGCCCTACCGATCTCATGTTCGTAGTAGTTCGACAACGATGAGTGCGATCGTGAGGCTCGAGACCGACGAGGGGTTGGTCGGTTGGGGCGAGTACAACGTGAACTTTTTGCCGGACGTCAGTGGTGCGAGGATGCAGGCGGATGCTCGAGCGTGGATGATCGGCCGCGACGCCTTGAATCTCCAGGCATTTCACCAAAACTGTCGGCTCGATACTCGATTGAAGTCCGGCATCGAGTTGGCGATGTGGGATCTGAAGGGGAAGGCGTTGGGGGTGCCGGTAGTCGAGTTGTTGGGGGGAAAGATCCGAGACGAGGTCGAGGTGGCGGCTTGCATGGGGATTCAGACTTACCAGCGGGCTGGTGAAATCGCGTCGTTCTATGTCGAGCAGGGTTTTGGGAGCCTGAAGACGAAGGCGGGCAGCGACATGCAGGAGGATCTGGAGATGGTCCGAGGCGTCCGGGACGCGGTGGGGGATCGTTTGAAATTGAGGATCGATCCGAATCGGGCGTATTCCCTGGACGAGGCGATCGAGTTGGGCCGGAGGTTGGAGGAGTATGAGTTGGAGTACCTGGAGCAGCCGATTATGGCCGAACCGCTCACGGATGCGGTGCGGTTGAGGTCCGAGACAAAGACTCCGATCGCGTTGAACGAGAGCGTGGTGGATCCGGCGAGTGTTTGGAAGATCCTCGAGGCGGGGGCGGCCGAGTTCATTTTGCCCGACACGCACATTGCCGGAGGCATTTGGCCATGCGTCGAGATCGGACATCTTGGGCACGCCGCCGGCGTGCCGTGCATCATGCACTGTGGTCACGACCTGGGACCGAAGACCGCCGCGATGGTGCATGTGGCCGCAGCCTGCCCGGCCTACTCGCTGGGCAACGACTCGACGTATTTTGGACTCGAAGACGACGTGACGATCGATCCGTTCGTGATCAGCGATGGCAAGATCGTCGTGCCTGAGGTGGCGGGGTTGGGATGTGACGTGGATCCGGAGAAGTTGGAGAAGTACCGGGTCGAGTGTTGAGTTTCGGAAAGGGAGATGTGCCGTGCATTTGAGAACTGTATTCCTGGGCAACATGTTGTTGCTGAGTGCATCGGGGTGGGTCGAGGCCAATGCGGCGGGGCCGGCGGGGCCGGCGGAGGGCTCGAAACTGTCGGTGACCGGCCGAGCTGACAAGCGTTTGGCTGCGTTGGACCGGTTGATGACCGGGTTCGTTGAGCGTCACAAGCTGCCCGGTGCGTCGCTGGCGGTGGCTCGTCACGGTCGCTTGGTTTATGCACGCGGGTTCGGAGTGTCGGATCGCAAGAGTGGTTCTTCGGTTCAGCCCGACAGCCTGTTTCGCATCGCCAGCCTCTCGAAGCCTCTCACCTCGGTCGCCATCCTGCAGTTGGTTGAAGCGGGCCGCTTGAAATTGGACGATGTGGTGGGTGAGGTGTTGGATTTGAAGCCTGAGTTGGATGTCGAGCGGCATCGGCGAGTGACGATTCGGCAGTGTCTTCAACACACGGGCGGTTGGGACCGTGGCGATTCGTTCGACCCGATGTTTCAGTCGGTCCGGATTGCCGCTGTCCTGAAGACCAAGCCGCCGGCGAGTGCCGGGGACGTGATCCGGTTCATGCAGAGATGGCCGTTGGATTTTGATCCCGGAACTCGATACGCGTACTCGAATTACGGCTACTGCCTGTTGGGTCGAGTGATTGAGCGTGTGACGGGCGAGAGTTACGAGTCGTACGTACGGGAGTCCGTACTCAAGCCGATGGGAATTTCGGGGATGCGAATCGGGCGGACTAAAGAGGTTGGGCGTGCCGAGGGCGAGGTGCGGTATCACGTGGATGGCGAGAAGGTGGGGTTGAGTGTGTATGCGGAGGACCTTGGGATGCGTGTGTCGCGGGCCTACGGGGCTTGGCATATCGAGGCGATGGATTCGCACGGCGGCTGGATCGCATCGGCGATCGACATGGCGAGGTTTGCTTCGGCGTTGGAAGCACCGGGCCGCAAGCCGTTTCTGAAGCCGGCTACTCTGGAGCAGATGTTCGCTCCGCCGCCCGCTCCGGTATCACGCACCGATGATGGATCGGTCGAGCCGGTGTATTACGGGTTGGGCTTTTCGGTTCGCCGGCTCGGAGAGGGGCGAATGAACCAGTTTCACACCGGTTCGTTGGCCGGCACGTCGACACTTCTCGTGCGGCGTCACGACGGGATGGCGTGGGCCGTGATGTTCAACAGCCGTCGGGCCTGTGGCGGAAAGAACCCCGGCTCGGCGATCGATCCCTTGGTCCACCAGGCGATCGACGCGATCCAAGAGTGGCCCAGCGACGACCTGTTCAAGTAATCCCGGGGAGTGGCTGTCCCGACTTATCCCACTGCCCTGCTGCCCTGCTCAAATCTCAGAAAACTCAGTCGGCTCCAACATCACGCTGGTAATTTTCGAGACGGTGTCTTTGTAGCGTGGCAGCACCTTGATCCGTTTCCATTCCGGGTGAGCGATGAACGCCTTCCAGTGTTCCTTGTGGTCCTGGTCGTTGTTGGCCGAGAGCATATAGGTGAGGTTGGGGACGTCGTTGGCGACGAGAGTTTCGCCGAAGAAGACGGGTCCGAGTTGGACGTCTCGCATGATGTCGATTTCGCCTTCGTTGAACATGGCGACCTTGAGCGAGGCCTTGTGTTCGTTGTGGGCCTCGTAGATCCGCAACTCGAATATGCGTTCGGTTTTCTTTCGAGACGAGTCGGGTAGCTCGACGACGGGGATCCCGGTGAATGCTTTCATCAGTCGCGTTTCGATCCGCGTGTAGGCAGAGTCATTCTTGGGGATGGCAAAGAATTCGGCGGCAGCCTTTTGGAAGGTCTTGTCTTTTGCGAGTGCTTCGTTGCGTTGGCCGAGCACATCGAGAGTGGGGTAGAGGATCAGGACGTGGATCGAGTGTTCGGGTGTGTCGCTAATGACGGTGAAGGTGCCGACGCGGGATGCGCCGCTTCGGCGGAGTGCCGGGATCAGTGCTGTTTCGAGATGACTGAGCGTCAGTTTTTGTTTGTCTGAGGAGGCACAGCGATAGATTCGCAGTTCGTAGTACTCTTGTGCGGTCTTTTTGGAGGGTTTGGCGGCGGTTGCGTTGTTGGCGAGTGTGGCGGCGGTCGCGGTTGCCAGCGAACCGGCCAGGAAGTCGCGGCGGGCGATGGGTTGGGTCATGGTGGTTTCCTTGTGCGTCTACGGGACGGATGACTATACGGTTTCGGCCATGCGTTTGGCGAGTCGCTCGAGAGCGGGAGAGATGTCTGTGGGTTCGAGGTGGACGTTGAGCAGGATGATGCAGTCGCTTTGTTCGACATATTGGGTCACGCTGTCGCGACC
>Ga0209402_10004812_pt1 | contig 12203 bp, 29 predicted proteins | sample ArcticOcean_MG_C_3_FD_187437 | JGI IMG/M metagenome (GOLD analysis project Ga0209402, IMG submission 187437) | Marine microbial communities from western Arctic Ocean - ArcticOcean_MG_CB8_126 (SPAdes) (version 2) | ecosystem: Environmental > Aquatic > Marine > Oceanic | place: Arctic Ocean... | reverse complement strand
CCCCCCCCATTTAATTAAGAAAATTAAAAAAGTTTTTTAAAAAATTAAAAATTATTATTTATTAAAATTTAAATTAAATTGTTTTAATAAATATTTTAAACAAAAAAGTTTTCTGTTATTGTATTTTTTCAAGTCCAATCAAATGCAACTTGACACAATTTGTTTAAACATCTTCCTTGAGATGTTTTAAAAATTGGTGTTTTGCATTGTGGACAAAATCCTAAAGGGGTCATGTCCAAAAATCCAAATTCCCTCTAGTTGCTTTTAATTTCTGTCTGCAGGTTTCTAAATCATCATGTGAATGATACCAAATTTCTTTTAGACACCATTTACACGAATAAGAAAAATTGATGTTGGACATTTCAGTCCTCTAGGTAGGAATACCTTTCCCTTTGTACTTCCAACCTTTTGATTTGTGTGTCTATAATATCAGATTTTATTATTTCTGATATTGTTGCAACTAGACCCGTTGACCATATTGCATTATTACCATAGGTTGTCTGCATGATGGATTTTTCTGTTAGTCGTCTGTTTCTTGTTTGACCTGCAAATCGTGCAGACCCTAAAGAGTGACCTATTCCCTGTGACCAATTTTTTGTATAATCTGCTGTGGACATTATTGCTTCAATCCTTGCAATAATTCCTGCATGACATCTTCTATTTGGTCTATTGATTCTTGGGTCAATTCTGCCATTTTGTCTTTTAAATCCTGTAGGATTTGCTCAATTTCTAAATTTGCTTCATCTAGTTTTTCTATTATTTTTTGATTGTTTGTTTTCATCATAATTATCAAAAGTATCTAAATTATTAATAGATTTTGTATTAATGTTAATTGACAATTTCCTCAAGAAATACTTCTGAATATTTTATTCCTTTTTGAATTTTATATTTGAACATGACATCACTAGGCTCATTTCCAATTTTTAACAAATCAATGATAATTCGTTTAGGGTCGTCTTTCCATATTTTTCTATAATGAATTTTTTGCTCAAAGGTTAAAGGATAATTTTCTTTAATGTAAACATGGTATCCCTCGCCTTTTGGGGATTCAAATATTTTAATTGAATTTACGACCTTATCTTTTTTGATTTGATTAATTCTAATCATGCAGGTGTAATATGCAATATTATCCCAATCAAGTTTTATCAAATTGAAACTCCAGCTCCAATATCAAACAAGGGGTAAACAAAGAGTTTGTCAACTTCAAGATAATCAGTTTCTTCATAATCATAACCCCCACGACCTACAGAAACACCAAATTCAGAATTTATTTTTCTTTTTAAAAATTCGTATTGGTCGGGTTCTTCTGTTTGACCCGCTTCAAAAGTATAAGCCCATAGAGATTCAGTTCCACCAACTACAGAGTTTTTTGTAGTTCCAGTTTTTAAAATCTTTTTCCACCATGACCCGATAAAGGAATATTGAGATTCGTCATTAACTTCTAGAATTTTAGATTTCTTTAATTCTGACATTCGACCCCTTACAGAATTATAATTAAATCCTAATTCTGCAGCTATTTCCTTACTTGATAAATTTGGATTTGCAATAATTGCTTCAATGATTTTTGATTTTTGTTGTTTAAACATGGTTTACCTCGGTTAAAAGAAAAATAAAGGATTTGATAGATACTTTAAACATTTTTGGGATTATTCCTTTAATCCAACTAATGAATAAAATGTTCTATCATTTGATGAAATCCCTTTCTTGACCTTGCAAGCTATTGAAAAATTGTCTGTGAAAGAATTTGATTTAATCAAACTCTCTATTGTTTCAATAATTGGGTTTGAAGAGCTGTGAACTTTATGCTCTCCCGTTTTGTTTTGGACTGTAATTACAACATATTTGCCGTATTTACCTTCCTTAACAATTCCATCTACGATTTCAATTTCTGTGTCAAAACCGCATATTTCTTGAATTGAACCTTCACTTTCAGAATCTTGTTGTTTTCCTAAAATGTCGCTCAAATCAGTTTGTTTTGTTTTGTTTGTCATTGTGTTTTTTGTCCTAACAAGTATCTAACAAAACCATCATCATTTAGTTTACTGATTTTGTGTTTTGCTTGATATTGAATTCTGTTGTTTCTGAAAAGCTCTAAAGTTTCAGATTCAACCTTTATTGTTGTACTTGTCATTATGAATAATAACCCAATTATCTTTAATATACTTTCAACCTAAAACGGGAAGTTTAATTTTTCCATCATGTCTTTTGATAGCGTGCTGTGCTAAAATTAAGGGATAACAAAAGACTAAGCTGCAGAATCTACAATGATAGTGTTTATGATTTGGATTGTTATGTTTTACGTTAAAGGGGCAGCTCAAATTATTACACTTTGAATGATAGTAAGTATTGTAATTATTGAACCGATAAGTGCGGCTATTTTGACTTTAGAAATTGGCAAAGTCATTGGGTTTGTATTCCTGAATATCCTGTATATGCTCCACTATATGCAGCAAAAGACAAATAACTACTATTGTCTATGAAAAACTTAAAATTATTTCCTGACCATGAAGATACATAATAAGTTCCATTAACTGTATCATCTCTACGTGTTTGTAAAGTTCCACCCAAAGTATCAATATCTCCCAAACCTGAAATACGGGAATTTCCACCATCACTATTGGTAAGAAATTGCGTAATACATATCTGAATTCCTGCGGCAGGTTGAAACGTAAAAGTAACATTTTGTGAGTCACTTACTAAATCTCCAACTGCCATTTCTAAAAATTCCACCCTAGAATCTAATCGTATCCATCTTTTGAACGTTTAATTGTAATTTCCTTAATTTCTTTTATGATTATTTTTTCTGTTGGGTTTCCATCTTTATCTATTACAGGTTCATTAACTTTAAAATTATTTCTTGGCATTGAATCTTCTGCTTGTTTGCAACAACAATGTTTGCAATTTCTTGATATTGGGTGACATTTTTCTAAATCTGTCATGTCACAACTACAAGGTATTTTTTTCCATGCAATATCTTCATCATTCATTAAACCGTTTATGATTAATTTAGTCATTATTTTAAAACCTCAAAACTTGTATTTATTAGATTAATTTTATCCATAAACCATAATCTCCCAAATTGGTGAACCCCCTGCAGCTGGAACTGACCATGCAACACCTAAAGGAACTGTAGAATCTGCCATCAAAACTTCTCCATCAACTCCTATTGGATTTCGTATTTCTTCCGTTGAAAAAGTCAAAGTATCTCCTTTAGTTGTTAAAATTGGTTCAGCTCCACCGCCCTGCATACCACCTGACATTATTTCAAATGCTCCTGCAATACGCCCTCAAGCTTTGCAATACGATTGCATAAATCACGAATTAGAGTATCGTTTTTTCTTGAATTAAAAACCATTACAGAAATCATTGTAGAAAATCCTACTAAAGAAATTGCAAATAATGCTTCCTGCATTTTATTGCCCCGCTACAACTATGTGACCTATTACATCTAAAGTTGTATTCGCTGCAGTAGATGTTGTCATTCGCAACTTACCCCCCTGCCTTGCAGGATTTCTCATCATAGAATCAGGAAAATCATAGACAAAAGTTCCTGCCCCTGCAAAGTTTAGCTGTCCGATAAAATTGATATTTCCATTTGCGGAATCTGTCCAAAACAAGTCAATAACGTTAGCTCCATCAACACTTGCAGTAATTTTGTAAGCTGCAAAATCATCATCAGCTCCAGATACAACCAAATCTGCAGTAGCTGCCGCAGCTGAATTAGTTCTAGTGTAAGAATCTGTATTGAAATTTGGAGAATTTGGTAATGCTTCAAACAGACCTGATTTGGCTAACATTATGGCGTATTCATCTTCATCTTGAGCTGTTACTAAACTGCCCATGCCATGTATTCCGCAAGTTAACCCTGCAGGAACGTGAATTGAAACTGTAGAAATAGGAGCATTATAGAGCTGAATGGATTCATAGGCTCTTAAATCGTGTTTGTGAAAAGCCATAGCTGAACCAAAACCCGTAAAAGTTACATGAATTAATTCTCTACTCAAGTTGGCAATCTGACCCGTAAACAACATTTTTTCATTTGAACAAATGTTTTCTGTATGAGATGGAAGGTTTTCGTTTGCTACTCCTGTAACTGTTTCAGTTCCACCCCCGCCCATGTTCCACCAACCATTAAATTCCATTATTTCTTATTTCTCCCTTTGAAAAAAGTTCGATAAATGGCAAAAGCAAACAATGCAATTCCTATAACTGGAAGAACCATTATTTTCTTTTTCCCAAAATAAAATACGCTGCAATTCCTGCAGCTGCTAAAGTTGTAAGACTTAGAGATGGAATTAATGAAGGCACTTTTGGAAGTTCTAGACCCCCTAATGGATTTGACATATCTGCATGAGTATGGTTTGAATTTGCTTTAGATTTCAATTTTTCCTGTATGCTATCCCTTTCTTCTTTTCCTGCATTGATTTGCTCTTGTAATGAATTTTCTCTATTCATCATGGTTTGAATTGTGGATTCATTTTTTTGTATTCTTGGAAATAGTGCATTTGGTTCAGCTGCCCAATCACCTTTAGGGCTAGATTCTTCTCCTGATTTGCCCCAGATATATCGATTAATGTTATTCCAAATATCAGTGTCAGATTTGGCACTTGCAGAATTTATCTCTTGAGGATATTGCATTTGTATTTGATTAATTCTAGGAATAACATCTTGAGTAATAATTGCAGATAATTGCTCGATACCTAAAGCTTGAGAAAATAATTTAGCTTGTTTTCCCCTGAAAACATTAGGATTGATAACATCAAAACCCCCTTGGTCAAGTACGTTGTCTAATGGTTTTGGGGCGTATCTTTGTTTTGTATTAAATCCAAATACGGGAATTCCTGCAGACATTTCATGTGTATTCCATTGAACGGTTTTGTTCAAATCTTGTTTGTAATACATTATTTTTTTCTTCCCAAAACTAGAGCAATTAATCCAATAATTCCCAGTGGTAAAATTGCAGACCCTGCAGTAACTAAACTTTGACTGAAATTGTTAGGTTGAACACTTGCGTTAACATCAGTTTCTTGATGTTGAATATCCCCGCCTAAAAGTGAAGTTTTAACGTCATTGTCTTTTGGAACTGACGATAGACCACCCGTAAAATTTTGTTCATATCTTGGAGTTCCTAAATTAATTGATGATAAAGGATTTGCAGTTTGATATTCATTCATGGCAGTAGCATAATTATAATTTGCATTTACATTTAATCCCCCGCTGACAGTGGAGCTTTGACCCTGACCCGTTACAATTACAGGTTGAACGGGATATAATGAAGAAGGATTTACGTTATTGTTTGAAATATCATTAGCCCCATGAACCACATATTTTGAAGAATCTGTATAATTTACTCTTTGAATTGTTTTTTGTGTTTGTGAATCGTTAGGAAGAACGTTTGAATTTTCAGAAACTGAAATCATTTGAGCAGTTCTAGCTTGAGAAGCTTGTCTTGCAGTTTGTGTTTGTGCGGCTCTAAAAGCTGCAGTTTGTGCGGCTCTTTGAACTGCAGCTAAATATGCTCTTGAAGCTGAATCTCTTGTACTTGAAACACTTGACCCGCTAGCTTTAGTTGGCAATTCTGACCTTGTTGCCCCGCCTGCTATCATAGCTCTTAGTTGGTCTGTAGTCATTCTTACAGGTTTAGCCATGATTACTTTTTGCCCCTACTACTATTTATTAACAAAATTGCCAAAACTCCCAACGGGATTAAGCTAGAAGCTGCAACTACTGCAGGAACTTGATTTTCTGTTTTTACCATTGAAATTTTTTCTCTTTTTAATTCATTTTGTTTTATTTGATTTTCTAATTGAATCTGTAATGTGATTTCCTGTCTATCCCTAAAATCTTTCAATCTTAATCTTTGTTCTTGTTCTTTTTTTACATCTGCAATTCTTTGTGCTTCTTTCAGTAATCTTTGTTCTTGTTCTTTTTGAATCTGTAATAATCTTAATTCTGCTTCTAAACGCTGACAATTTTCCTGCCAATAAACAATAGAGCTTTCTTGACCAATATTAGAATATAATCCGTAACCCCTAGCTTTAAGATGTTGGATTCTTTCCTCGCATGAGCCTTCAAATCTAATATCAGTCGGTAAATATTTGTATTTTGTAGCCCATCTACCCACGATATAATTTACCATTTTTTACCTACAACCAACAATAAACCAATAATTCCAACTGGCAAAATGCTTGTTAACAGTGGAATTGATTTTGTGACCCTATCAACTTCCTTATCCTCAATATCTTGAAGTCTGCTAATTTCTACATTTTTAGCTATTTGGATATTTTTTAATTCTAAATCTTGTTTTTCTTGAATTAATTCAAGTCTTAAATTTTCTGCTTTTACTGCAGCTACTCTTTGAACTTCTTTTACTGCAGCTATTCTTTGTTTTTCTGCTTTTTCATTAGCAATATTTTGACTGTTTATTCTATTCCATAATTTTAAAGCGGCATTGTCATTTCTAGCTATTAAATCCGCTTTTGCTTGTTCACTTGCAACTATTGCGGCATATTCTGGGCTTTCTAGATACCATCTGTCTATATTTCGTTGGTCTGAAAGTATTGAATTGTTTAAGGTTCTTCTTGCATTATAGTTATCATTTGCATGAGCTCTTTGCCAAGCTGTTTGCATATTCACTCTTTGTGACCATGTTAAACCCCCTTTCCTAAATGCAGTATTTCTAGAACTATCAATCGAATCTAAAGCTGATTTTTCAGATAAAATTTGAGCCTTACTTGAATTTGTTAAAGTCATTTTTTGCCCTTTAGCAATAGATACCCTGCAGTAATGGCGATAACTGGAATTAATGAATATGGAATGATTTTTGAAATTTTATCTGCCAAATCAAAAGTAATTGTTTCAGATTTTGATTCAAGTTTTTGGACTTTCTCAAATACTACTTTTTGTCTTTTTTGAGCTTCCATTGTTTGTCTTTTTAAATTTCTTAATCTTTGATTTTCTGCAACATTGAAAGTAAATTGTAATTTTTGAGTTTGTAATCTCTTTGAAACGTCTTTAGAAAATGGTTGATTTGTTCTTGTTAAAGATAAATCAGAAGCTGTTCTTGGTGTTTTGTCAAAATTTACCATAATACAAAAATGGCATTGTACTATTTATTAAAAAAAAGATTAGTGTAGAACCTCTATTCTATAGAGATTGCTACACTAAAGATAATATTTTCTGCTCCTACTGCAGTAGTTGTTGTTGTTGTGAACATACGAATAATGCTTCCACCCTCAAAACCTATTGGTTGAGGACTGAATCTTGGTCTAGTATTTGATGTAATCAACATAGCAGCTAATGGTGGAGTTTGTACAAGTGTACGACCTCTATTTTTATCCATTGTGACTATTGGTTGAGTAATTGTTCCACCGTTTGCGGCAGTCAATATGTAAACATCTGTTGCTATCCAATTTTCAGTGAGCGGAACTTGTAGTTCTTGAACTCCTGTAACTGTAGGGCTAGTCTGCATGGTTACTGATTGAACTGTAGCTGCTGGAGCTAGAGCTGCAACTGTAACAGTGCAGTTTAGAACTAAACCTGAATTGTTTGCCATGATATTACCACATAACTCCATTCATTTTAGGGTTTATTTCTTCTTCAACTACTGTTTTCACTTCTTGTGAAAATTGAGCTGGGATTAAACCACTTACGAAAGGGGTCATAGCGTTAGCAATACCACCTTGAATAATACCTTCAGATAATTTCTTTAACATTGAAGAATTTCCGCCAAATTTCTGCATTAATATTCCTGCTAATATGCTAGAAGTTCCGCTTGGTAATTGTCCTAATGGTAAGAATTTTCCTACGATATTTCCTACTTGAACGGATAATGCAGTTCCTGCAGAACCGATAAGCATATCTTTTCCAAATATACCTTTTAAGTTCAAGCCTTGTTCAAATTCTGGCTGTTCGAATTTTGTCGTTAACAAGTCATTAACTTGTTTTTCAAGTGAGAGACTGTCCATGATTCTAAGAACGTCTGCACTTTCTTGATTTTCTTCGTTTTTTCATTTCAAACATTTCTGTTGAAAGTGATTGTGCGAAGGAATCGTTGTTTAAAGTATCCATAGTTTTCATAGCATTTGAGTAGTATTTAATAGAAAAATAGTAAATTATTCTTCCTTAATTCCTGACATCATTATTGTTTTAATTTCTTCTCTAGTCATTCCAGCTTTAACCAATCTATCTATAAATTCTAAATTTTCCTTTCTTAATTTTTCCTGCAGTTTTTCTTTATTTTTTTTTAATTTTCTTGCAGAATCTTCTTTCATTTCTTTTATTGTCATTCCAGTTTCAGGGTCACGATATACAGGTTCTACAACTTCTTTTTTCTTCTTCTTAGTTATGCAAGAACCCCGCCCCGTCATATCTCTATAATTTTGATTTGGTATACATTCAGTGCTACATTGTTCAGAACAACGATTACAATAATTTTTTCTCAATGTTTGTCCTGTAGCTTTATCTGTTTCATAGTAGGTGTTGACCATGTGACCCCTGCAGGGTCTACCATCAGAACATGAATGAAGTTCCGCTCTTTCCCACGACATTTCTAAATTGTGGCTATAGATTTTTCAAAGTTATCATCATCAGTAAAAACAAAAGTTCTATTTTGCGGAACCACTCCAATTAAGAGATATTTTTTCTTTAGTTCCTTTGTAGTATTTTTATCAGTTTGTGAAGGGTATGGAATATCATGCGGGTGAGTATGGAACGTGAAATTGCTAAAATTACTCAAAGTTTGCGGGTGAATAGTTTCGCATTGAATTGCTCCTTTTACGTCATTTTTTAATTGTGGATTAGCTGCCATACATTGTTTTGAAGCCTGCATGAGCTGTGAAAACATTGGTTTTTGTCTTACAAAATCCCGTACACTTTGACGTTTATGCCACATCATAGAATCTTTTAATCCACTTGGAGATTCAAAACATTTCATTTTATTGCCCCATTGGGTCGTTTTCTATTTTTAAAATCATATCACGAATTGCTTTAGCTTCTGGGTGAAAATTTTCTTCAGTTAAAGCATACATAGCAACTTCTAAAACATCTACTCCTGAATAATCTACCATTTTTAATAATTTATCAGCTATTTTTCGATTGTCACTTTGTTCAAAACATTTCATTTTGACATTTTAGAAATTTTAGAAAGTAATTCTAAAGCTTTTCTACCCTCATTAGTTATTTTAACATCAATACCACTTTTTGAATTTAAATTTTCTTTTGATTCAACATAACCCTGCTTGATTAATTTTAAACCTACACTCCAGTTTTTATTCATCTTGTTAGAAACAAATTGTTCAGTATTAGATTTTTGTTCAAAACATTTCATAATTTTCAATAACCCTTCAACTATTTATTAGAAATAATTAGGATTTATTTGCTTTTTCGCCATATTTTCTTAAAGGGTTCATCAAAGAATCTGTAGTTTCTGTTATTCCGTCTGGCATATCGTCACCCCCTGATAATTTCTTGTACATGGCTTTTGACATCATTTCATTCATCATATCACCCCTTGTAATATCCGCTAATGATTTTCGCATGATAGCTTCCATGAACATATTATTCAATCCCCCGCCTTGTTGTTGATTTCCGTTTATTCCTAACATTTGCATTATTGGCAATAAGCTATCAAGACCCGCCTTTTCTTGAGCTTGAGGTTGTGTCAGACCTGATTCATTTACTGGCATTGTAGGAGCTGCATTTACTGCAGGGTCTATTGCAGGAGCTGCTTCCATATGTGACCTAATGTCCTTTAGTTCATTTGTGAATATGGTCTTCATTTCTTCAAACTTTGCTTCAATGGATTTATTCATTTCAGGGGCTAACATTTGAACAACTTTTGAAGTAATAGAATTTTCAACTTTTTCCAAAGTTGGTTCTACTCCTGCAGCTGGGGCGGCTTTCTTTGTAGCCTTTTTTTTAACTTCTTTTTTGTTTACCAAATTTAGCCCCTAAGAGAAAACCCTTCATGTAATTATTATTATTTGCAGTATTTTGAGCTTGATGAATTTCACATTCATCATTTTCACAGGTGTTTAGATGTTCAACAAATTCTGAAACGCTTGTCATTCCTTCGCTTTCTTTTGTATTCAAATTCATATTTTTAGATAAATCGTTAATTGAGCCTTTTATCGTGCTAAATTCCTCGGATAATCCCTCTTTGATTGTTGCACTTAATTCAGAAAATCTATCGTTATCATCAGTCATATTATTCATGTATTATCTGAATTAATAAATTTATGACGTAAAATTATAACCCGTTGTCATTATTTCTTTGATTTGTTAAATCATCAATGTCCACTCCGTAAAAGAAAAATTCAGTTCCGTTGTGCCACGTTGTGAACTTGCGGGTTTTTCCTTCGTAAACACGATTATGAATTTCCGTTGAAAAGAAATTCCTTTCATCTCCTGCTTTGCCCCAAGTATCGTCATAAGTCAAAGTTCCTCTTATCTGTGGATAGTAAATTTTTAAAATCATGTGGCTTAATTCGTGACAAATTACCATCATATTCTGTAAATAATACATTCTGTTATTTTCATCAGTAACATAACATTCAATGACATTATTTCCAGTGACCCCATGCGGCATTTTTTTGGATAAATTTTTAATATTCTTATCGTAAAAATTCCACTTGAAATCAGCTAAAGTTCTTACATTAATTTCCCATTTGTCCTGCTCAACTAATTTCTTGTAATCGTTAAACAAATAATGGTCATAAATGTAAGTAAGAATTGATTTTTCATATAGTTTTTTTTCAATCTTATCAGTGGTAAAATTAATTTTCAAAAGTAATCACCTACTTTTTCAGATATGAATTTTGGAACTTTAATATCTGAAATAGAATTAGAAAAATCTATTTCATCTTTTAGCTGCTTTTTGTTAAAATGTTTTTTCAATCGATTATAGACCAAATTCATGTCTTTTTTTAATTCTTCATCACTTGTTCTAAGAATCTCTTTTTTTGCATAAGGATAACCCATTGAAACTATAACCTTTTTGTAAACGGGATTTGAAACTCTTTTCTCAACTATGCTCATGCAATCATTCAAAATCTCAAGGGTCAGCTGTTGCAAGGGGGTCATAATTTGTATTTCCTACAAATTTCATTTGTTACGCTCCTGCAATCTATACATTCAATTAAAAAATCCTTTAACATATCCCCGCCCTGAAATCTAGGTTTTGGATAAATATTATCTTCATTTTGACAAAGTACAACAACACATTGTGCCAATTCTTTGAAGGTTATTTGATGTCCATTGATAATTACTTTTTTATCATCTGGGTGTTTATCCCCTTTTTCAAATTCAATCATATTGTTAGTTTCTTATCCTGTCTGTCCTTGAAACATGGTTGACAAATAAAATACCCATATCTTTGAGATTGATACATTTGGATTTTGTCAACAAAAGTAATTTTACAATATTTACAAATTCTGTCTGTAGAAATTTTCTTTAAAATATTAATTTTAGCCATGTTAAACAGTATCCACTTGTATATTATAAATTTTAAAACAAGATTTGCAAAGTTGATAATTTTTCCATGTCATTCCTTTGTTTGAATGGTTGTGAGTTTTGGAACAAGATTTACACCTCATTTTAAAATAGGTTTAACCTTGAGTTTACCACGATAACCAAAAGCCGCCCTTAATCCCAAATAATGACATCTTGCACAATGTCTTTTCTGCCAATTATGCCTATTTTCAATCTGTCTGCAACAAGTGCCGCATAACTTACAAATCATTTAAAATAAATTCCTCATCACATTTTTTACAAATATACATACTCGTTGAAGGTTTTACAATCAAAATTCTATGATTGCATTTTAAAATATTCATCTTGCCATATGCTCCATAAAAATATCGTAACTCTCTTGTGACAAAGTTCCATTAATCAACATAAATCTCGCTTTATTCAATAGTCTGAACCTTTCACGACCTGAACTAGTGCAGTATTTTGTTATATAATTTTGCTCGTTTAATTCCTGTAGGCTTTTCAACAATATCGGCTTTTTCATACTTCTTAATTAATGCACTAGATACCCCTTTTCTTGACAATGCAGTAGATATTTGATTTACGTTGTACCACCAATCAACGTGATACTTGACCTCGTACAAATCTACATCTCCACATAACAAAGATGTTAAATCATTTTTAAAATTCTCGTTGTGAAATGCTCCAGTTCTTTTAATTGTGTTTTTTTCCTT
>Ga0209402_10004811_pt1 | contig 12204 bp, 9 predicted proteins | sample ArcticOcean_MG_C_3_FD_187437 | JGI IMG/M metagenome (GOLD analysis project Ga0209402, IMG submission 187437) | Marine microbial communities from western Arctic Ocean - ArcticOcean_MG_CB8_126 (SPAdes) (version 2) | ecosystem: Environmental > Aquatic > Marine > Oceanic | place: Arctic Ocean... | reverse complement strand
CGCCGTATTCCATTCAAAATTGCCATCCAAATCCCAGCTCTCATCAAGTGTAAACAGATAAACCTGAGCCCCTCCCGTTTCCTGAGATTCATCATAAAGAGCATTACCTCTTCGATCAGATTCCTCTTTGTCAATTCGCTCTCCGAGATACTCAATGATGTGTTCTCCCTCGGGAATATCCTTCACTGCGAACATGCCCCTCCCATGAACCTCCGAACCTCTAATCTCGGCCCAATCTGATCTAGAAGGAGAAAGCTCTTCCATTAATCGATTCTAATTCCATACACTATCCTCACAGCAAAGTGTATACTTCACGCCGATTTTTATAAAATCCCGTATAGAGTAATTAGTGAGTTTTGATTATATTAGAAAGGGCGTCTGCCACGCCCCCTAAAGTCGTTGCCACGCTGCAACTGGTCAGCCGGCAACTCAATGAGCTTTGTCTTCTGATCAGCGGAAAGGGACTCTGAAGTTTCCAAATATTCAAGAGCCGCAGCACGATCAGATGCGAGCCAGGTCCTTGCCGATCTTTCAACTTGTTCACCCCTCATTTCGTCATTACTAATCGTATCTGCCCAAGCAACGGCTGCGCTAGGGTCCTCTCTAACAGAGCGATCTCTTAAAAGGGCAGCCACTCCCCTGTCTCTAGCATCCCCGACGGGCTGTGCGCCAAGCCATTCTGATGCTGCCTCGGGATCAGATCTCATCCACTGACCGACCACCTCTCCAGTCGCATCAACCTTACCCTTACCATCGTCTTGAGAGGCTACCCATTTAGCAGCGTCAGCTGTAGCATCTCCACCGACTCTGGCCCACTGTTCAACGACCTCTTTCATAATTGAATCTCTCTCGGAAGCTTCCATTTTATCAAGATAGGCCACCGTCGATTCTGTATCCTTACTAACCCAATTCTCAAGGGCTTCCTCTATAACTCCTACTCGCCCTTCACTGGTCAAAGCTTCAGCCCATTTCAAGGCCTTCTCCGGCTCGTTACGTGACCATTGATCAGCTATAGTTCGTAATGCCCGGTCCTGCTGCTCTCCCTCAAAACCCATTGCAACCTCAGCTGCCTTCAACGGGTCATCTGTAGTGATTTGTTCTATAATATTACCAAGAGCATCGCCCTTGACTCCATCAGGAAGACCTTTCGCCCATGCCAATGCAGCATCCGTGTCCTGCTTGGCCCATTCTGAGGCAACGCTTGCGGCTGTTCTCCGCATCATCCAATCATCTCCACCGTCTTTCAGCATATTTTTCGAAATATGATCAGCTGCGGCCTTAGGATCCTTCGATGCCCAAGTCCTGAGAATTGAAGAAGTGCCCATTCCTCGTTCCATGCCTGAAGATTTGCCAACAAAGCCTAGCGCTTTCTCCGGATCGATTTCAGCATACCTAGACATCAGCAAGCTCATTGACATGAACATGTCGCCTCCTCGACCCATGCCTCTAACCTCGGCAAGTGCCAGTTCGACTTGATCAGAATCAAGTTCCTTCACAAAATCCAGTAAAGCTTCCATTCTACCAATCGATCCCGGCGAATTAAGTATCATCTTCATTGCTTCACTCACATCACCAGAACGCATCAATTTCTTAGCCTCTGTAATTAAATTACTCTCAGCTCCTTCGGTTGAAGTATTAGTCTTCTTACCGCTCTGTGAAGAGGATTTAGAAGCACCCGCCAAAGAACCAGTGCTGGCATTGGCAGTTTCTCCGGATTGACTTTTCTTTGCACCCGCATCCTGATCGCCGCCACCTTGTTGACCAATAAGGTAACCCCCTGCGACTCCAATAAGTAGAGCAATTAACGTGGATAAAACTGAAGCTATTTTCATAGCATTATAATACAGTCTCAATCCTTCTAGGTAAAGCCCCTAAACCATTCTACGTAATGTTTAGATCATAATACATAGAACTAACTACTAAGATACAACTATGCAATGAGCGACGCCTCGGTTTCGTCCAGAACTTCTCTTACTCTTTTTGCTAAATCATTTACATTATATGGCTTCTGAATAGCAGAGTCAGGTCTTAATCCAGTCTCATCCTCAAAACCTTCAAGATCGACCAGGTAGCCACTACATACTACAACAGGGACATCAGTGAATTTTTCCCTTATCACAGCAAGCGTTTCCTTTCCAGACATTACCGGCATAGTAAGATCCAGTAGAACTAACATTATTTCATCTTGGTTTTCCTCCAAAACCTTTAGAGCTTCCTTCCCATTACAAGCAGAGAAGGTGCTATAGCCATAACATTTTAATGCCCCTTCGGCCACTCGGCGAACCAGATCCTCATCATCTACAACAAGGATCGTTTCAGTCCCATTAACATCAGTATCATCTTCATTTGCAAGCGGCTTAAGATTCTCATTACTCACATCTTTTCTCGGCAGAAAAATACTAAAATTACTACCAACGCCAACTTCCGATTCGCACTCTATCCAACCTCCATGCTGTTTAACTATACCATATGATGTTGCCAAACCTAAGCCTGTTCCCTTTCCCTGTTCTTTAGTCGTGAAAAAAGGCTCAAAGAGTTTCGCCATCACATCTGAAGGCATCCCTATACCATTATCACTTACTCTTATTTCAATGAAATCACCTTCCTCTCGGCCAGGATACTTACTTAACATCGATGAATTAAGGCTCTTGTTAGCAGTCGCAAGCACTAAGTCTCCTCCAATCTCACTCATAGCATCAATCGCATTAACGCACAGGTTCATCACTACCTGCTCGACCTGGGTGCTGTCCGCCTCGATTGTCCAAAGATCATCTGAACAATCCATTGATATAATAATAGCAGGATCAGTTGTGCTCTTCAATAAACTGTTAACTTCCTCTAAAACTTGGTTCACTTCACAATAATCAAGTTCAAGGTGAGATTGCCTAGAAAAGCCAAGGAGTTGCTTAACCAATTCGGCCGCACGCTGACTCGCTCGCTTAGCTGAAGAAATAAATTCTTTGTTCTTGCTTTCATCTCGCCCGTCATCGCTAGCTTCGACAAGGCTAAGATTCCCAATAATACCTGTCAGCAAATTATTAAAATCGTGAGCAACTCCACCAGCCAATCGCCCAACAGCCTCCATTTTCTGTGCTTGCTCAAGCCCCTTCTGCAATTTGCGCTGTTCAGTTACATCATGAAAACTCCAAAACCGTGCAATTTGACGTCCTCCAGGAATTAAAACAGGAGAAGAATATACTGAAAGAACTCGTTCAACAGGATCATTTAAAATCCATTCTAAATCTGCGGTCCTCGCCGAGTCCTTATTAATACCTTTCCAGTCCTTTATAAAATTCTTCCCATCAGTAGATTGATTACTGAGCTGCTTCTCAAAACTTTCCATGTCAATCTGATCAACTCCTTCTGTGAGTTGAAAATAATCAATCAGCCTCTGATTGGCGGCTATCAAAGATCCATCCTTACCAACCAAAAGGATTCCATCTCTAGCTGCCTCATATGAGGCCCTGAGCTGAGCATACGTCACTTCAAGCTCTTTTTGAGACAAGCGAAGCTTTTCAGTACGCGAATTCACTATCGCTTCAAGTCCATCACGGTGATTCTTTACCTGATCAATCATTGCATTGAAAGATACTCCTAGTTGCTTAATTTCAGTTGCACCTTCTTCCTGCATCCTGACACTCAGGTCACCCTCCTCCACCTTATGAGCAATTGCTGATGCATTAACAATTGGATTACTAATCATTTTGGCCAGCCAAACGCCTATAAGACCAGTAAGAATAAATACCGCAAAGGCAATCCTAGATTGCAAGTTAACTGCCTGCTTCACAGAAGCCAGGACCTCCGCTCTTGGCCTCAGGCAAGCAATGACCCAAGCCTCTCCGACTCCTGTGTCTCTTTTCGGTAAGACCTCACTCTGAAAATAGAACTCTTCCCCTTTAATCTTAACAAAACCTTTGTTCTGACCCCAAAACGGAGTGACTCCTCCTTTGAAATAAGGGCGGGATATCTTTTCTTTATCACGGCCCGCTATCAAACGGCCCCGAGGATCCAAAAGAAGGGCTTGGCCTCGTTCGCCTATTTTAATACCTTCTATAAGATTCCACATTGGATCAAACCTCAATCGAGCCCTAAGCACAAAGCTTTCGTCGCTATTGGCAATGCTTAGTGGAATGTAAACTTTGAGATGTAACCCATCCTCATTTTCAACATGGTGCGGGCGCGATGTGACCACTTTTTGCCCTACAATACAGTCCTTAAACCACAACGTTTTCTCCTCTGGCTCCGGATGAAATTCACTAGTAGTGGAACGAACTATGAGGCCTCTTGAATCATATAAAGTGATATCATCAAACATTTTATACGCCGCAACAAGACGCCGCATCTCTTCGACCCTAACATTCATCGGAATCGAGGCATCTGTCACTATCCTATTTCCCTGCAGCGCAACAAGATCATTAGTTGCTGAAGCCATTACGAGTCTGGCCTGCCTAGCAACTTCATAAGTAACGGCAGCAATCTTCTCACGCTCAGACAATTCAAGAGATTCTCTCGTCTGGTAATTAGTTACCAACATCACAATGAGCATCGGGATCAACCCGACAGCTAAGAGAACAAGAAGTAACCTGATTCGAATCGATGTCATATGAATTAATTCAAATATTAATCAACTGCGAGCTGCCTAATATCTTTAATCCCACTTAGGGAAATTCCTTCGTAAACTTAATCCTCAACACTTCCCGCAACCTCCACATCCAAACCATTCCTAGATTTGGTTCGTAATGCATCAACGACCTTGCTCCATGCTTCATTTAATAAAAGGTCACGATTAGCATCAGGAACATAATAGAACTGACACAAAGACCGTATTTCCTCGGGTGGATTGATCGTCTCATCTGCTAAAAGCTCTTCATCAAGGAGTGGGACAGCCGCGCTATTCGTCGTCCCATACCAAGTAAAATTAGCATTCATTGCTGCCGACTCTTTTCTCAACATATAATCAATAAATAAGTAAGCCCCATTGACATTCGTGGCATCACTCGCAACAGAGAAATTATCCATCCATAATGGAGCCCCCTCACTTGGTATAAAGAATGAGATGTTTTCATTTTCCTCAGCAGTCATTGCCGCATCCCCACTATAACATGAAGCTATCCAAACATCCCCAGAGAGAAGCCCTTCTCTAATTTCTGCATCACTACCTAATCGGACGCCCCCTTTTTTTATCCCTTCAACAAGAATTTCTGATGCAGATTGAATGTGCCTTGGATCAGAACTGTTAATTGGGTTCCCCTGTGAAATCATCCCAATCCCAAGCCCTTCTGTTCTGTCCCCTAAAACCATTACCTTTCCCTTATATTTCTTGTCCCATAACGATTCCCAACTCTTCTCTGGGGAATCAATCTTATCCGATCGGTATGCGATGAGAGTCGTCCCCCATAGATATGGAACTGAATAATTGTTCTCAACATCAAATTTTCTGCGTAGATATTCGCTCGAAACATTTCCAAGATTTGGCAAAGCTGATTTATCAAGGGGTTGAAGTAACCGTAATTTTGCTAATATATTTATAGCCAAGTCATCCGTCACAACCACATCAAACCGGCCAGGCTCTGATACTAATCTCGCCTCAACTTCATCTGGATCATCGTAAGTTATATACTCAACCTCTATCCCGGTTTCATTCGTAAATTTCTCAATAGCTGAAGGGTCAAAATACTCAGACCAACACAACATTTTCACAACATTGTTCAGTGAGTCCTCAGCTTTGTTACTTGTTTTAGTGTTTTTATTACATCCAAACAAAATTGCAGCTATAGCTATATAGATTATGCCCTTTAATATTCTCATTTTATTATTTATGGTTATTATAAGCTTATATTGATTTTAAATCCCTTCAACTATAATTTCCATATTTTATAAATATTTCATAATTCATTAAGGCCAGTTATTATTTAACCAATCTTAACAATCGAACTTGCGCAGTGCCCTATGCATGAGACAAATTCAATGAATTCTAATGTCCTCTCATAAGGAAAAACCCCTAAGAAACGGGAATATCAGTAAATCAGTCGATCCATCACTATCGACAACATTGAGGCTTGCCATGCCTGTGATATTACTAAACCTGACTTTTGCTGCAATGCAGGCCACTGATGCATGGATTGTCGGTAAACTAGGCATCCGTTCACTTGCAGCCATTACCCTACCTTCAATGGGTATTTTCGTTATTGTTAGCTTCGCCTATTCATTCTTAGGAATTGTCACCGCACTCGTGGGTCAAAGCCATGGAGCGGGTGACAAAAAAAGCTGTGGCCACTTTGCCTGGATTGGGATCTACTCTTCTCTCGCGATAGGGATCGCCGCCATTTTACTGTGGCCGCTAGGCTCTGTATTTGAGATGCTTTCGGGAAACCAATATGGCTCATTGGGAAATCTTGAATCTAGATATTTCAAAATCAGTCTATTGGCTTTGCCTGGAGTATTAGTAACTAATGCAATTGCCAATTTCTATATAGGAACGAGAAGACCCGGACCAGTTCTAAAGTGCAGCGTAATTGGCCTAATACTAAATTTCACTATTACCTACGGCCTTGTCTTTGGAGTCGGCCCTTTTCCTGATTATGGTTTCGACGGTGCCGCTTGGGGAACAGTGATAGCAACAATGTTGGAATGCTCTATTTTATTCATACATTTCGTATCGGCCAAATCAAACAAATCATTAAACACCAGAAAGGCTCCTAAATCTCTGGAAGGAATACGAAGATTGTGGTCTTCTGGACTTCCGGCCGGCATCCAAGGGGCCGTCGACATTCTATCATGGGGAGTCCTTGTGGGGGCCCTGATTTCATATTACGGCGAAGAAGCTCTTGCTGCTGGAACCATCCTAATGCGCTGCATGCAATTAACATTTATGCCAGCAGAAGGCGTCGCCACAGTAGTCCTAGCCTTAGTTGCAAATTCTGTTGGAAATGGCTCACACGAAAGAGCTCATGCACACGTGAGAACATGCTTCAAAATCAATTCTCTTTTCATGCTTAGCGCGGGAATCATCTTATATGTTTTCCGACATCCAATAGTTTCCATGTTCACGGACCAACCCGAGGTAATCAGCATTGCCTGTGGAGGCATGCTCTTCGTAAGCCTCTCACAGTGGTTTGACTCGATGAACATCACATACCTTCATGCACTTCAAGGAACCGGCGATACCAAATGGACTTCAGTCGCGAATGTTCTCCTTAGCATTCTGGTACTTGGTTTGGGCGGAACTATTGCAGTGATTTTCTTCAGAGAGAAAGGATCACTCGTTATTTGGGCCCTGGCGCTATTGTACATAACATGCCAAGGCATACTTTTTTGGATGAGGTGGAGATCAGAAGCCTGGCTTAAAATTAGACTAAGAGGGCCCACCCAGTAAACTTCTACAGTAAGCGGTGCTGGTAAGAGACCCTATTCAAATGCATGACCATACATGAAAGAGCAGCCCCTCCCTTCTGATATTCGCTCAAGTTAAAGAGCGCCAGTTCAAATCCATTGTCTGCAGCAATGTCTTCAAGTCTTCGATTCTTAGCTAACTCTAACCGGTAAGCTTCTGTCCCTCTCTTCAGTTCATGGATATGCGACCCATTCAGTATGAAATTTCCCAGCCGAACAGAATTACAAAGTCCTGGCATAGCTTCCTCACGTGACACATCTATAATTTCAGTGTGCCCCTCTAATTCTCTTATCTCGCTTGAATTCAATAGCTGAGTACAAACAACCGTCTTCTCATAAGTGAGTGGAAATATTGAACAATCGAGATGATATAAATAAGGATCGGTTTCTCTGACCTTGATTATCTTCATTCCAAATTGATCCTCCAACTGATCGTATGTTTCTTTTTCAGAGCGTATACCATACCCACCCACATACACATTATCATAAAGGTGCTTAAGTTCAGCCTCCCCTTCGAACTTCGTTTTAGGAACGATAGTTTTATACCCCATGGATTGAAAGAACTTCACTCCGACTTCCGTCTCGCCTACCCGTGGCCTTGATTGATAATTAGCTAAAATAACTGTGTCTTTGGCAGGAAGGTGTTCAAGTAAAATTCCCAGATTCGCAGTAAAAACTAAATCCTGTAATGCGCAACCCGCTGGAACGGGAAGCAACTGCACCACTCCCCTAGATGAAAGAAATTGATAGAGAGACTGAAATTGCCTATATGCTTTTTTAGGCTCGACCTTGCGATCAGATTCCGTGAGATCCTCCATCCAAATATTATTCGGTTCATTTGTGCTATAAGAAATAGGAGGGCACATAAGAAATGTCGGAACATCCAAATGACTAAGGTTCCATGGTCTCGAAGGGGCAGGAGAATCCACGAATGGCTTTGGAAGAACTTTCCGAGCCGCTGCAGATCGCTTATTTATCTGTGTTTTAGAACTTAACATTAGAGTGCAAAGGGACGTTTAATTTTTAATAAGGGGTCAACTCCAGCTTCAACATGAGTGCCCTCTTCAAGTAAAAGATCGAATCCTGTGGATCCATCCAAAGGAATAATTAAATCTACTTGAGAGCCATATCGTATCTGCGAGAACCTTTCGTTTTGTTGATATGCACGATGCTCGCTCAGATCAAATGGCATTATAGAATCAACATCGTAATCAGCAATTTGTAATATATGATAGGTCAACCCTAAATCTAAGCTATCAACCTTATTTAAAACTCTCTGATTGCAATGAAGGTATTCGGCCGAGTCATGATCAATTGTAAGATCATCGACAATTGAATTCTCCATCGCAAGCATCGGTTTATTAAAACTATCAATCGCCTCTAATTCACGATAACTCAAAATTCCAGGATACGGAATTCTGTTAATATGCACATCATAAAAGGTCATGAAGATACCGATCACTAAACTAAACTCTGCAGAATAATTAGGATCCCTGAGCGCTTCTTTAAGAGTATAATTTTGTCCCTTAATCTCAATGACCGAATCCTCCTGACGGACTCGTTTCTGATAAATAATAATGCCATCTGCGGGTGCGAAAAAATAATCAGTGTCTGACTGAATTGATCTCATCGGGTCACGGAAGAAGTGCCTCTCCGAAAGCCAACGCACTGAGCGCCCCCTTACTTCGGAAACTTCTTCATTTACCCAATCTGAAAGTATCTTTGCCACGTCAATTATCTGAATAGTATGATTATTAAAGTTAATTAATTATTTAGATAAATCAAATCATATTTTATAATTTTATTACATTTGATCGGATATTTCTTATCATATATGAGAATTATGAGGTTTTATGAGCGTATTAGGACTATATTTTAAAAATATATCAGATCGATTGAAATTCAGGATTAATAAATTAAAGGGCCAAAAAAACGGCAATCTATGAGATATTACCCGTACCTAAGACTGAATCTACCAAGAAAGCGGATCAAGTGAGTAAAAGCTCTTCAACTGATCATAGACTCGTGGATAACGTTGCTGAAGTTTCTTAGGTTTTTCGAAAAATGTCTCAGTCGCAACTGCAAAGAATTCAGCTGGATTCGTTGCTCCGTACGCATCGATCACCAATTTTTTTCCTCTTCGATGCCTCTTAGAATGTTGCTCATAAGCTGAACCAAGAAACTTGCCCCAATCCCTATGCTCTTCTGTGAATCCCAATAACGGAGCCCCGTCTGCAGATCCGTCATTCTGGTCAAGTTGATGAGCAAACTCATGAATCACAACATTTTTCCCATCAGTCGCGATGGCGGGTCCACGCAAAGTATGAACCCATGACAGTATGACTGTGCCACTCCCCCATGACTCACCTAAACGATTCCCTCCTGTCCCGATCGTTCCATCCTTATTGATAGAACTTTCACCACTATACATGTCTGGATAAATTAAGACTGTCGAGAGCGTATCATAAAACCCACACCTGCCGTTAAGTAAAAGTAAACACGCCTGACCTGCAATAGTAACACACATCTCTTCTGTTAATTCCTCTAAGCCACCACAAGCTTCAAAAGACTTTTCAGCCATAAATACATTTACATAGGAATTTAGGCTTAAACGCAAATCATTCGGTAACCTCCTATACAGTTTAAAATTCTTTTCAAGAATCGCTTCCCACGCATCAGGAAAGGGAGAATTAAAAATCTTATCTCGCGATATTTTATTTTGCCTAGAAAATCTATTAATCGACCAAATAATAAAAATCGTAACGAGTGTCGTCCCTACAGTAATAATAATAATTGTGCTCGAATCCACCTAACAAAACTATAGATATAAATAACCTAGTTATTCAAACAATAATTGTCTTTGACTAACATTAGCCTTAGCATGGAAAAATTTGATCCTTCCTTGAATCAACTCTAATTACTACAATTATCCATATCACCTATACATAAATAACTTACCTTTATCTAGTACCTTATGCATTTGTTCTTACCGCTTCTAATCACGTCAATTCTCGCATCCATACAGGGATATTCATATGCAAAAGAAATAAATGCTTCAAACTCTTCAAAAATAATCAAAGTGTTCATTCTAGCGGGACAATCGAATATGGAAGGGCATGGACTCATCAAGGGGAATCAAAATCAAAAAGGAACCTTAGAACAACTCACAAAAAATCCAGCAACTGCAAAAAGTTTCCAGCAACTAAAAGACGAAGAGGGAAACTGGAAGGTAAGAGATGATGTCTGGATTAGTTGGTATAACAAAAAAGGAAAGTTAACGATTGGAGGATATGCAGGACGAGGATCGATTGGTCCTGAACTAGGGTTCGGTTGGGCTATTGGAGATTATTTCGATAACCCAGTACTTCTTCTTAAGTTCGGTCCCGGCGGCACAAGTTTGGCAGGTCCCTGGAGGCCTCCAAGTTCAGGCAAGAATGGGAATAAACAAAGAGGTCCTGGTATCGGAGATCAATACGATCATTTAATTTCAAGCACCAAACGACAATTAAAAAATCTAGATGCTGAATTCCCTCAACTTAAAGGGCTCAAGTTTGAATTGGCTGGATTTGGATGGCATCAGGGATGGAACGACGGTTGCAGCATGAAAGACTCAAAAGAATATGAATCAAACATGACAAATTTCATCCGTGATATCCGTAAGGATTTGAACTCGCCTGAACTTCCTTTTGTGATTGCTGGAAGTGGATTCGGCGGTTGGGAACAAAAAGTCGATCGCAGACTAATGATCATGTCCGCTCAAAAAACAGTGGCTGAATTCAATGAGAATTCAAAGTATGTCGAGACTCGAGGATTCTTTAGAGATGGGCCAGTTTCACCCAGACCAATCAGGTATCACTGGTGCTGTAACGCTGAAAGTTATTGGTTAATCGGGGATGGAATGGGTAAAGCAATGATTGAAATCTTAGGAGGCCCTAAGACTCCGCCACAATCAGCTGCCCCGTAAAACAAAATCGATCAGAACAGGGCCATCACATCATGTTCACGATATCACCTCAACCTAAAGGATTTAATATTCAAAACGCTTTTGCTTGCGCTCTCGCATCGAAAACTGCTTACCAGTCACCCGAATTAATAGGCCACCAAATTAGTGAAGAATGGGAAGTCCCCAATTTTTTACCTTTTCATCATTCAAATGTACGTGGCTTTATCGCGGCTTCAGATCATTTTACAATTGTCTCTTTTCTCGGCAGTGAACGTGATTACGAAATTTGGCAGGAAAATATCGATGCCAGTTTTATTGAAGGCCCTTTCGGGCAGGGGGATCGTGTTCATAGAGGATTTAACATCGGGATAGCTAACGAAATCAAAAATATAGAATCCAAAATAAAATATGTAGGAAATAAAAATGCTCCAGTGTTTCTCACCGGTCACAGCTTAGGCGGAGCAATTGCTAATCTAGCTGCCGCCTATTTATTCATTAATAATCACCCAGTACATTCTGTTTATACTTTTGGAGCTCCTCGAGTTGGCTGTAAAAACTTTAAAACCATTTACAATAAATTTGATTGCGGGCGAACTTTTCGAATCGTAAATAGACACGATATCGTATCCAGAATACCTCCCAGAATGCTTCGATACAAACACGTTGGGGAGCTCTACTATTTAAACTCGGAAGGAAAAATCCATGCAGGAGTTAATTCTTGGAAAAGATTATTACTTTACCTAGATCCTTCAGGAAAAGACCCTAAAGAATATGTCAAAGAAATAGCTAGGAGATTTCCAGGAGCTATCGAAGATCACTCGATGGATAAGTACCTGAAAAAAATTCGACTGTTAGCAAATTCATAGGAT
>Ga0209402_10004808_pt1 | contig 12209 bp, 6 predicted proteins | sample ArcticOcean_MG_C_3_FD_187437 | JGI IMG/M metagenome (GOLD analysis project Ga0209402, IMG submission 187437) | Marine microbial communities from western Arctic Ocean - ArcticOcean_MG_CB8_126 (SPAdes) (version 2) | ecosystem: Environmental > Aquatic > Marine > Oceanic | place: Arctic Ocean... | reverse complement strand
CTGAGATGGATAATGCTGGAATTAAACTAAGATGTGGAGGAATTGTCAAAGATGCATTTCCAAGTGTTGAAAAAATAGCAGCAATGATTCAGGCCTGCGCACTCAACGATATCCCAATGAAGTTCACAGCTGGACTTCATCACCCTCTACGCCATTTTGAAGAACAATATGATTGTGATATGCACGGATTTGTTAATGTATTTGGAGCTGGAATTCTAGCTTCAAACTTTGAACAACCACAGCATTCTCAAGAAAAATATCGTATGTTTATACTTCTTTCACACATGATTGATGACAATAATGGGGAAAATTTCAATTTTGATGACTCAAAACTTACTTGGAAAGTAGGAGATGATCGAGACACTCTTTTTGAAATGGACCTAGAAAAGATAAAAGAAGCTCGGGGAAATAGAGCAATATCATACGGCAGTTGTTCTTTTGAAGAGCCCATTAATGACTTGAAACAACTAGGATGGATGTAATGGACGAAACACACGATTCAAAATTAAAATCATGGATAGATGTCGATAATAATTCTGATTTTCCTATTCAAAATATTCCGTTTGGAGTCTATTCTCCAAAAGAAGGAGGAGAACTCCACGTTGCTACGGCAATCGGAGATTATGTGATTGATTTAGCTTACTTAGATGAAGCTGGATTTTTCATTGATACCGATATTGAAGAAACTGAAGTATTCCATGAACCTACTCTGAATGCCTTCATGTCATTAGGACAAAAAGCTTGGAAAGAGGCTAGACTTACAATCAGTCGATTATTGAGAGAAGACAATACTAGTTTCAAAGATAATGAAGAATTGAAAGAAATCGCATTAATCCCTATGGCTGAAACTAGAATGGAAATGCCGGCCGATATTGGAGATTATACTGATTTTTATTCATCTCGAGAACATGCCACTAATGTAGGTACTATGTTCAGAGGACCTGATGCTGCACTTATGCCAAATTGGTTGCATTTACCAGTAGGATATCATGGACGAGCATCCTCGGTTGTTCTGAGTGGAACTGACATTGTTAGGCCGAAAGGTCAAACAAAGGCCGTGGATGAAAAAGAACCTACTTTTGGAGATTGTAATAGAATGGATTTTGAACTTGAAATGGGTGTTTTAATTGGTTCTGGAAATACCTTAAGTGAACCTATTCCTATTGATGAAGCTGAAAACCATGTCTTTGGATTTACTCTTGTTAATGATTGGTCTGCAAGAGATATTCAAACCTGGGAATATATTCCATTAGGGCCCTTCCTTGCAAAGAACTTTGCAACCAGTATTTCTCCATGGATTATTACAATGGAAGCTCTCGAACCCTTCAAATGCAAAAGTCCTAAACAAGATCCAAAACCATTTGATTATCTGAATAACAAAAAAAACTGCAATTATGATATAAATTTAGAGATACATTTGAAATCAGAAAATATGTCTGAATCTCATGTTATATCGAAAACTAATTACAACTATTTGTATTGGAATATGGCTCAGCAAATAGCACATCATACTATTACCGGATGCAACCTTAGAACTGGAGATTTATTAGCAAGTGGAACCATATCGGGACCTGAAAAAGACAGTAGAGGATCTATGCTTGAATTATCATGGAATGGAAAAGAACCAATCAATCTTCCAAATGGTGAAAAGAGAACATTCTTAGAAGATGGCGATATTGTAACTCTAAAGGGCTGGTGTGAAGGAAAAGGATATAGAATTGGTTTTGGTGAATGTAAAGGTTCAATTTTACCTTTGTCTTAGCACGATTTTAGAGTAGCCCTTATATAACCATCCGAGTGGCGCGCAGTCCGTCTTTGTTGAGAAAGACTGGAAGGACACAACATCAATGGCAAGACAAACGCGCCGAAAGCGTGACTCCAAGTCAAATAATCGCTTTCGTACCCGATTAGCAACTACCTCCCCTTCAGATAGAGGACTCTCTGGCGGAAAAGATAGTAAATTAGGACTTAAATCTTCTAAAACAGATAAAGTTAATTGGACAACCGTCTTAGCTTTAGTTGCTATTTTTATTTTCTCACTATATATTAGAACTGCATGGACTCTAGAACCTGCAACCGAAGATGGATTCCAACTTACTGGAGGTAGTGATCCTTACTATCACAAACGAGTTGTTGACTATGTTGCTGAAAATGGAGAACATTTGGATAGAGATCCAATGCTAAATTATCCATATGGTGCAAATAACAATAGACCTCCTTTATTTGATTGGTCGATTGCGATTATTGGTTTGGCACTTTCTCCTTTCTTTTCTTCGTCAGAAGAATCTGTATGGTGGGCAATGGAAGTATTGCCTGCAATTTATGGGGCAATGATAATTTTTCCAGTTTATGCAATTGGTAAGTCTCAATTTGGTAAAGAAGCGGGGTTTGTCGGGGCATTTTTAATCGGAGTTAACTCAGGACACATTAATCATTCGACTTTAGGACTAGCTGACCACGATTCTTACATTATTCTGTTTGGAACAACTGCTTATTTTTTCTTCATGAAAGCTCTGACTGTTTCTAATGATAAAAAATGGGTTTCTAATTGGAGAGATTTTGAAGAAATTAAGAAAGGATTCTCTAACTTTGTAAGTTCTGAAAAATTGGCTCTCGGTTATGCCGGTCTGACTGGTATTACGATTACTATGATTGCAATGAGCTGGAAAGGTTTCCCTTACATCATGGCAATTATTGCAATATATCTTGGATTCCAAATGTTAATCAATGCTTTCCGTAGAATTGATAGTCTAACTACGGCAATGCTTGGAGTTGTTGCATTAGCTATGCCCGTTCTTCTTTCATATCCTTATTACAACATAATGGGATTCGTTGGTACCTGGTGGGAAGCTCCTGCATACATTTTACTTGGATATATTTTATTTTCACTTTTGATGGTAACGACCAGAGATCTTCCATGGCTTTTAGTTATTGGATCGTCCATTGGAATTGCTTCGGGAATTTACCTACTACTTACTTATGTTTTCACTGAACTTGGATTCCTACTATTCAGCGGTCAGGGATACTTCGTAAGAACAAAACTATTCAATACAATTGCTGAAGCTCAAGCTCCGAAATTTTCAGATTTCGTATTTGATTTAGGAGTTATTACGATATGGCTGGCTCTTTTCGGTATAGTATGGATGGCATATCAATTATACAACCAAAGCATCTGGAAGAAAGATTACTTGTTCGTTATGGTTTGGGCAGTTGTTTCAATCTATATGGCTCAATCTGCAGTTCGTTTTATTTTCAATGCAACGCCTGTTGTTTCATTAATTAGTGGTTGGATAACGTGGTTGATAATTGACTGGGCGAATTTTTCGGCAGTACTTGCTACGTGGAAAGCTTCTTGGGGAAAACGTGGAGGGACATTCCTTGGATTATCTATTCTTTCATTGATTATCGGATTTTGGTTATTCTTTACTGTGAGTGTTTTAATTGGATTACTTTCAGCAATTATTCTTATCACATTGATAATGGTAATTGGGCACATGGATGCTCAAGATGATGACCAATATAGATTCCGTGATAGGATTAGTGGATTAAGAAAAGGAATTGAACTAAAAAGAACATTTGTAGTTCTATTTGTTGGATTATTCATTTTCCTACCTAATACTTTCTATGGTTATGATGCTGGAGTTCCTTTCGAAGATAAAAAGGAACACGATGTTAATGTTTATGATTTCTTAAGCTATGATTTCTTTAGACCTATGGAATATGATTCTAGTGAGCGTACAAACACTACTATGTATCCTGAAGGTGTTGCAGGCATGTACAATACTACCAATAATGATCTTTGGTATATGGGCAATTCTGGATCTTCCTTCCCTTATGACTATTGGATGGAAGGATTGGGATGGTTAGCTGAACAAGACACCGAACTAGCACCTGAAGAAAGGCCTGGATTTATGGCGTGGTGGGATTACGGATTCTGGGCAATTGATATTGGAGAACATCCTACTGTAGCAGATAATTTCCAATTTGGATATCAAATCGCAGGTAATTTTATTGCATCTCAGTCTGAAGAAGAAGCCATGGCTCTTCTGTTATACCGACTTTTAGAACCTGAAGTTAATAGAGATACTAATAAATTCAGTAATGAAGTCAGAACCGAATTACTAAATTACTATTCTGAAGAAAATATAACTGAATTAGAAAATATCGTTTCAAACCCTGAAGATTATATTCCAAAGAAAGATGATGGAACTGATCAAGAAGTTCATAAGAAAAATGCAGCCATAAGAGCCGGTAAACCAATACTAATGACTTTAGAAAAATCTGATATTTCAGACATTCTTTGGGAAATCGAAGAGATTACTGGAAAATCAATACGCTATTTCGCAGCAGACCAACGATTACTTGCAATATCGGCACAACAGCCAGGTATTCTGTATGCTCCAGTTACTTTGGCAGATTATGACATGGGTAATTTCCATGAAATGCAACTGGTCTTATCTAACGGCCAAGTATTACCAGAAGCTGAAGCCATCGAAGTATTACAGGCAGATCCAAGTATTAGATTTACAGACTATAAACTAGTTTTCAAAGAGAAATACCTAAATTCGATGTTCTTTAGATCTTACGTAGGTTGGTCAGCACCCGATATTGGAAGACCTATCGAAGATGGAATTCCTGGCATCTCGGGAACTATTGGTCAAGATCAATCGCTTCCATCATTACCTGGATGGAATTTAACTCATTTTAAATTAGTCCATATTAATTCAGGATTAAGAATCTTGAAGTATTATGATGGTGCTACATTGTACGGCACTGTAACTACTCCTGACGGTTCACCAATAGCTAATGCAAACGTAACTGTTTCTGATGAATATAAGATACCACACAATAGAGTAACGACAAATGAAAAAGGTGAATATAGTCTAATCGCTCCTGCTGGAAACTTAACTTTAGCAGTTTCAATCGGCAACTTGGAATCTGATATAGAAAAAGTCATGCTTGTATCTAATAATGTCTTAGTAACAAAGGATAACATAATTGTTTCAGAAGATCAAGCAATGAGGCGAACTGGTGGTTCAGAAATTAAAATCGATTTAGAAGTTGAAGCTGCTTCAGTTTCAGGAAGACTATTCTGGGACAATAACAAGGATAATGCATTTGATTCAAATGATGAAGCTATTCCTCTAACTCCAGTAACTGCAACTAATATTCGCTCGAATGAAGTCGATGTAGTAAATACTGATGCAAATGGAAATTATCAATTGCTAGGTTTAGCACCTGGTGAATATGAAATTACAACTGTAATTAACGGACATGATGTCGAATTAGCTTCATATGTCGGTAAATCTGCTTTAATGAAAGGCCAAGAGATTCCAGATCCGTCAACATCTGCTAATAAAGGACCTGGTGCTTTAGAAGCTGGTAAGATTTGGGGTAGAGTTACAGTCGGTAATGTAGATTCAGAAATGGTAACTATTACCTTATATGATGAAACTAATAATAGTATTATAGAAACATCTTTTATGAACTCATATCACTTTAGTTCAACCTGTTCTGGGGATATTATAGATTCCTCAATCTCTTACTGTTTCGATAAATTATTGCCTGGAAATTATACCATGCATTTCGAATCTGATTCGACATATACTGGATGGACAAATAATACACAACATGTGGAACTTGGAAAAGGATCTTCAAAAAGTTTCAACTCAACCCTGTTGAAGGGTTTCAGAGTAGAAGGCACCTTATCTCATAATGATAATGCAATTGCTAATGAACAAATTTCATTCCGAAATTTGAATGGACTTTACAGTGATAATGTTTTCACAACCGATAGTGGATACTTTGCAACGGTTCTTACAGCTGGTACATACAATGTTTATACAACGCATAATTCTGAAGGTACAACTTTAGCATATCTAAACCGAATTGATAGTGATACTTTCTCTTCAAACCTTGTTGCAGCTATGGGTCCAGGGCACACTATTGAAGGTACATTGTTCGGTGATTTAGACGGAGATGGTATATTTAACGAAGAAAAAGGAGAAATAGCATACCCTCAGACTTCTCTAACAATTGATTCTGAAAGTGGTTCAGTTTCAACAACTACTACTTTTGGTGGTAAATATCAAATTATATTGCCTAAAGGTGATTACAATGCCTACTCGATAATAGAAACAAGCAATGGACAGAAATTAGTAAGTTTATCTAATTTCCAAGTAAGTGGTGACCGAGAAAATCTTAACTTATCTACAAGTTTAGGACACGATGTTATGATTATTTTGTATGAAGAATACTTAGATGAAATAATTACATTAGAAGGCTTGGTAAAGTTTAGTTCAACTGTTGCAGATATTGGAATGTGGGCTACTGATCCATCAACTATGCAAACCTTGCCAAAAGAAGAATACGATGTAACTCTAGAAAAATTTGGTTATGCTTTACATGAGATGTATTTAGGACCTGATGAGGTTAAAACACTTATTACTCAATTAGATATACCTATTGAAGGTGGAGCAAATGAATTACTTCTTGTTGCTAAAAGAATACCTACTTCAATTGATGGGACCTTTGTTTATGATGGAACACCAATCCCTAATGCTGAGATATCTTTCGCACCAATGAGTCACCCTTTCTCGAGTCTAAATTTCACAACTGATTCAGACGGAGACTTTGAAGATGTGATGTTACCTCCAGACAATTACATGTATACTGTAACACTTGATGATGCAGGAAGTAGATATTATGTATCTGGACAAATAATCATTCCAATTGGAACTCCATCTATTGATATGGGTGAGCTTACTGCTGAATTAAGATATAGAGTTTCAGGAGATATTGCTCTAGATGGTAATGCAAAGACAGGAATAGTTCAATTTACTCCAGTTGATGATTTCGGAAATATTACTAATGTTGAAGCTACTCCGTTTGGAACCTATTCTGAATATCTTTTCCCTGGTAATTATTATGTCACTTTCCAAGATGGGCTAACCAGTAAACACTACAGTTATGGTGGATTATTAGAATTGACAGAATCTTCAGCAGTTCATGACATCGCACTTCTTAATGAAGGTCATGTGAGAGGAGATGTTAGATCTCAAGCTGATGATAAACTAATAAAAGATATATCGGTTAGAATTCAATTTATCTCAGACGAAGGAATTGTTTTCATCGCAGATAGTGATGCTGAAGATGGATTATTTGGTAGTATGGATTATGGTAAAATTGATTTACCAAATGGAAACTATGATGTTCTTGTGATTGAGGATGGTTATCAAACTTTTACAGATACACTTGTTATTGCCGGATCAACTGCTGACTACAATAAAATTAAGTTAACTCCTAAAACTGTGAATGTTACAATTTCAATTAATTACATAAATGCAACGGGAAGTACTACGCCATTAAGTAATGCTGAAGTTGTCTTTGAAGCTTCAACTAGTAGTTCATTTGCACTTACGACTGATGAGAATGGACAAATTATAATCTCAGATATGGTTCCAAGACAATATAATCTAGAAATGGACATTACTCTGAATGATGGAGCTGATGAATTCAAAATGAGTAAAATCCTCAATGTTAAAGCTGGTAAAGAACAACAAACTTTCACAAAGAATGCAAATTGGAAGGTTCGAGTATCTGGAACTATATTCTATGACCGTGATTTGAATGGAATTGCAGATTCAAATGAATTGCTTGGGAATTCGCAAGTAGAAATATGGAATATTCAAGGTGATCTAATTGATGAGACTACTACTTCTGACAGTGATGGTTCCTACCAGATATATCTAAACACAGGATCCTATCAAACTTGGTTCTATAATACTGAAGAAACAAGCTATGTTAGCATCAATGCGCTTGAACTAGAAGAAGCTATCAATCTAAATGCTTCTTTAACTCGTGGTGTAAATTATATTGTAACTTATCAATCTAATGATACTTCTGAAGATATTGACTTTGCAAATGTTGATGTTAGTGGAAAAAACTTTACTTTTGAATTTGATGTTGAAGATAGCGGTATTGGAATGGTAGTGCCTTCAGGTAACTATACTTTTGAAAGTGAATATAAAGACTTAGAAGCTCCGGATGACTATATCTATGTTTTAGATTTGAATGTTGACATTACAGACAGCTTAGATGGAGTAGCCCAAACTGAATTTATAGATAGTGAATTAATGAGAGGAATTGAAGTTGTTCTAGATATGAATAACTATGAAATTCCGCTCGGACAAAGTGCTATCTTTACATTTAATATTACTTCAACGGGTTCATTTGATATTGTTCTAGAAACTGATACTGGTAGTGTTCCTGCAAATTGGACAGCGGCTTTTGAACCAAATAAAATAAGTCTAAATCCAGATGATAATAACAAACCAGTTGTACTCAGCATAACTCCTAATGAGAATATTGTGCCTGGCGTCTGGGAAGTATTCAATGTGAAAATAATGTGGAGTGATGGTAATGACAATGATGTCGATGATATTACTCGAAGTTTCGAAATAACTGTATACCCTATTGAACAACCTAAACCTGATTTTACAATATTAGATAATGACTTTACTTGGAGCCCAGGGGCCCCTTCTGTTGGAGATCAAGTAACACTTACTGCAACAATAAGTAATTTGGTAAATCACTCAGGTGTTCACTCAGTACCTGTGGTATTCTATGCGAATGACGTTGAAATAAATTCAACTACTGCGGAATTCGATGGAAGTGGAAATGAAGTAACCGTTACAGCTATTTGGACTGCTACCTCAGGAATGCACTATCTGAAAGTTGAAATCAATCCTGAAAATGTAATTGATGAAACGGATAATGAGAATAACAAAGCAACTACTGCTTTCTCTATAGAAAAGAAGGAAGAAGCCAATGATAACTCTATTCTAAAAATGGCTGCATTGGTCGTTCTAGGCCTTGTAGGTGGACTTGTCTATGTCACCTATAGATCAAGGCGTTAAACATGTCTGAGGACAATGTCTGTAGTAATTGTGGAAAGGATTGGGATATTGCATTGAAAGAAATGCATGGTGATCACTATCATGTTAAATTTTACTGTGATAAATGCCACCATGAATCTATTATGAAGAATGAAGAGTCTAAATCTGAATGTTCATACTGTGCTAAACCTAAAAATTAATTATTAGAATAAGACCAATACTTGGTAGTAATAATTGCCATAATTAATATTTTGAAGGCATCCCAGAGTAAAAAAGGTTCAACGCCCCATTCATATGCTTGTGATAATTCAACACCATAAGAGTGTGCGAGCCATAGTGTTCCTACTACATACACCGGAATCATTGCAATTGACCAACAGATAATCTGTGCATTCAAGTCGGCAATACCGGCTCTTCTTGAACGATCTAAACCCTCAGCAACCAATCCTGATGCAAATGGAAATGCAACCAAGTATCCTCCACTAGCGATTAATTTACCATTAGCAAATAGTTGGTCACCTCCTTCTGCAAAAACTGGAGCACCAAGTGCACCAACTAATACATAGAAAACACCGGAAACAAAAGCATCATTCCTTCTAAGATACACACCTGTTGCTAAAACTGCAAAAGTTTGGAAGGTGTAAGGAACTGGTGTCCAGGGAACTAAGAAAGCCATTTGGGCACATAGTGCTGTAAAACTAGTAAAAAATATAATTGAAATTATTCTTTGATTAATACTTGCATTATCTGCAGAAAATTCTAGATGCCATTTTTGTGGTTTATTCCATACAAAGTCACTGAACATGATATTCACTATCTGTGAAGGTTTTTATTGATTGGCCAAGAAAAAATATTGTTTACTATCGAGCTGTAGACTATGAAGACAAAAGCTTCGCTAGTCAATAAAAAAAGGCACAGAGTTTCAACAGAAAGGCAGGGGCTGTGCACCCCCTACCTAACGTTATATTTCAGATGGTTTGAAATCTAGTTGATTTCGCCCCAGCCGACTATGTCTCCGCTTGCATCAAATTGGATATCTAATTTCCAACCTGATTGAGCAGGTCCATTTGCTGAGTTACCGGTTCCGTATACTGTGAACTGATCTCCAGCTGACAGTTTTCCGTCACGGTCGTTGTCGTTGAAATGAACTGGGAATTCAGTTCCATCATCAGCGGAAACGTTTCCAGATCTGCTTTCAAGAACTGGATCATCGCCGTTGTATGTATTTTCAATTCCGTGTTCTTCACCTGCAATTACTTGCATGGCAATTTCTCCAAAGCCGTTACCGCCAACATAAGTTGATCCGGTTTCATCTTTCAAGTAGTACTTGAATCCAGCTAAGTCTTCTTGCTTGCTAACTTTAATTACTTTTACGTAATACTCACCGCTACTGCTTGTTTCTACAGTAAAGGTTGCTATAGGGGCTGATTCTCCTTGTTCCAGGAAACTGGCTGCCCAAACGTACAGCACAGCGGCCAAGACCACGGTGATTGCGACCATTAAAATGACCGCAATAACTGGAGATACACCCTCATCGTTTTTCACTATTCTTTGTTCCATGGTTGCGTCCTCTTTCTGACAAATATATCTAATGATAGATAATTCGCCGGACTTAAACAATTCACAGACAGTATATAAAGTCTAACATTTGATTATTTAATTATAAAAATTAATAACCTTTTGCTAAGTAAATTCGACGATTTGTAAGGGCACTAGTAAAAACGCATGGTTTTTTTTCATCATACAATTTCGTTGAATCGCCAAGGAAAGATAGTCCCGTACTTTTTTCAATCATTTCAGCTTCAGCATCATTCCCTGCAAATGCAAACTCGTAAACTGTATCTGTTTGAATTGGTTCATCGAATATCAAGTTATTTCCATCGACTGTGAAATTTGGAAGCTTTTGGATATGAGAATTGAAATGTTGTAAACTATTAGACATCATTTCATCTCCTATCGATTCCAATTGATTCTGAACTGTATCAACTAAACCATCTAAAGATTGACTAGTCTTTTCTCCAGTTCTCTTAGCGCACATGACTGAATTATTAGCTAAATCTCTAGGTCCTATCTCTATTCTCAACGGAACGCCCTTGATTTCCCAATCATAATATTTTTGACCTGGGCGAATATCTCTAGAATCTAATTTAGTACGAATACCTGAAGATTTCAAACTAGATACAATTTCCTCAGCTTTAGACATTACTTCTTCTGAACCTTCTTTGGATAAAATAGGAATAACTATTACTTGGATTGGAGCTACAGCTGGTGGCATAATCAAACCACGATCATCGCCATGGCTAGCTACAATTGCACCTAATAATCTTTCAGACATCCCATAAGTTGTTTGGTGTACAAATTGTTGTTCACCAGAAGAATCTTCATAAGTTACATCAAAGGCTCGAGCCCATTGATCACGATAATGATGAACTGATGCAACTTGCAAAGTTCTTCCATCTGGCATTATTACATCTATTGCAATAGTATACCAAGCCCCAGGGAAAGTGTCCCATACTGGTCGCTTGGAAATCAAAACGGGTAATTTCAAATCTTTCATTAAATTTTCAACAATTTCTAAATCTTGATTTATTTGTTTGGTAGCATCTTCTTCATCAATATGAGCTGTGTGCGCCTCGAAGAAATGTATCTCTCTGACCCTTATGAAAGAACGGGTTTGTTTGGTCTCATAACGGAAAGTATTAACAATTTGATAAGTTTTGAGAGGTAAATCGGCATGAGAGCGAATCCACAATGGAAACATCGTATACATCGCTGTTTCACTTGTAGGTCTGAGAAACATTGGCTTCTCTAATTCGGTTTCACCAGCATGTCTAATCCAATAAACTTCTTTAGCAAAACCTCCAATCTCATCATCCATTCTGAGCTCAGAAGGATCTACACCTTTCTCTCGAGCTAATTTCAATAATGAAACTAATCTATTTTCTTTATCAAGTAACTCTTCAGGAATCAATAATGGGAAATGAACTTCTTCGTGGTCTGTTCTTTCCATTTCTCTATGTGTTAAATCATCTATCAAACGCATAGTCTTCCAACCGTAAGGTCTCCAAACATCCATGCCTTTGATTGGGTATCTTTTGTCAACTAACTCTGCCGCTTCAATAATGAAAGGATACCATTCTTTGAAGTCCTCCTTAGAGGGAATTCCGCGATTGGCTGCAGCTGGAGTCTTACCCATGTCTTGTTAGTGCTTTATTTCGCACTAGTTAATGCTTATCCTTCTTTTTTTCATCATCTTTTGATTCTCCGAAATTACTTCGGTTAACTATGCTATCTGTTATGTAAACATTAGTG
>Ga0209402_10004807_pt1 | contig 12210 bp, 9 predicted proteins | sample ArcticOcean_MG_C_3_FD_187437 | JGI IMG/M metagenome (GOLD analysis project Ga0209402, IMG submission 187437) | Marine microbial communities from western Arctic Ocean - ArcticOcean_MG_CB8_126 (SPAdes) (version 2) | ecosystem: Environmental > Aquatic > Marine > Oceanic | place: Arctic Ocean... | reverse complement strand
ATCAATGGTAACTAATCCCTTTAGCTCACCTTCATCAAAAACTGGTATCTGATCAATTGTTTTTTCATGCATTTTTTTTCCTGCTTCACGGATGGTGTTAGTAGGTACTAGCCTAACTATTTTTTCACTACAGATATCACCTGCTTTACGCGTTGATGTTTTGCCTTCAAGTTTTGCTAAACTTTCAAAAATTTTCTTTGCAGTGTTGTATGATGGCTTGCATCTTCCTGATTCAATTTGATTTATCATAGATGTGCTAACACCAGTCATAGTAGCCAGTTTTTTTTGCGTCATGTTCAGCTTTTTTCTTTCCTCCTTTATCGTTTCCAGGCTTGGTAGCATAATTATCTACTAAACTTTCATTATAAAAATTTTAGTATTACTTAACAGCATTATTTTTTTGATTTTTTAGTTTTCTTTTGTTCAATAGCAGCTTGTGCAGCTGCAAGTATTGCTATAGGAATTCTATGTGGTGATGCACTAACATAGGAGACGTCTGCAGAATGACAGAATTTAATTGAATTAGGATCTCCTCCATGTTCTCCACATATGCCTATTTCCAAGTCCTTTTTGATGTCTCTTCCTTGTTTAATTCCGATTCTCATTAGATGGCCTACTCCATTAACATCGATAGATTGGAATGGGCTAATCTCTAAGAGCTCTTTTTCCATATATTCCGGAAGGAATTTTCCTTCTGCATCTTCTCTACTGAAACTAAACACTGCTTGTGTTAGATCATTTGTTCCAAAGCTGAAAAATTCTGCAGTGTTTGCTAATTCATCTGATGTAAGGCATGCGCGAACCACCTCTAACATTGTTCCAAAGTTTATTTTGAATTTCATGTTATATTTTTTCTGCATTTGTTTTTTGACATCATCATAAATTGATTTTATATAATTTAATTCTGCTAAACTTCCTACCTGTGGAATCATTATCTGTGGTTTTGCATTAACCTTAGTTTTTGCAAGTTGTGCTGCCGCTTCAAACACTGCAGTAATTTGCATTTTGTATATCTCTGGGTATGTAATTGCCACTCTTACTCCTCTATGTCCCATCATTGGGTTAATTTCAGCTAGTTCACGTGCTCTATCTAAAACCCGTTTAGTTTTTTCACTGTTATCATTTTCCTTATTCATTTTTTCCTTCAATTCTTCAGGATTTGGTAAAAATTCGTGTAATGGTGGGTCTAGTAGTCTGATTGTAACTTTGTATCCTTCCATTGCCTTTAGAATTTCTATGAAATCACTTTTCTGTAATTCTTGTAATTTTTTGAGTACTTGGTTTCTTTCTTCTGCTGATTGAGCCATAATCATTTCAACAAACAGTCCAATTCTGTCTACCTCGTTAAACATTCTCTCTGTTCTACAAAGTCCAATTCCTTGTGCTCCATACTGTCTTGCAAGTTTTGCTGCAGAGGGTGTATCTGCATTTGCACGAATTCCTAATTGTTTTGCATTTTGTGCCCAGCTAAGAATTGTTTGAAAATCTTTAGTGACTTTGGGTTCAACAGTTGGCACTTCTCCAATGAGTATGGTACCTATACTACCGTCAATTGAAATCATATCATTTTCCTTTATTGTAATTCCATTTGCAGTGCATGTATTGTTATCATAATCAATTTTCAGTTCTGCACATCCTACAATACATGGTTTACCCATCCCTCTTGACACGATTGCAGCATGTGATGATTTACCTCCAAGGCTTGTTAGAATCCCCTCTGCTGAGAAAAATGCTGGAACGTCTTCTGGTTTTGTTTCTTTTCTAACTAAAATGACCTTTTTACCTGCCTCTCCTAGTTCGATTGCCTTTTTTACATCAAAAATTACAATTCCACTAGCAGCCCCTGGAGACGCTGCAATTCCTTTTGCCAATTGTTTATGCTCTTTAATCTTTGATTCATCCATTGTTCTGTGTAGTAAGGCTTCAAGTTGTTGGGCTGGAATTCTAGTTAATGCCATATTTTTATCAATTAATTTCTCTTTTACCATATCTACTGAGGTTTTTACAAGTGCACCTGCACTCATTTTTGCAGTTCTTGTTTGTAATAGATAGAATTTTCCTTGTTCAATTGTAAACTCTATGTCTTGTGGTTCTCTGAAATGTTTCTCTAATTTTGCACATGCATTACTTAGTTCTTTGTGAGATTTTGGCATTTCTTTTTTTAATAATTCAATATTTTTCCCGGTTCTGACTCCTGCAACAACGTCTTCTCCCTGAGCATTGGTGAGGTACTCTCCTTCAATTTCTCGTTTACCATTATGTCCGTTTCTTGTAAAAACTACTCCTGTTGCACTATCGTCTCCCATGTTTCCAAATACCATTGTTACAACATTTACTGCGGTTCCATTTGCAATGTCTTTTGTGATTCCGTTTTTCTCTCTATAAACGACTGCTCTTTCTCCCATCCAGCTTTTGAATACTGCCTCAATTGCTAATCTTAATTGCTCATTAGGTGTATCTGGGAATTTTCTTTTTGTATGTTCTTCACAAATTTTCTTATATTCGGCAACAATTTTCTTGAGTGATTCTACGTTTAGTTTGCTATCGTCAGTCACGCCTTGTTTACTTTTTGCAGAATCTAAAACATGATCAAATTTCTCATCATTTACTCCAAATACGACTTTTCCAAATAATTGAATAAATCTTCTATACGAATCCCATGAAAATCTAGGATTCTTTGTTTGTTCTGCAAATCCTTCTACTGTCTTTTCATTTAATCCTAAATTCAAAATTGTATCCATCATTCCTGGCATAGAAATTGCAGCACCTGATCTAACTGAGACTAGTAATGGATTTTTTATAGAATTCCATTTTTTATTTGTCTTTTTTTCCATTTTAGCAATATTTTTCATTACTAAAGGCATTACATCTTTTGGAAGTTTTTTTCCATTTTCATAGTATTTGTTACAAACTTCTGTAGTAATTGTGAATCCAGGCGGAACAGGAAGTTTCAATCTTGTCATTTCACTCAGACCCGCACCCTTACCACCCAGAAGCATCCTGTTTTTGCTGTCTGCATCCTCAAACGCATAGATCGCTTTCATTGTTATCGCTAGATTATCAAATCAAATTGAGCCGTTTTTAAAGGATTGCCTTAGCAAATCCTTCAATATCTTTATTCCAATTTCTGGATTTGACAATTCCACTTGCAACCAGAATTCCATGTGAGCCTAATTCAATTGCACGTTCAACATCATCAGATGTTACAATTCCTGCACCACAAAGAAGCTTTGTTGAATTCCTTGCTTTTTTTACAGCCAATAGTGATTTTGTAATCAGTTCAGGCCGTTCATTAGAAATCGCTCTACCAGTACCGATTAATTCTGGCGGTTCAATTGCAATGTATGTAGGGTTTAGTTTTGCATAAGTTTCCGCCTCACGCACATTTTTTACGCAAACAACTGTTTTCATCTTTAATTTTTTGAGTCTTTTAACTAGGTTTATGATTTCTTTAGATGAAATTCTATGTTCACTGTGATTAATCAGTGCACCATTAACTTTGGATTTTTTTACGATTTCAGGAACCATGTATCCAGTAGTACTTCCAACTTTGGCATCATCAAGATGCTGTGCAAACACAAGTAATTTTGATTTCTTTATTGATGCTAATAGATGATGAGGTGGAGCTATTGCAATTTGAATTTTATATTTTTTTGAGATTTTTTCTGCGATGGATGCAAGTTTGTTAATCTTTTCACCAGAAATCTCATTATAGTTTTTACAGTTAATTATGAACATGTAGCTTACCTGTTTATATTAACTATAAAGCATTTTACTATATTCATTTTGATTTTCCCAGTTGCGGAGTTTATCCTGTAAATGATGCGGTGGAAACGTCCCATGCTACAGTTAACTTGTATACATTTACGTCGTCACCAGCCTGTCCCGTGATAAACATAGTCTTCCCGGAAGAATCAAACCATATGCCTTGTGGATTTCCTTCCTGACTTTTTACACTAAACGAGCCTACAAATGATGCACTGGACACGTCCCATGCTACAGATAACGTGTATTCATTTACGTCGTCACCACCGGATCCCACGACAAACATTTTCTCTCCGGACTTGCTGAACGCGATTCCTGTTGGGGTACCTTCCTGAGCTTGTACACTAAAAGAGTCTACAAATGATGCACTGGAAACGTCCCACGCTGTAGTTAACGTGTATTCATCTACGGCATCAACAACTTTTGAAACCATGACAAACATTTTCTCTCCAGACTTGCTGAACGCGAGTCCTGTTGATGCACTACAATCAGCTCCACAACTCTTTACACCCAAAGAGTCTACGAATGATGCGGTGGAAACGTCCCATGGTGCAGTTAACGTATATTCACTTACCTTACCTTGGTTGTTATTGGTAGCTCCGACGATAAACATTTTATCTCCAGACTTGCTGAACGTGATTCCTCGTGGATTAACCTCCTGAGTTGCTACACTAAAAGAGTCTACAAATGATGCTGTACCTATACAATATGCGCCGGTTAACGTGTATTCATATACGGCGTCATTAATTCTTCCCACGATAAACATTTTCTCTCCAGACTTGCTGAACGCGATTCCTTGTGGCTCACCATCCTGAGTTGCTACACTAAAAGGACTCACATGAGCACAACCCCCTGCTCCTGCTCCGTAATTTGATGACGCACTACGCTTTTTAAACACCTCAAACTCTTTTTCTATAGTTTTTTCAACACCAAAATATTCGCCGGTAACAGAAAGTATGTTTCCAGCATACCAATCCATGTTGGGTATGGCTATGCTATTTTTGTAAACACCATCTTCGGTTGTCACTTCGCCAAAATGATGCCTTAACTCGCCGCCATTAGAAATAATTTTTGCATTTATCTCAACACCGTCAATGTATTTTCCATGTTGTTCATCATACGTTTCTATTTGTAAGTAGTATTCATCCCCAACATAGGCCCAATTCACGCAATAAGAACAAGTACCGCCGTTAACTTCCATGTAAAAGTCCTTAATTTCAACAACCTCTTCTACTGATTCCTCAACTTCTACCTCTTGCTCAACAACCATGATTCCTTTACCGATGAGGTATTGTATTCCAGCAACAAATGTAGTGTCATGAATTTTATCTTCAGCCCACCAGCCGACAGTGTTTTTAACCCAACCAGGAACTTCTTCCGTATCTTCTGAATCAATTTCAGTGGGAATTTCTACAACAATTATTCCTTCTTTAATCAAATACTGAATTCCTTGCAGGAATGCAGAGTCATCAATCTGTTCTGAAGCCCACCAGCCAGCAGTATTTTTAACCCAATCTGGAATAGTGGACTCTCCACGTATGACTTCAGATGAAACAAGTGGAACTGTTGAAATGATAATCAGAACAGATAGGATTGAAAGAAGTTTAAACATGTTTTATAATTTGAATATTGAACATCTTATTCACTTGTTGTCTGAGCAGCCTTCTCATATTTTAATTTCATAGACAGCACAATCATCGTTAAAACCATTGCAGCCATATTAACGCCCATAATGTAAACATCATCCAATGCAATTCCATAAACTAACCATAATGCCGCACCAGCAAAAATCAGGATCATTAGATATGCTGAAACATCATTCAGCCTTTTAGTTTTGTAGCCACTAACAATTTGTGGAACCCAACCTGCTAGAATCAAAATACCTGCTACGATGGCGATTACCCCCATTGTTATTTCGTCTAATTCCATTTTATTTTAATTCCAAAAGAATTGTTCAAGTCCAGTTTGCTTTGGTTTTCCTAAAATTGTATCAAAATCCAAGTCCATTGATGATGTTAGCTGGTCTAGCGTGCTTTCCATAAATTCCATATATTTTGATATGTCAATCTCGCTTTTGCGTGCCATTTCAACTGGTCTGACTCCAGGCTTGTTTAATATTTTGATATATGATATTATATCTCCTTTTTTTATTTCTCTGATCGACTCTAATTGTTTTGCTGCACGAACATGCTGTGGCACTGTTTTTGTATAATCCCTTGGTGCTTTGCTTATCATTACATTGAAAGCCAGATCTTGCAATGGTATTTCTTTAGCCTGCACTTTTCTTGCACATTCAGTAATCTTGTCAGAAATTCTATTTTTTGCCCTTTTGAACTCCTCAGCTGTTTTAATTTCAGATAGTATGTCAAGCAACTCATAAAACAATGTTTTGATAAATGGTGGTGTGTGTGATTTCTTTCCTGTTAGACCCTTAACATCTACTTTACCATTTTTTGTAACACCAAGATAATTCTTCTTTCTTCCGCTTAACACAACATATCTGTATTCTTTCTCAACTTCTAATTCTACATTATGGTCCATCTTTGCTTTAGTAATTATATCCTCAATCTGCTTGGAAGTAGGTTTCTTCACAAACAGTGAATCAGTATCGCCATATAGAACATCAATTCCAGATTCTTTGCATTTGTCAATAGTGTCCATAATGATATGCCTGCCTGTTGCGGTTGTTGCCTCTGCCGCAGGCAAAAAGTATAATGGAAAAATCTCTGCGCCCATAACTCCATAGCTTGCATTTAGTATTACCTTAAGCGCTTGGCTTACAACAGTAAAAAGTTGCTTCTCCTCAACCGTGAGCGTGTCATTTTTTGCCATATTTTTGTAATAGTTTACTCTCAAATCCCTCAATGAGCCAATTAGTACAGATGTTAAACCATTTTTTTTGGTGCAGACCCAGTGATTTGTTTGAGGTATAGTATTTTTCTTACACGCATCATGTGAACATCTTACAGTCTCATACGATAGATTTTTCACTTTTATGATACTGGGGTACAGACTTGCAAAATCCATAACCGTAACGTCAAAATGTACTCCCTCTACTGGATCAACTACTAAGCCACCTCGAAATTTCTTGTCTTTTATTATTGCCTCATTTACTACATTAGATGATTTATCGTCAAGTTCTTTCCTTCTTGGAATTAAAATTCCATTCTGTCTGTGTTCATAATACAGTAAGCTACGAATCCATTGTGATACACCCATTCTAGATATGTCATCAATTGGCATTCTTGCAATTCTGCTAATTACAATAAGTAAATTCATCAACAAATCATTGTTAAAGCCAGTTAGGTTGTACGTTAACCTAGCATCATTTTGGCAATAGGTTGCAGTTTGATATAGCGTTAAATCATTAAGTTCAACACCATAATCGATTTTCTCCTCACCAAGTAAGCCTTTTGACACACTATTGAGCGAAAAATCACTGTACTTTTGGCCAAAAGCATAGATTTGAAATGCTCGGTTGGACATAGTTCTATACAAATCAAGATGCACGCCATCAGTCAGTGTAGCTGAGTCCCTCATCATGTATAACGGATTTTTTTGTCTGTCAATTCCAAGTCTGCTAGCACGGTTATACAGATACGGTAAATCAAATCCGTCACCATTGTATGTGATAAGCAATGGGTATTTTTTTATCAGTTCAAATGTATCTAATATCATTTCCTTTTCTTTTGTTTCTTCATAAAATACGATCTTGACACCTGGCAATAGTTCATTTACACCTTCTTTAATTCCACTTTTCCGTAAAACGAAAACTTGTTTTAATCCATCACTACCCTCAAAACCTACAGCTGTGATTCTTTTTTCCGCAATTTTTGGATCTGGGATACGGCCAATTTCTGATTCGACTTCAATATCTAGACTAATCCTTTTGATCTTTGGTATAGGCTGATTGAGAAGGTTTGCCCACTGTGAGACATGTTCATCAAATTGTTTTGTGTCTGGTAAGTTGGTATCACTCTGTTTATCTAATAACATACTCTTTAACGATGATTTAGTTTCATCAGAAATTTCTAAATCATATGGAACAACGACATCATTCTCAATTTTATAATATTTACCAACAATCAGTGAACTATCGTAAAGATAACTTTCATAATATTTTATATCAGATTCCCAAGTATCGATTAAATTTCTAATACTTTTGCTTGTTTGCGTGCCACCAATTGCTAATGGATCCTTGACTAATATTTTTGATACATTAATTGGTTTATCATTTAATATGTCCATCAGTTTAACTTGTTTTATATCAATAACGTCATCCCGCTCAGAAATTTCAGTTGGTATCTCATCTGGCGATAATTTGGAATAACAGTATGGCTTGTGCCCTGATTTGTCTGCCCATAAAAAAAGTCTTTGAGATACTGGTTCATAGAATTTTAAAATTGCTGCATTTTTTTGGATATTGTATGTAGCAGAGATTAATAATCCATATGGCATATTTTCCGTTTTATTTTCTTCCTGTTGGTTTGACATTTTACGAGTTTAGTAATGATTTTGTCCAGTATTGAATTTTATCTTTATCCAGCATTTCAATAGAAATACCTGATTCCTTAATCAGATCAAAATCAGTCTCAGGATAAGTATTAAGGCATATTATTTTTTTAATTCCAATGGTAATTGCCATTTTACTGCATTCTAAGCATGGAACAAATGTGCTATACAAAATTGCATCCTTATTACCTGCTTCAATGCCCAAAATTGCACAGTGCATTATTGCGTTAGATTCGGCATGGTTGCAAACGCATCGATCAAGTGAAGCACCAGATTCAATTTTTCCATCCATCCTATCTTGGCATCTTTTACATCCACCCTCAAAACAATTTTTGATTCCAGGCGGAGTTCCATTATAGCCCGTAGCAATTTGTCTGTGGTTCCTAACTATTACCGCACCAACCTTTCGTGTCATGCAGTTTGAACGTAATTTAGCCAATTCAGCTTGTAACATGAAATATTCATCCCATGATGGTCTTTCAAACTGCGTTGGCACGAAGGTATTTTCATATTCTCCAATATATCATTATGAAAAGTAATGTTACTAATTTCATATGTTATATAGGGCAAAAATATGAATCTGTCCGTCAATGGGAAGAAGAGCAAGAGAAGAGAGACAAGAAAAACGAGAAGATTACGCTGCTAAAATATCTAAGAATAAGCGTAAAACCAATCTCATGGCTACTGGGATTTTAGCATTAATTGCAGTAATTGTTGGATATTCAATATTTCTCTTCATGACACAGGTTGATACTACTGGTGCACTTGGTGCACCAGACGGTGCAGGAAGATTGGGTGATGAGCATGTACATGCTTCCTTACTTGTAAGAGTTTTTGGCGACAAACTTGACTTTTCTAGTCCAGCCTACCAAATCAAAAGTAGTTGGATCCACTTTGAGGATACTGATGGTTCTACCATTCATAGACACTCATCAGGAGTAACGCTTGGTTATTTGTTTGGCAGTATGGGTTTTACTGCTAACGATGAATGCTTTGCATTTCCAGATGGAAGAGAATTTTGTACTAACGAAGATTATTCACTCAAGTATTACATTAACCACAAATCTGTAGACAATATCTATGATTATGTTTTTGATGATGGTGATCGAATTTTAATTTCATTTGGTCCTGAAACACCTGAAGAAATTGAAGGGCAATTAATTGAACTTGATTCACAAATAATTAAAGGATAAATTACTAATAGACATAAAATAATTTTATTTATAATTATTCAGACAATCTTTTTCTAATAGATGGTAATTGTGCTCTAATAATTTCAAGAACATCTATACGTGTTAATTCATCAATTTCACAATTAAATTTGCTTTTAAAAAATTCACGATATCTCTGGTCTAAAACTGTGATTACAGATCCTTCAAAAAAACTGAGTTCATCTTCAGGATTGAAAACAATTGTCTTAATATTATGATGGCCTAAAAAATCATAATAATCAATTAGGCTATCTAAATTGTTTAAATCATCTCTTACATCCTGAATAAATGTTTGAAGTTCATTAGAATCCATGTTTCTTGTATTTAACACTAGTTTATGAAATTTACATTTCTAGAATTTAAATTACAGTAACGTGTGTTGAAGATGTTTAAAATGGAAATATCAAGCAGGAATGTAGTAGAGGGAACAGCAAGAGCTCCGCATAGAGCGATGTACAAAGCCATGGGCTTGACTGATGATGATCTTAGCAAGCCATTCGTTGGTGTTTGCCACACAGGAAATGAAGCTACCCCTTGTAACATACATTTACCTGGACTTGCTCAAAAAGCAAAAGATGGTGTAAAGGATGCGGGTGCTACACCGAGAGAATTTAGTACTATTGCAGTAAGCGATGGAATTGCGATGGGTCATGAAGGCATGAAATCATCGTTAGTTAGTAGAGAAGTAATTGCAGACTCAATTGAATTAATGGTAAGAGCGCATCAATATGACGCATTGGTTGGTATTGCTGGATGTGACAAAAGTTTGCCAGGTACTATGATGGCTATGGCAAGACTGAACGTTCCTTCAGTTTTTGTTTATGGTGGAACAATTATGCCTGGAATGTTAGATGGAAAGGAACTGACAGTTGTTGATGTTTATGAAGCAGTGGGTTCGTACGATGCGGGGAAGATTTCACTAGAAGAATTAAAAAATATAGAAAATACTGCATGCCCTAATGCTGGATCTTGTGGTGGAATGTTTACAGCTAATACAATGGCATCAATTTCTGAGGCAATTGGTATTGCATTACCTGGAAGTGCAAGTCCACCAGCTGAAGATGACAGAAGAGAAAAGATAGTATATGAAACCGGTAAAGCATGCACGCAGTTACTGGAGCTTAATATTAAACCACGAGATATCTTAACCTTTGAATCGTTTGAAAATGCCATTACAATGTTAAATGCTGTTGGTGGATCAACTAATGCTATCTTACATTTACTTGCATTAGCAAATGAGGTTGGAATAAAATTAACATATGATGACTTTGAAAGAATAAGGAAAAAAACACCACACATAGCAGACATGAAACCGGGTGGTGATTATGTTATGAACGGTCTCGATAAAATAGGCGGGATACCACTGATAATGAAAAAATTATTAGATAATAATCTAATTCATGGTAACACATTAACTGTCACTGGGAAAACAATAGAGGAAAATATCAAACAATATAAAATATCAAGCACTGCTGAGCAACAAATTGTAAGAGAAATTGAAAATCCGTTACATGGAGTTGGAACTGCTGTAATACTGAAGGGAACTTTGGCTCCTGAAGGAGCCGTAATTAAAACTGCAGGTGTAGAAATGACAAAATTCACTGGTAAAGCAAGAGTATTTGATGGCGAAGAATCTGCATTTGATTCTGTTGCAAAAGGTGAAATCAATGAAGGGGATGTCTTAGTTATTAGATATGAAGGACCAAAGGGCGGTCCAGGAATGAGAGAAATGCTTGCAACAACCGCTGCGATTGTGGGACAAGGATTGGGTAAGAAAGTCGCAATGATAACTGACGGTAGATTTTCTGGCGGAACACGTGGTTTCATGGTTGGACATGTTGCCCCTGAAGCATTTGTTGGCGGACCAATCGCACTCGTTAAAGACGGTGATGAAATTGGCATCAATATTGAGGATAATAGCGTCAATCTACATGTATCAGAAAATGAACTAGAGCAAAGAAGTAAGAAATGGATAATGCCCGAACCAAACTACAAGTCAGGCGCACTTGCCAAATATGCACTCCTAGTAGGTTCTGCAGCAAACGGCGCAATAACTGACCCAAGTAATTTCTTAAAATGACAGACTGTCTTCAGTAAAGATTTTCAAAGTACTAATTGTTATTTGCATTCTTTGTGATTCTCAAGTTTCCACTTGCCTGTTAATTGATGATACGCTTGATTCCAGCTTAAATCAGTTGTACCGCATCTATGACACGTCTTACTCACATCCTATTATAGGCACAATTGCCTAATAAGTGTACCGTACATTACCGTAATAATGTTAAATTAGCCTAGTTGTTGATTCAGAATAGATTATTTTTTAATAATATCCGAAATTTTCAACGCTGCCTTAAGACCAATTATCTGTGAATGTATGGCTATCTTTTGCATTCCAACTCCTATTGAACTCATACAATTAATACAAGAAATAGATCAAAGAGATGATCGATTGATTTTCATTGATTAACTACTAAATTTGTATTTTGCATTAAATTATACAGTTTATGCTTGTTTTTTAAACTCATAAATCCATTTTTTATATTAAAAAACCTTAATTTAACACTCAAAAACCCATATTCTATCACCAATTTTACTGATATCAAAATCATGGTTTAAATACAGTTCAATTTTGTTCAATTTCATGGGTGGACATATTTGGACACACTTGCATTCCTAGGATTATTTCTCTAGATTATACTGGCACCCAATTTGAAATTTATAA
>Ga0209402_10004804_pt1 | contig 12211 bp, 19 predicted proteins | sample ArcticOcean_MG_C_3_FD_187437 | JGI IMG/M metagenome (GOLD analysis project Ga0209402, IMG submission 187437) | Marine microbial communities from western Arctic Ocean - ArcticOcean_MG_CB8_126 (SPAdes) (version 2) | ecosystem: Environmental > Aquatic > Marine > Oceanic | place: Arctic Ocean... | reverse complement strand
GGGCTGTTTCCAGCCACAACAGATGGGCTAGAGCTTAACATTTTTTCTCTTGTTCATTTGGATGCGGACATTTATGAGTCTACGTTAGCGGGCCTTCAATTCTTTTGGCCTAGAATGGCGTATGGTGGTGTGATAATTATGGATGACTTTGAGTTTGGTCCTGCTCCCGGAGTTAGGATGGCATTTGATGATTATTTTGGGCCAAACCATCCGGGCCTTAGAACTCTTTTGATTGACCCAGAAACGGGCGGGCCACATATTGTCTCAATTAAAAAGATGCATTGAGCTTTTCGATTTCTTTTAATCCAAGTTCAAGGTCTTCGATGTGATTTTCTCGGTTCACGTCGTCGATGTCTTTAATCTTCTTTAGAACATCAATTGAGAGTCTTAGCCCATAGAGATTACCCTCAAATTTTATTAAAAACAATTCCTTCTTCTCGTCAATGAGCAATCCGCCGAAATAATCCACGCCGTTTATATTAACATGGGCTAAATATAACCCTCTATCAGGCAAATCACCTGATATGTCCTCTAAATTGGCAGTTGGCCACCCAATGGTGCGAGCATATCCATCTCCATGCACTACAGTGCCCTCTAAGGCGTCCATTCTTTGATCTCCGGTGTGATTGTGTCTAAACCCGCCAAGACCCTCTCAAGTCCATCTGGGCCTCCTGCGTAGAACTGGACCATCTCAGCCATTAAGGTTTTATCTAATCCACTATCTACCATCGTATTCCAATTCCCAAGAATCCGATTAAATTCCCTTTCAAGCTTCCCTTCTTCATGAAGGTCATGCCACATTCCCCATCTGCCGCAATAAGCCCCTCGACTAACCATCGCTTTATGCCCAACATATGCTTTAACAACCATCTGTTGAAAGCATCTTAATGGATAATGGTGCCGATAAATCCGATCCGTTCTAAGTATTGGGCCTTCCACATTGTCCATCCAATGGTTCCCATGATGAATCTTGATCTTCTCATTGGGGCGATGAATGACCTTACTTTCCTCCATCGACGCCTGAATTTCCTTCATGTCAAGGTAAAAGCGTTGTTCATGCGGGTTAAAGCCGACTTCGGGGGTCACCGGAGGATGAATATAAGCAATGGTACTGGCAACTCCGTTTTCTTCTACTTCGTCTAAAAATTCGAAGCCATTCCAAAACTCATCAGCATCCAAGTGGACAATCCACTCGGGTCGGAGTTTACACGCATATCTCGCCATTTTAGTGACATGTGCTTCCTGATTATGAGTTTCATCCATCTCATCGAATATTTTAAACACTTCTTTATAAGATGCGGCAATATCTCTCGTCTTGTCAGATGACCTGTTATTCGTTACGATAAATGCTTCAACTCCTATATTGATATGATGCTTAATCATATGATCAAGAATATCAGACTCATCTTTACATAGGATTGTTGCAACGATTTTGGGTTTTTTTCTTAGGAGATGCATAACATTACTATTATAGTTAGATTGGGGGATTAATGATGGTTCACGTTTACGAAGATTGGGAAATTGCAGAAATGAAAGAATCGATTGAATGGACAGGTTATGAAAAATTTGAAATTGAAGATATGAAAGAATCACTCGTTTGGTTAGGAGAAGATTTAGACCAGATATGTGATGAAGATGCTGAAATGGCCCTAGAGAAAGCTGATGAATATGGTGATTTTCATTACAAGTGGATGGAGGATTCAGAAGGGTTAGAATTTGATGATTATGTTTTAAAGCACAGAGGCTATCCTTTCAGTGAGAATGTTGTGATATGATGGAACAGAAGTTAATTCTTATATTATTGACATATTTTAATAGACCAAAATTGGTGCGGAATACATTAAACAGTATATTGAAGGCGAACGTCAATCACCAGAATTGGAAATTAATATTCGGCGATGATGGTTCCCCTATACCCGGTGAGCCGATTGTCAGGGAAATACTGTCCGATCATATCCATCAAGTGGAATTCATTCGAAAAGAAACGACCTTAGACGAAAAGATTGCTAAGGGGATATCATTGGGCAAGTATGCCAATGATATCTTGAAAGAAACAAATGCCGAGATTGCTGTGCCTTTGAATGATGACGATCAATTACATCCTGAGTATTTGTCTAATCTAAATTATTATTTGACTGAATGCCCGGATGTCTTATATTGTTATTCGAATATTCATCTTTATAATCCTTTGACACAGAAGGCGGAGGATGTGACGTGTCTCAAGGGGCCATATAACAGCTATACGGAGCCTATGAATCTGTATGGCAAGTGTGATGCATCTCAGGTTGCGTGGCGTGTTTCGTGCAACACAGAGCTTGGTGCGTGGTTTTCTGAGAGTACAGCGTCAGGCAATCCAAAAATGCCTTGGGCCACTAATACAGATGCTGAATTTTTCAATCAATTATATGAGAAGTGCGGCCCTGCATATTACAGTGGTTTTGTGTCACAGTACAAGGGAATTCATGATTACCAGCTTTTGTGGCATAAGAAGGCAAATGCAAATGAGCTTAAAGAATATATAACAGAAGCAAACAAACTGGCGGGAGATAAATTTTGAAGTCACCATACGAGACATTAGAGTTAAAGGCAAACGCAACAGCCGAAGATATTAAAAAAGCGTATAAGGCTAAGGCTAAGATACATCATCCTGACAAGTACGAGCAGGGTTCTGATGAGCAGAAAGAGGCTACTGAGAAGTTCAAGGAAATCACTGCTGCATATGAGATCATAGGGGATGAGGAAAAGAAGGCAGAGTACGATAGATTTGGCACTGTTCGAGGCGGAGGTCGTCGTCGTCAGGCCGGTGGCTTCCGAGACTTCAGCTTTGGCGGCGACGACTTCAATTCAGTCTTCAACCAGTTCTTTGGGAAGCGTGGTCAACGTCGGCAGGAACAGGGCGAGCATATCCAGATAGTTGTCAGTGTAACTTTGGACGAAGTTGTTAAGGGTTGCGTCAAAGACATAGAATATAAAAAAAGAACGAAGTGTGGTTCTTGCAGTGGATCGGGTGCTACGAAGGTTAAGAAGTGTAGTCAGTGTGATGGACAGGGTGGGACAGTTCAGCAGCAGGGTCCGATGATGATTCAGATGGCTTGTCCACTTTGCAGGGGCACAGGGCAGGAAATAGAGGAACAATGTGAAGATTGCAAAGGTCTTGGGTTAACTCCGAAAGAGGATCAGACAACAAGTGTTAGAATTCCTGCTGGAGTTATGTCAGGGGTGCAGTTATTTTTCCAAGGAGAGGGCGAACCTTCAAAGGGAGAAGGAATTGACGGGAATTTGTATATACTGGTGAAGGTTGAAGATCACGAGTTTTTTGATAGAGGACAGAACGGAGACCTTCTTTGTGAAATCCCGGTTTCTTATACGCAATTGGTGTTGGGAAGCAAGATTACTATTCCGACATTGGATGATGTGGGAGAGTTTGAGATACCGCCCGGCACCCAGTCGGGAACTAAGTTTAAGTTAAAAGGTAAGGGCGTACCGAGACCCGGCGAAGAGTACCGGGAGAGTAGTTTGGGCAGTATCATAGCTACAGTAGAGATAGAGGTTCCAACGGAACTCTCGGACGATTATAGGGAAATAATTGATAAATTAGGCAATTTGGAGGATGAATATATAACCCCTAAGAGGAAACAGTACAATGAATAAATGGTTGATTGCAAAGGAAATAACAGACATCAAGGAAGATCAACAGAAGTTAATGAATAAGTCAAAAGTGTTTGATTACATGAATCCTGATCACAGGGCAGCGGCAGCTCAAGTTATAGCGAATCAGAAAACTGCAATTTTTCAATTGGAAGAACATGTGTGGAATAAAATTAAACTTGGAATTGTTGCCAGACTATTCGTGAATTTTAGACAGCGGGAACCCTCAAATTACACAAGTTTTGATACAGAATGGCCTAAGAATGCTAATTTTGTAGGTTTGCGGAAAGACAATCGTATAATTGTTTTGGAAGATGGTCAAGACACTGTCTGGACAGTTGAACCTATTGAGAGAGAGCTTAAAGCGAAATGGGAATGGACCAATAAAGAGTTGAAGTCGTCGTGCAATCTGGACCCATATGCAGAGCTTGCAGCTATTTTGGGGCTTGAAATTGCATTAGACATTGTGAAGGAAGTCAAGGGTGATTTAGAAAATCTATATTGTAAAAACAATATATTGCAGTACAATTATTGCCTACACTCCTTCCGTTTAGGAGAGATGAAAAACGATCCAGAGGAATTTTGTCCTCGTAGACCCATTTTGATGAAATACATCAAAACAGCAACGTTTGGAGATTAAGGATGGATAATAAGAGAGTTTTAAGGATAGCATCAATTTCTATGGTGGGTTTATTCCTTGGTTCTATGATGTTCGGCGGCATTATCATGGACAGGATAGCAGACAAGGTGATTGAGAGAATGGAAAAGCCTTATTCTCCATCGCCTTATGGCCCCGGTTTAGATGCAGACAAGCTAGATGGCTTCAGGACTTCCATTAGAGAAAGTGCTGGAAAGCCAGTTAAGCATGATGAAGAGGCATGGACGACTCTTTGGGAAGAATCCCGAAAAATTAGTGAATAGTAATTCCTGATACTCTGGAATTCTCTCCGTGGCTATCGTATTTAATAGTAATGTTGGTGCCTTTTTTAAGTTTGTCTTGATAGTCCTGTCCAATAAAGTTTCTCAGATGTGCGTGTGATATGGTTAGAGTCGATCCATCAGTAATTTGTATTTCTGGTACGTTTGCTGTTAAGTTCAGAAAGGATATCACTCCATTCTTTTCTACGCCATTCATGGGCATATCAACGCTACCGACCGGAGTTTTATGGTCTGCGTCTTCGCCTGATTCACTTCCAGTCCAAGCGGTTGGAAGGAATGCAGCACTAGCTTGTACGAACTCTTTGAAATTCAACATATATACACTCTAATAGGTTTGTCTACATTATATTTACACACAGAGGATCAAATGTCTGAAGAAAAGCATTTTGAGTATACTACTGAAAATCCTGTTTTTGCTGGTCCGCCACAAGAAGTAAAGATATTAAGGATTAGGAACCTTTTGCCGATAGAGATCACTTATGAGGCAGATGGTATAGAAAAAAAAGTTATAGCAGGGGTAGATTATAACGCTAGGGAAATTTCTGTTCCGGGTCTCCAACAAGCTACGGTGGATAAAATCTCAGAACAATTTTTCGAATTTGCCTTTGAAGACGAGTCCTTGCCTTCAGATATATTTGCAGAGGAGCGACCAACAGTAGCCCCAGTCCACAAAGAGGAGGATATAGAATGGTAGGCGGAGAACCACAAGGCATCAATGTTAAAGTAGAGTTACCGGGTAGAGAGGATGCACTTCCCAGCGGCAGGATACAACCAATTACGCAAGACACAATAGAGAGATGGGTTAGAGTTCAGGATTATCTTGACGAACATACCCAGAACGATTTGATCGCCTTAGCCAAACAATATCCAGACTCAGCTTTAAAGAGTTTCAAAAGCAACTTCAACCTCATGATCATGAGAGTTAGAGAGAATAGAGCCAAGGAGATCGAATGAAAGCATTTTTAGGTATTACAGTTGCTCGTCAGGTAGAGGGAGACATGATATGGGTTAAGGTTGAGAAAGCCCACACCAAAGCTTCTGTCATTGACGCATATGTTGAGCAGCATGAAAAGCAATTTGTAGAAACGATGAGCACAGAATTTGGACCTATGGAGTGTCAATGCACTCGTAGTTCAATGGAAATCGATATAGAAGAGGAAGGGGAAGAAGATGGTACATAATCCTTTAGAGGGGCCACGACCAGAGATGAACATTTCACTCCATGACGGCAGTGAAGAACAAGTCTCAATTATTATTGTTCACCACAACAATCCAGAGTATCTCAATATCTGCATTCAGTCTTTGCACATTATGAGTAACATGAATAATTACGAAGTGATTATTGTGGATAACAATTCTGACCAAGAGACTCAAGATTATCTTGATGAGTTGGAAGCAGATGGGATCAAAGTAGTTCGCAACAAAGAGAACCTTTGGTGGTCTGGAGCTTGTAATGCAGGCGTAGCAGCCGCAGACCCTAATTCGAAGTATTATGTCTTCTTGCATCAAGATGTAGTAGTGTTGAATACAGGTTGGCTTGATTTGCTCATTAATGTATCTGTTTCTCAGGGATCAGGTTTGGTTGGCATTGAGATGGGATCATATTCTGTTGAAGACAATAGAGTTGATTTCATTCAGGAGTGGTGTTGTTTGATGACTAAAGAGTGTTGGACAGATTGCGGTCCTTGGCCGGAAGAGCTTCCGATCGTTGGTCATTGCTTCATTATCAGCATGAGAGCACAAGTAAAGGGGTACAAACCTCAGTGCATGAAGAACCCTGTCCTGCATCATTACAAGGCTTTCAGCATGGACCCAACTGATTATGAACGTATGTCTGAAGATGCTATGGTAATCATCCCTAAATTAATGCGGGAGGCACAGGGAGGACTGTATGCGGTTTAGGATGACCTTTGGTAATCAAATCATTCTAGCTGTTATAAGTATCCTCGTAGTAAGTGCTGCAACCTATAAGACTGTTGTTGATTCTTTCAATGGGCCAAAGAATTGGGAGATTCTCAATTTCCCTCTTGTTGAGCAGCCAGACCAGATTACATGTGGTCCTACAAGTGCATTAATGTTGCTGAAGTATTATGGCAATGATACAGTAACCTTAGATGAAGTTAAGTTGCAGAGCGGGACACACTGGTTTGATTATGATGGAGAGCCAATTGGCATGACTGCTCCAGACGTGTTGGCCACTGCTTTAAGCGAATTGGGTTTACCTTCAAAGATTATGGAAGGCACTATGTCTTCATTGAAGAGATTCATTCATGAGGGCAGACCGCCTATTGTATTAGTTCGTACTGGAGACTATTCTTGGCATTATGTCGTGGCGATAGGATATGATAAAGATAACATTATATTGGCTGATCCGGGTTGGGGCACACGAGAAGTTCTGACAAATGAATGCTTTCATGGGTCTTGGTCCTTCACGACAGACATGGACGGGGAAGAGATAGATGAGTCAATAGTGGCAGGACTTTTGAGTTTGGCTGAAGTGAGTCCTTTTACATTGGTTGTCCCTGAAGGTAAGGGATGAGATACAAATTCGTCATTCCTATTCCTTCTGCAAAGCGACTTGAGAAAGATCGTTGCTTTGTAATTAAACCAGCCCACCAAATTGGTGGGCTTTTTTTTGTAAACAAACTCTAAATAATTGAATGCAAAAACAAACATTTAATGAATGGCTAATTATTACAGAATCCAAAGAAAATATTAAAGGCTTAGGTTATCCTGAAATTATCGCCAAGCTGTTTTATGGACAATTTGGTAATAAACATGCATATTTGATTTCCAAATGGTATCGGGATTACAGTTCATCCGACCCCACTAATAACTGGTGGAGTTTGAGTCATAGGGACTTCTACACAATATCTATAGTTGATTTAGTCGATATCTACAACTCCACAAACAGCTCAGAAAACTATTTCAAGACATTAAAAAAATTAGAACTTTCTGTTGATGATGAAGACTTCGTAGACCTAGAAGAAGAACGAGAATCAATTAAAAACCAAATCAAAGATAAATTGTTTTCTAACTCTTTTTTTAGATACAACAGGCTCATAGAAGATTTGATTAGTGGAAGACTTAAAGACGTTTCTCCATACAAAAATATGAATTTTTGGAAAGCACAAATAAAATATGATGAAAAAAATATTTTCAAAGAAAAGACTCCAATCAAAACGTACAAAAATGGATTCAGGTGGATAGATGTTGGAAAACGATGCCATCTCGTTGGGAACTTGATGAAAAATTGCGGCAGTGCAGGAGTAATGAGTTCCGATAAAGACAGAACCATTATTGCATTATTTGGAGTGGACAATAAACCTCATGTCGTTGTGACATATTCTCCAAATCAAAAAAGAATAAGTGGAGATGAAGGGATCGCCAGCACAGGAGTGAAATCAGAATATCATAGGTACATCTTAGACTTATCAAAAACTCTAGGTGCCAACTTTGATGCAGAGGGAACCAAATCCAAACTCCTAAAAATGAAGTATCTTCTTCAAGGAAAAGCAACAGGACTGCAACAAATAAGTAATGATGTCTTTAATGAACTTTTTAAATTTAACACAAATGGTCAAATGTATTATTCAAATGCAATCCATATTGTTTCTCATCAAGATGTAGAAAAAATAAAAACAGCAATAAAAAACAAACAAATTAATTTAAAAAACAAACAACCAAGTGTTCTCCGCATGATTTTTAATCATTTGAACAAAAATGAGCTAGAAAGATTTGGAGTCACTTATACTCTTCTTTTTAATTTTTTAAATTAAATCCAAAGTATGAAGCTACTGCTTCTTTTTCTCCCCTATAGCAAACTAATTTGCTCCTTAAAGTTTAACCTTTTATATCCAAGCCTCTCAAAATCTATTTGAAGAAGTTCGTAAACTTTTGTCTCTAAGTCTAGAGTATAGTGACTTTTCCAATCATCATAAGTTTGAACCCCTACTTGGGGCAAAACAATTTGTTGACCAACAAAAGGAAGAGCATTAAAATCTTCTTCAAGATTTTCATATCTTAAAATATGCACTCCTCTTATCAAATCTAAAACGTCTGTTTGTCGGATGGGGAATGTTTCAAATGGAAAACGCTTCCTTTTTCCTGAAATTGAGTTTACATATTCATTAAAATTAAGGTCGCCTTTTTTTTTGTTGAAATATTGCCAACCAGAAACTACCCTTTCATATGGGTTTCTAACCGTTGTAAAAACAAAATATCCGCTTAATTCTTGGCTCTGTGGTCGTGGGTAAGAAAAGAGGAAATCAGCAGTCTGAAATGGGACGACCTCCGTAAATGGTTTTGGCTCTGAAATTTTCCATCCATGATAATTTTGCTTGTTACGAGTAACAAAATTGTCCCTCAAAGCCCGTGTTACAGACCTTGATGCTGTCTTTGGGTTCCTCAAAAAAATCCACTTGTGTTCGTCGCAAACTAACATACAAGTATGTATTATTGTTAAATTTTGATTGCTTGAGTGAACTTTTACCAACTAGATCAAATTGTAGAAAATAGCATCAACATGGCAATATGATGTGGTGGAGCACCATTTTCATAAATGCATGCCATTGTTTTAAATTATATATGAAAAGTTGATTTATGAAAATCACTTGCAAAGTTGAGAATTTGTTTTTTTCATGAACGCTCGCCACTCAGGATGATCATGGATAACGACTTTGTTTTTACTATAGAAATTTGCCCAAGCCATGCAGAACATTTCCTCATCACCTTGATGTTGTCTTTTGTCTTTTGTGGCAGCTAGAACTTTCTTCCATTCTGCTCTTTTTTCCTTGTCAATTAGCTGTTCCCAGACGAGATGGCCAATTTCGTGAAAAAATGTGAATTCTCGGCCATAGTGCCACGGTCCTGCGACAGCAATTACTTTCGGGCTGTTGGTCATATAGCCAACATGTTCTTCGTCACCGTGTAGTGTGCTGCCATCAAGGAATTTGAACTTAAAACCTTTGACAAGCTTTTTGTATGCTTTGGGAAGTTTGCTGAGTGCTTCTTTGACACTTTTGTTCTCTTCCTTGCTAGTTTGTTCTAGGTAATTTTTAAAGTTCATACACTATTTAGGCTTGCGACGGCATAAATTTTTGATACAATCAGCTCGCAGTGAGGGTCTTCCTGACAGACAATGAAAACTTCAGGAGCAAAACCATCTTGCTTCCTAAAATAATGGCGTCGAAGGACACGACGAAGTCAAGTGAAACCGGGTTCAAGCTGGTAGCATACCGCTAATAAATTTACCAGTTGGTTTGTAGTCAGTATACCCAATAAAAACTGATGGGATGTTAACTATCCGATTGAACATTTCTAAGTAGACGGGATATCACTTGATTCAACACTGAATCTTGGGTTGCCCTGAACATGAAATGGGAGAAAAAAGTTGAAAACCTTGTTCTGCAACGCAAGTTTCGTGAAAATTAGGAATCGTAGAGAACATTTTCTGGTGGGTGGTTGATTTTCATCATTATGATAAGCCGATAAAGAGTCACATATCGGTCTTCCTTAGCTAAGAATCAGATGGAATGAAGTGACGTGGGTGTGTTCTTTAGTTTAAATGTGGTCACATAGGAGAAATTGTGACAGACTTTTAAGCCAGTCTAGAGTGGCATCAAACCTAGTGGTGAAAAGCCTTTTTTTATCACAGCATGGGGAGAAGCACTTCCTCCGGGAAGTACATTGTGGTTTCAATTATTAAGTTTCTTGCAACGTTAAGAGGCAGGTGCTACCAAGCACCTGCCTCTTTTTATTTATACAATCCTTACACCGGGTGTAAGTATTCCTCTTTTATACACGTCATGGTCATGCTGATCTGCCCCTACGATCCTCAACAGGGCTAGTTGAGAAGCAGGACACCCTGTAGGGTTAGAAGTCGTATACATGTCTCTTAGATAGATTGCTTTCTCCCCTTCTAGGGTAAAGCGATCTCCATGTTTAACAGCGATTCCGCCACCGGGACTAAAGCTTTGAAGAATAGCTGAGAATTGACTTTCTCTTTGCTTGACCATTGCTCTTGTTGTGTCCGCCGAATTACCTTCAGAGTGGTAGACAGGAACCTTTCGCAGGTTCTTGTTAGGTCCAAAGAGTTCGGATGTAGGTTGAGTTAAATCAACTTCAAATTCAATTGATGGCAATAGTATCATATCTTCCCCTTAGAATATCCTTTTAGGGGTATATATCATTGTGGAGGAAACTATGGATATCATGAAATTTATGAAGATTAAAGAAAACCAACGAAAGAAAGCCAGTGATACAATTCGTATGATGGATTTCACTGAATGGTGTGAATCTAACGACCTTGTCACTATCTCAGAAAATGGCGATATTACTTGGAAAGAAGAAAAACTTAAAAGCCACACATCCAATAAGATCGATGGCCCAAGAGATGGTCGGGATGACCTCAGCGACGACTTCCCTGATCACATTAAGAGTTTAGGCAATTCCAAGAGTTCCATCTGGCCATTTAAGCTGAAGGGCGGTAAAGGTTCTGGAAAAGCAATTGCTCAGGTGGGAAAATGAAAACTTTTGAAGAATATATGAATGAAAATCATGGAAACCCAGCAGAAGATGTAAGAAAATATATTGTTGAGCTAACTAACAAGCTGCATTCGCTAACTCCTGAAGAAATAGACCAACATCGAGATGTCCTTCAACCACTGCATGATTTTATAATGGATAAACTTTCATCACAATAAAGGCACATGAGATAAATAGTATCTCAAGTTGCCTAATTGTACATTCTTTTGCTTAAAGATAGGGTCTCGTAATAATCTGATGAATTCCTTGTGTTCAGGATGGTCAGTACGATGAACTTGTCTTTGGTGTAGTTCTTCTTCTGGCCAAGTGCCCCAATCTATAAGTTTACCAAAAGATAAATTGAATCCATATTTGTCTCCAATTTTGACAAAATCTTTCATCTCTCTCCAATTATTTTGTTGAACACAAAAGCTTATACGCATTTCTAGGGGCTGGAACTGACTAGGTTCATTCCTTTTGCTCCTTCGCACTCTTATTTTGCTAATGAATTCAATATTTTCCATTAGTTTGTCCCAATCTCCGCCTCTTCTGTTGATGAAGTAGGTTTCAGGAGTAGCTGCATCTATTGAAATCTCGGCAGATTTGATCAAATGGTGTATTCTGTGGAGTTTTTCCCATGCTACTTCTGTCCAGAGCACACCATTTGTGTGTAGGTGTATGTGATGTAGTTCTGGGAATTTCTTTGGATCAAGTTCTTGTAGCAATTTTCTAAAATTAGGACTTCCAAATGGGTCTCCTGATCCTGTTATTGTCATATGGTGACAATTATCCATACATTCATCGATCATCTTCTCTTGAATCTGAAGAATTTTGCTTTTTTCTTCTCCGATGGCGATTAGAACTTTAGTTCTACAAGATGGGCAGGACAAGTTGCAACTTCTGTCATAGACGGCATTGATGGATGTTGGGAGATAGGGCAATATTGTTAATTCTTTATCGACTGCATCTCTATATTTTTTATCGAAGCTTATATTGCTTACAATATCCTTTTTTCGTGCAATCGGACCATCAAATTTCTTTTTGAATGGACAATTATCATTACAAAGGCTGTATGTGCCATCATACATAGATTGTCTGA
>Ga0209402_10004780_pt1 | contig 12237 bp, 13 predicted proteins | sample ArcticOcean_MG_C_3_FD_187437 | JGI IMG/M metagenome (GOLD analysis project Ga0209402, IMG submission 187437) | Marine microbial communities from western Arctic Ocean - ArcticOcean_MG_CB8_126 (SPAdes) (version 2) | ecosystem: Environmental > Aquatic > Marine > Oceanic | place: Arctic Ocean... | reverse complement strand
GTTCTACAATAAACCGCTGACCGCACCCGCTGCAGCGTAATCTACGGCAGGCGATTCCACTTATAACACCCCACATCGCTGTTCAGACGACCGGGACCACCACAGTAGAGCCAATAACGTCACAGAAGAGAACGGTGATTATGCGGCGTTCGCGATCGCCACCACCGCCGCGGCGAGATCGTCTGCCACGAGATGAGGTTCGCCGGGAGGTCACAGGGCCACGACTTTCAGAGGATTTAGAGACAAGAGATTGGAGTGGCCGATTCTAACAGTGGGATGCACTTGTGGTTATTGATTTGATGCGGGCAGCGCGCAAGGAATACCAAGTGGGAATGTAGGAGTGCGTTGGCGAACGCCGGTCGGCTAAACTCTAGTGCATGGCCATTGCTGATGTGATGCGGGCACTCCGCACTATGAAAGAAGAGGGTTCACTCTCGGAATTCATGCTGTACGGTTCGGTGGCGGCCATGGTTCATACGAGGCCGTTTTTCACGAACGATGTCGACATTGCAATAGTGGTGGATTCGGACGTGGAGTTCATAAGTGTGTTCAATCGTCTTTCTGATTTCGGGAAGGTCAGCGGGCATGCTATTGAAATCGACGGAACACAGGCTGAGATTTTTCCTGTCGACATAAGCCCGGTGATTCAGGATGCGGTTGAAACCGCGATGAGCAGGAAGGTAGAAGGTTTCTACGTAAAGGTTGCCGGACCAGAACACCTCGTACTCGAAGCACTGAGAGTTGGCAGACCTCAGGATCAAGCCCGTGTATTAATGTTGGATAATGCCATAGACCATGATGTAATGAGATCGGCTTTATTGAGACTCGATGAGGATGGAACTCTTGAGCGGAACTACCGAGAAATTACGGGCAAAGCTCCTTAAAGATCAGGCGCGCCGCGCTGAGCGGGAGCGAAAGCTGCCATTCTGGCGCAAGCTAGAGATTCTTGATCAGATGATGAGAGACGGCGCGCCCGATGTAGAAATTCCATCGCCTGAGATGGATAACGGGAAGTGCCCGTAGGATGATCGCCTTTTCATGGTGATCCAAACGTATTTAGATTTTGGAGAATTGCTGCGTGACAACTTCTGCCTCTACTGTGACCAACAAAGAAACACTGACCTTAGATTTCTACTTTGATCCGGGCTGCCCGTGGGCGTGGATTACTTCTCGGTGGATGCATGAGGTCATGGCGGTGCGCCCGGTGAAGATCAACTGGCGCTCCTACAGCCTGGGCATGCTGAACGAGGGCCACGACAACCCTAAATTCGTCGATAAGCGCGCCATGGCGAAGAAGGCGTTGCGAATGATTGAGGCGTTGATCCAGGAAGGTCGCAACGATCAGATTGGCCAGTTCTACACGGAGATGGGCAATCGTTTCCACATGATGGGAATCAAGGCGTCTGATCAGTTGATGATCGACGCTGCAAAGGCAGCGGGCGTAGACGACAAGCTGGATATTGCAGAAGATGAAACGTGGGATGCCTCAGTACGAGCATCACTGGATGAGGCGAAGGCACTCGTTGGCGTAGATACCGGCACTCCGGTGATGTCGTGGAGTGACAAGCAGCATTCGATCTTCGGGCCGGTACTTTCACCAGCCCCAACTGGAGAGGATGCAGGCCGGGCGTTCGATGCGATGGTTGAGCTGGTAGAGAATCCCGCATTCTGGGAACTAAAGCGTGGGCGAAGCAGTGGTCCGGAGTTTGGCAACCTCGACGCGGACTGCGTGATTCCAGAATAGGTACCACGTTCTCGTAGGCGCAGCATCATCCGACCGGTCTATGGCCGCATATTGAGGGATATGACAAAGTGGCCGTGCATAAATAAATGGACTGCTCCTGGGTAAGCACACGGACTGGTAATAATCGTTACTGGAAGATTTCAATGACGCTATCAACACGCTCTATCAGCCGTAGTAGTGCGGAACGGCCTAAGACCACAATCGCGATTTGGATCGCCACGCTGGTCTTGGCCGTCGTTCTGGTCGGGACTCTACTGGAGTCCGCACTGACGACTGAGTTCGTGTTCACCAACACACCGGAGTCTCAACGCGGGGTTGATCTGATCGAAGAACTTCGTGGTCAGCCAATCAGCACCAACGAAGTGGTGATCGTAGGGTCAGACATGTTCACGGTTGATGATCCGGAATTTCAGGCTGAAGTTGAAGCGGTCTGGGGCGAAGTAGCCGCTCTCGGAGATGAGATCATCCGATCCGGTTCCTTCACAAACTTCTACAGAACTGACATCCCTGACACGAGCGGATTGGTCTCAGCAGACCGTCGCACAACGATCATGCCGTTCACCACGGCAGGGGACTTTGTGGACGCGACCGACAATGTTCCACTGGTGCTGAAAATTGTTGAAGCCCGAAACGCGGCCAGCGATTTCACAGTCTTGCTGACGGGGCAGGCGACAATTGGTAACGCGTTTGAAGAAGTGGGTCAGGAAGACTTTCTCAGAGGTGAGTCAATTGGTGTTCCGGTCGCACTAATCATCCTGTTGATTGTGTTTGGCACAGTTGTGGCCGCGTTTGTACCAATCGTGGTGGCTATCATTTCAATCATCATTGCGATGGGGATTGCGGCTCTTGTTGGTCAGGTCTTTGCGCTCTCATTCTTCGTTCAGAACATCATCTTTATGGTTGGTCTGGCAGTGGGGGTGGACTACTCGCTCTTTATAGTGGACAGGTATCGCGAAGAACGCAGTAAGGGATACGCGACCCAGGATGCGATCGAGCGTGCCGGGGACACGGCCTCAAGAGCAGTACTATTCAGTGGCATCACTGTGGTGCTTGCGCTCTTTGGAATGCTTCTAATTCCATTCAACGTATTTATTGGTCTTGGAATTGGTGCCATTGTCGTCGTGGTTGCATCGGTGGTCGCAGCTCTGACGCTACTGCCTGCCGTAATAAGCATCCTGGGCGATAAGCTGGAGCGGTTGAAGGTACCGGGGATTTCGCGTGCCCAGAAAAATGATAACGAGGGAAGCGGCAGCGGATTCTGGGATTCAGCTTCACACATGGTGATGCGACAGCCGCTGGTTAGCCTGATCGTGGGCGTAGGGTTGCTGCTTGCCGCCGCATATCCCCTTCTCGATTTGCATCTCGGATTTGCGGGCATAACTACACTCTCTCAGGATATTCAGGCCAGACAAGGATTCGACATTCTGGACGGCGAGTTCTCGGACGGAGCAACGAGTCCCGCGCAGATCGTCATCGCAGGCGACTACGATTCGACAGCTGTCCAAGCTGGAATCGTCGCTGTTACTGTGGCTATGGCGTCAGATCCTCTTGGTTCATATGGACAGCCAAGCCCGGCTGAGTTGAACGCATCCCGATCGATAGCGTTGATCAACATTCCAATCTCCGGAGACACAGCAGAAAAACCCACGCAAGATGCAGTTAATCGATTGCGGGATACCTACATTCCGGCGGCGTTCGCCGGGAGTGACGCGGAGATCGTAGTTACAGGTGAGACCGCGTTCAATATGGATTTCTTCCAGGCCGCAAAAGACGGAATACTGGTGGTGTTCCCGTTTGTGCTTGGCATGAGTTTCATACTTCTGATGCTGGTATTCCGATCAATCATTGTGCCCATCAAAGCCATTCTGCTGAACTTGCTTTCGGTGGCCGCAACCTATGGTTTGCTGGTTCTCATGTTCCAGAAAGGCGTAGGAGCCGATCTGGGATTGTTTGCCGAATTTGACATCATTGAGGCGTGGATTCCGTTATTCCTCTTCACCATCCTGTTTGGTCTTTCCATGGATTACCACGTGTTCCTGCTCAGCAGGATTCGTGAGCGATTCGACCAGACCGGTGACAACACGGAATCCGTTGCATTTGGCGTTCGCGCTACTGGTCGATTGATCACCGGTGCGGCTCTGATCATGGTCTCCGTGTTCTGGGGATTTGCTGCGGGTGATCTGATTGGACTTCAGCAGATGGGATTCGGCCTTGGTACGGCGATTTTGATCGACGCCACCATCGTTCGGATGGTGCTGGTGCCGGCAAGCATGAAGTTGCTTGGTAAGTGGAACTGGTATCTGCCATCATTCCTGATGTGGCTACCGGACCTGAGAGTTGAGTCGGGCGATAGTGACATGTCAGCGTCTGAAGGCACGATACCGGCCGGAGACTAAGGAACTAGGATGAGCAAGCTGAGTGAACTGGCCGAAGGTATCGCCGTAATCCTGAAGGAACGCGGCGATACAGTGGCTGTCGTAGAGACTTCCGGCGGCGGGCTGGTATCAGCTGCGCTGCTGGCAGTTCCGGGCGCGTCGGCGTACTACATGGGTGGAGCGGTGACGTATACGGGCACTGCCCGAGACGCGTTCCTGGCGATCGATCTCGCTGACCATCCTGGTGTTCGATCGTCGTCGGAGCCGTACGCCAGCCTGATCGCAGCTACAGTGCGAGACAAGCTTGGCACCACGTGGGGCATCAGCGAAACGGGCGCATCCGGCCCAACTGGTAACGACTATGGAGACTCAGCAGGCCACACCTGCGTCGCCGTCTCCGGCCCCACTGATCTTGTGTCGACGCTGGAGACCGGGTTGGACGATCGTGAAACCAACATGACGCTCTTCGCAGAACGCTGCCTGGAACAGTTCTCAGACGCCCTAAACGCGTAGCGGCAATTCACGAATTACCTCCTACGGGAGATTCACTTTCGGTACGCGCAGACCCATTGAGCCCGCCACGGTGACTACGTCGTAGATACCAACCATGCCGATGAGCATGTGGGCGGCCCATTCCTCCATGATGTAATCGGCGACGAGCCAGTTCACCATGTCGCTGGTGGCCATCTGAAGACCGCGGTTGAGAGCGCTTGAGAACTCCGGCTGACTGCCCACACTGATGATGTAGTCGGAGGACTCAACGCGAGGTCCGATGAGTGCGCGCCCCTTGTGCAGCGTGACTGAGAACTCCACGTCCATACTTGTCTCGATGCCCGTCCCCAGCGGCTCGCCATCTGCCTGCAGGGCGTGGCCGTCCCCTACGTACAGCAAGGCTCCGGTCTGGTAGACCGGAAGATGCACTGTGGCGCCTTCGCGAATGTGGTTGTAGTCGATGTTGCCGCCGTAAGGGCCGGACGGGCCTGATGTAGGCGTGAAATCGCCTTCGGGCGCAACGCCGATGCAGCCGAGCATTGGATCGGCATCGAACACCAGCCCCGACGTATCGCTTTCGGGCTTGCGCGCTCGTACGGTCTTCTTTTCGACATCAATATCCCACGGCAAAATGTTGGCGCGACCGTCTCGTACCAGGTTCATGCTGTACTGGTCGGAGTAGGTTCTCTCGATGTGGTCAGGATTCAGCGAAACGAGGCCCAGGCGATACGACGTGTAACCCCAGTCCCGATTTAGCCTTACCTTGTCCAGGCTGACTGAGATGCTGTCGCCCGGCTCAGCGCCCTCAATGAAAAATGGTCCCGTGAGCGGGTTACCGGCCTCGTGAAGATGCTCGTCATGGAGGTCCTGTCCGCCAGAGTCCAGCGTCTTTGTTACAACCGTGTCGCCAGGCGTGATTCGCGCCAGCACGGGGTACGACTTGGAGAACGTCCGGTAGTACGTCTCAGCAACAATCTCGTGGACCTGACTCATCGATCACTCCCTAGGCTCGTTCACCGCAACACGCATCACGAGGCGAAAGCCTAGCATGACCGCTGCAATCAGAACGATAAAAGTGCTCAGCCAACTTGGTTCGGCGTAAAATGCTGCCATGTTTGGCTTCAAAAACAGAAAAGATCAAGACACCAAAAAAGAGACATCCACGGCCATCGGGCTAGGCATCATGTTTGGCTCGATTATCGGAGCCCTTACTGACAACATCGGCATCTGGCTCCCCCTGGGGATGGCGATTGGCGTCGGAATAGGTGCCAGCAGGGCACGCCTGAAGAAGTAGCGACCCGGTGATTTGACTCGTCGGTCAGTCAGTCCCCGCAAGACCCTCCACTCCCGCTAACATAGCGGCTCGCATAGCCATCTGTGACAGCACACAAGAGTGAATCTGAGGGACATGCCGTGAAGAAGCCGAACATCGTACTGATCAACTGTGATGATCTGGGCTACGGAGATCTGGGCAGCTACGGCTCCACCGTCAACAGCACACCCGTGCTTGACCGCATGGCCGAAGAAGGCGTGCGATTCACCGATTTCTACGTGGCCTCACCCGTCTGCTCACCATCTCGTGGTGCGTTGATGACCGGCTGTTACCCACCCCGCATTGGATTTGGATCATTCGACGGCTTCCGAGTGCTCTTCCCGGGACAGGGCATTGGTCTGAACACCGATGAGACGACCATCGCCTCTGTGATGAAGGATGCTGGCTACGCCACCAAGATCATCGGTAAGTGGCACTGCGGCGACCAGAATGAGTTCCTGCCGACGCAGCACGGCTTCGACAGCTACTTTGGCTTGCCGTTCAGCAACGATATGGGACGGCAGGTCGACAGCGATCCCAGGGACGATTCGGCGCAGGCCGATGCGCGCCGGAGTCGACCGCCTCTGCCGTTGATTCGAGATGACGAGGTGATCCAGGAGCAGCCGGACCTTCGTGCGCTGACAGAGCGGTATGTTGAGGATGCCGTTGGGTTCATTCGCGACAATAAGGATGAGCCGTTCTTCCTATATTTCGCGCACATGTACGTGCACTTGCCGCTATACGCCCCAGACGGACTGGTTAAGGCGTCGCAGAATGGCGATTATGGTGCCTGCGTGGCGGGAATCGACTGGGCAACTGACGTCATCATGAGCGAGCTAAAGCGGCAGGGTCTGGACGACGATACGCTCGTCATTTTCACCAGCGACAACGGCTCTCGTTTGGACAACCAGGGTGGCAGCAACGGAGACCTTCGCGGCAAGAAGGGGACAACATGGGAGGGCGGGCAGCGTGTGCCATGCATCATGCGGTGGCCAGCAGAAATCGCCGGTGGTCAGGTACGAAATCAGCTTGCCACAACGATGGACCTGTTCCCGACGCTGTCCGCACTGGTTGGCGCTGATGTTTCCTCAGACCGCACCATCGACGGCGTGAACATCTCGTCGCTCATGTTCGATGAGAACCCCGGCGACTCGCCTCGTGAGGAGTTCGCCTACTATGACGAGAACACGCTGGAGGCAGTGCGCGACTCAAAGTGGAAGCTGCACGTGCGCAAGGGTGGAGACGATATCTCAGAGCTGTACGACCTGGAGTCGGACATCGGCGAGACGAACAACGTCTATGCCGATAACCCGGATGTGGTGGCAGCGCTCAGCGCGAAGCTCGATGGATTCCGACAGGAGCTGGGCGATGAGGCAACTGGCGCTACGGGCAGCAACACGCGTCCTGCGGGTCGGGTCGACAACCCGGACACGCTGACGCACCACGATCCAGAACACCCCTACATCTACGCCGAATACGACAAATCAGACCGCGGCTAAGTCTTGTCAGACGGCCACTTGGCAGCCTAGATCAAGACCCAACGGGCACTTATTCCTTGAGGAATACCAGCTCGGTCGCTTGATCTACCTTGGAGGTCAGATCTGGGCTGAAGGAGTGGCCTTCCGGGTGTGAGAAGGCTTTGGCTAATTCAAGGGCGGAATCAGCCGAACTGGCGGCGTTTGTGTTCTCAACGAGATGGCGGATCAGCGCACCTTTGAGCAGCTTGGACCAGTGGTTGACTGTCTTCACCTCGCCGCTGGTCCCACGCTCGGCGAACTTCACTGTGAACCGGGTTTCGTGCGGTACCTTTGCAGGGTCCCATGCGGCGCTGTGTTCGCCCGGGAGCAGGTCCCAGATCACGCCGTAATCGGCCTCGCTCGCCAACGACTTCGATAGCAGCGGCTTCCACACGGCGGCGCACGTCTTGTTGCGGATCAACTTCGCGCCCATCTTCAGCTTGTACGCCGGAATCATGTCGAACGGCCGCACAGCCCCGAAAAGCCCGGACATGATGATCACATTCTGAGTAAACGACTCCCGAGCATCGTCGTCCAGCGACTGATACTCGATAGCGGAGTACATCACGCCCGTATACCGATCGATAGCCCGCATCGTAGCAGCAGTCTCCAGGCTCGCGTTCTCCGCCTTAGCCTGCTCCAGCGCCTTCCCCTTAACGCCGAGAAGTTTCTGCGCCACCCGGGGCCGCTCACTCAGCTTCCCAAGTGCCAGCACCATCCGCTTCCGCGTGGGATTCAACGCCTCGAACGATATGGCCCCAAGATCAAGCGCCGCACCATAACCACCGGAGGCCTTACCTTCGGACGGCGGGAGCAGGATGAGTGGGGCGGTGGGCATGTGGTGTGGAGTTCCATATATTCGAGGTATGAGACGTTGGACCGCCAGTATACGTAACGAAGGGAACGCATCATCGACCCAAGATAAATCCCGAACAAATAAGTGAAAGTTGATTTCAGTTCAGCACGAATATGTCGTCGGTCGAATGGTGAAAATCTGGGTGAGTAGGTGTCATTCCCAGAATTATGCAAAGACTGGCTATAACGATCGTGATATTTGTTCTCGCTGGGTGTTCGTCACTTGGGGGAGATCCAGAACCAACGCCGACGCCTGAATCAAATCAGGAGCCTAGAGCTGCTCGTATTGCTGCGACCGTTGAAGCGATCGTAGACGCCACCGCCATCGCCGCAACAGTATCAGCGATAATCACAGTGCCTGAGGTCGTTAGCCAGCCATTGTCATCACCCGTCAGCACCATCGCCCCAACTGAAGCTGCGGCGATGTCAAATCCATCAGCGACCGCATCGCCTGTTCCTCGCCCCGACCCGTCACCTGTTCCTTCCGTGCCTGCGCCACCAACCCCCTCCCCCACATCGATAGCGACTAAGGCGCCGATTCTATCTTCTACTCCATCACCGATTGTTCGGACGGTAATCCGTGGACAGCAAGATGATTTCCAGGAGCCGCAAATTCACTTCATCTACGCAATACCTTCTGATGTGACTGACTTGGATCTGGATACAAATGGAGCGATGATCCGGTCGATATCGGCCATCCAAAATTGGATGAGGGATGAGTCAGGTGGACAGGAATTCAAGATCGATACATTCGGAGGTGAACCTGACATCACGCATCTCCCACTCCGAGAAAGACAGGTGGAGGTGTTCAACGATCCGAGATCTCAATTCGCCGTAATAAGTGATGCAATTATGGCGCGCGAATTGCCGACCAAGGACACTGTGTATGTTGTCTACTACAGCGGGTCCAGCCGGCCCGGTGCATGTGGAGCGGGCGGACCACTTGGAGATGGGCACGTTGGCGTCGTCTGCCTTGGTGCTGGCTGTCCCTCCCTCCCAGTCTCCAGGGACATGAGGCTACGTTTTTCGGACTACGTAATCATCCATGAAATTCTTCATGCGCTGGGCGCAGTTCCGAAGTGCGCACCACATGCTGAATCAGGCGACTATTTCGGGCATGATAACGCCGGATGTTTGGACTTGTCCGACAGCCCCTATATTACGAAGGCATCGGCGTTCTAGATCGTCCTTAAGATCAAGTGCGAGACGCGGTGCAGTAATGTCAGCTCAGGCCCGTCCCTTCCCCACCCCTCTCCCGAAATGGGAGAGAAAGTAAGGCTGAATTGCGTCGTCCGAGGGAATGACGGTCGGAGGCAGGCCTGCCGTGAGGTTTGGACATGTGGCGGTGACACACTAGTCGCCTCACATCAACAGGCCAACACCAGCGAAAGAAGTTTCCTCAGGGAGCCTGAGTTTTAGACTCGCTCCACAGGTTGTTCAACTGATGCGAAGAGTCGGAACACCATGGACGATAGAGACCAAGACCGCAGGCTTGCCTTCCCACATCATATCTGATCTACTGCCGCAGCGCAGTTCCGGCAAGAGCGGGCCTGTTGTTCATTAGAGTGCGAAGGTGCAAATGAATTTCGATATTGATGGAAATCCTGACTTCGGTCAGTTGACGGTTGGGCTGGAGCCGGGCGAGAAGTTCCTGGCTGAGGCCGGGTCCATGGCGTTTATGAGCGACGGCACTGAGATCGGTAGCAAGATCATCGGTGGCCTGGGGAAGGCGTTGATCCGGAAAGTTGTGGGCAAAGAGTCGCTGTTTGTGGGCGAGTACAGCCACCCGACTGGCGGCAACGTTACGTTCTCGCCAGATCGCCCCGGGATGATCGTCCACCGGAAGATGCGCGGCGATACGTTCGTGCTGACTGCTGGCTCATTCCTTGCGGCGACGCCCGGCATTACGCTCAACACGAAGTTCGTGAGCTTTTCGGCTATGTTTTCTGGCGAGGGCGCATTCACCATTGAGGCCAGTGGTGGAGGCGATCTGTTCTTCAACTCATACGGCGCGATCATTGAGAAGCAAGTCAACGGCTCGCTGACCGTCGATACCGGTCATGCGGTGGCCTGGGATCCGGGGTTGAAGTACACCGTGGCTACGATTGCCGGTGCTAAATCGACCATCCTTTCTGGTGAGGGGCTTGTGCTGAACTTCACCGGTCAAGGCACCGTTTATATACAGACGCGCACGCTTGGCAGTGTCGCCAGGTGGGTTGGCGGGATGTACCGCTGATGGCCCACATGCAACCCCAGATGCAACCCAGGGAATGGGCGAGGATTTTATGGACGTCCAAGTAGAAGATAGAGGTGCCTTTTCATGGGTGCAGGTGGGGCTTGAGGGCGAGGAACAGTTTGTCTCCGAGTCCGGCGCGATGTTCCGCGCCTCCACCAATATCGATATCGAAGTGACCACGCGCGGTGGCAAGGGCGGCGGGATCCTTAGTGGCATTGGCCGTAGTCTGGCGGGCGAGAGTTTCTTTCTCTCGACATACCGCAGTCTGGATGGGCAGCCGGGAGATGTTGGGCTGGCACCAACACACCAGGGTGAGATTCGGAAGATCGAGCTCGATGGCAGCGCACGCTGGCTCTGCACCGGCGGGTCGTATCTCGGTTCAGCCAGAAGCCTTGAACTCGACACCGCGTTCCAGGGAATCGGCGGAATGCTGTCTGGCGAGTCGCTGTCGTTCATGGGCGTAACTGGTGAAGGCCCGCTGGTGGTGACGGCGTTTGGCAAGCTAACTGAGATAGAAGTGGACGGCAATTTCACGGTCGATACCGGTCATGTGGTCGCATTCGAAGAGACGCTGAGCTATTCGGTAGGTAAAGCGGCCAAGAGTTTCATCAAATCATTCCTGGTCGGCGAAGGGCTGGTGCTCAAGTTCTCCGGACGCGGTCGCGTTTACGTGCAGAGCCACAATCCAGATGAGTTCGGCAAAAGCCTTGGCAGCATGCTCCCGCCGCGGCGAGAAGGGTAGGTAGGGCACCAACTATGGATCACACGATAGAGGCCCGACCCACCTACGCCTACCTGGAGCTGACTCTGAATCCAGGTGAGAAGGTTGCGACCGAAGGCGGTGCGATGGCCTGGATGAGTACCGGCCTGAAGATACAGACGAGCACGCGCGGCGGCCTCATGGCGGGGCTTAAACGCTCCATGCTGACGGGCGAAAGCTTCTTCCAGAACACCTACGAGGCCATTAACGAGCCCGGGATACTTGGACTCACGCCATCGCAACCCGGCGATATCTTGGCGCACCAGATGACGGGCAAAGAGCTGCTTCTTGAGAAGGGCGCATATCTTGCCTCTCACCCTGATGTGAAGCTGAGCAGCAACTTCCAGGGTTTGAGTGGTCTGTTCAACGAGGGCATGTTTGTCTTGCGCGCAACTGGTGACGGACTTCTGTTCTTCAACTCCTACGGCAGCATCGAAAAGATCGATCTTGATGGCGAGTACATCGTAGACAACGGTCTTGCTGTTGCCTGGGACGCGGACCTGAGCTACACAATTACGAGGGCGCGTAGTCTTGGGTCATTCTTGTTTTCCGACCAGTTGTTGATGCGCTTCTCCGGACGAGGAAGCCTGTGGGTGCAATCTCGCAAGCCGCGCGTCCTGGCATCGTGGGCACACCCGTTCCGCCCTGTGCAGCGCCGGGACCGCCGCTAGGTACCTGGTACCTGCCGTACGGGCATTGGCTGCAAGGCAGCGAAGAACGGGAGATCAGGGGCGTGCGACAGCCATCCTAAAGCCTCATGCGCAATTATGCAGTTTGGGATGACGTTGGAGAGAGCGGTGATAGTACGGTAAATGGCCGACCGTACAAGTTGACCTTCTCCCCGATAACCGCGCCAACCTAAGTGTTAGTTTTCTGGGATGATTCCGGCCTCATACAGAGGAGATTCATTCCGTGAAAAGATCGAGATATTCGCAAGAACAGATCG
>Ga0209402_10004771_pt1 | contig 12250 bp, 15 predicted proteins | sample ArcticOcean_MG_C_3_FD_187437 | JGI IMG/M metagenome (GOLD analysis project Ga0209402, IMG submission 187437) | Marine microbial communities from western Arctic Ocean - ArcticOcean_MG_CB8_126 (SPAdes) (version 2) | ecosystem: Environmental > Aquatic > Marine > Oceanic | place: Arctic Ocean... | reverse complement strand
ATCATGTGTAAAATTAAAAGTATCAGATTGGTCAATAAACTACAATGGGCCTGAATTACTATAAAATTAAAAAAAATGTTCTTCAAGCTAGGAAATTAGTTATTCGTGGAACTTCTATTGCAGGTTCTGGTCATCCTGGAGGTTCATTTTCCATGGCAGAAATTATGGGTTGTATTTTTTATAATCACTTGAAATATGATCCAAAAAACCCTGAATGGGAAGATCGTGACAAGCTAATTTTATCAAAAGGGCATGCATCTCCTGGTCTATTTTCAAACATGGCAGTAGCTGGATATTTTGAAGAATCACAATTAGATACATTACGTCAATTTGGAAGTAAATTACAAGGTCATCCTGATCTTAAATGTCCAGGCGTTGAATTTTGCGGTGGTTCTTTAGGAATAGGATTATCTTATTCTATTGGAAATGCGTTAGCCGCAAAACTTGATGGAAAAGATTCACACATCTTTACTGTTATGGGTGATGGTGAAAGTGATGAAGGTCAAGTATGGGAGGCTGCAATGACTGCTGCAAAATATAATGTTGATAATCTTACATTAATTCTTGATCGAAATTTTATCCAACAAGATTCTTACACTGAAAAAATTATGCCACTTGATGAATCACTTGACGGTGATGAACTATCTGAAATGTGGAAAGATGCTAGTAGATGGAAGACTGGTGACAAATGGCGTTCCTTTGGATGGAATGTAATTGAAGTTGACGGTCATAGAATTGAACAAGTCTCTGATGCAATTAGCAGAGCAAAATCTGTAAAAGGCATACCTTCAATTATCATAGCTAGAACAATTAAAGGAAAGGCAGTTGAACATATGGAAGATAATCCACAATGGCATGGAAAAGCTCCTAATCCTTCACTTGTTCCTATAATCAATCAAGAATTAGATTCACAGTTTATGATTGCACCTTCTATAATTGCAGGTGATATGACAAATCTAGAAAATGAAGTGAAACGTTGTGATGATGGACGTGCTGATTACATTCATCTGGATGTTATGGATGGTCAATTTGTTCCAAGTTCTACATTTGATTATACAAAAATTAAGGAATTAAGATCTCTAACTGTAATTCCATTTGACACTCATTTAATGATTAACGAACCTGTAAGACAAATTCAAAATTATATTGATGCTGGAAGTGATGTTGTAACTGTTCATGCAGAGGTATGTGATGAGTCAAGTTTTGGTGAAATTCATGATTTACTGAAATCAAATAAAGTTGGTGTTGGGTTGGCAATAAATCCTGATACTTCTATACCTGACTGGAGTAAAAAATTCATTTCTACCATTGATCAAATTATTGTCATGTCAGTTGTACCTGGCAAATCAGGTCAAAAATACATTGAGAATACACACGAAAAAATAAAAAATATCGTGACAAATTTAAAAGAAAATAATTTCACTGGTTATATCGAAGCTGATGGTGGAGTAACTCTAGATAATATTGGTGAATGTTTTGCAGATGGTGCACGTGTATTTGTTGGAGGTAGTGCGATTATCGGTCAAACTGATGTTAGATTAGTAATACGGGAATTTAGAAATCAAGTGTTGAGAATTAGACGTAAATTATTGATTCAAAAAGCCAATGAACTAGGTGGTACTGAATTAGTGAATAAATGGATTGATTTGCATGTTATCGGTAAGAAAAAAGATGAACTGAAACAAATAGCGCGGAGCTTGGATATCAATGAGTGCTGAATTTGGTGATATGCGAACTGCATATGGGAACGCATTGATTGAATTGGGTGAACAAGACAAAAATATTGTTGTTTTAGGTGCAGATACTACTGATTCACTTAAAACATCTGGTTTTGGAAAAAAATTTCCAGATAGATTTTTCAATGTAGGGATTGCAGAGGCAAATTTGGTATCTGTTGCTGCAGGATTGGCTTATTCTGGAAAAACATCTTTTGCAAGCACATATGCAATTTTTCTCCCTGGTAGATGTGTTGATCAAATAAGAAATTCAATTGCTTATCCTTCAAGAGGGGAAAAAATAGGTCTAAATGTTAAACTTGTTACTTCTCATGGCGGATTATCGGTTGGTCCTGATGGAGGTTCTCATCAAACCATTGAAGATATTGCAATGATGCGTGTCATACCAAACATGAAAGTTTTAATTCCTGCTGATGCAATTGCTGTATCAAAATTAACAAAAACTATTGCACAAACTTATGGTCCATTTTACATGAGAATGGCGAGATCTAAAGTTCCTATGATTTACTCTGATTCTCAAGAATTTGAAATTGGAAAAGGTATAACATTAAGAGATGGAAATGATTGCACTATAGTTGCTATTGGAATAACAGTAAAAATGGCTCTTGATGCTGCAGATAAACTTCAACAAGATGGTATTTCATGTAGGGTGATTGATTGTTTCACAATAAAACCAATTGACAAAGATATTTTAGAAAAAGCTGCAAGAGAGACTGGTGGAATCGTTACTTGCGAAGAACATAATGTTATGGGAGGATTTGGTTCTGCGGTTTCTGAAGTTGTCTCTGAATTACATCCTGTTCCTATACGTAGAATTGGTGCACAAGATATGTTTGGTGAATCTGCTCGTGATAATGAAATTTCACAATTATTAGAAAAACATGGAATAACATCAATTAATATAGAAAAAACTGTGAAGGATATCCGGAATAAACAATGAAAATTTTCCTTGATACTGCAAATATTGAAGATATTAAAAAATATAATGATATGGGATTGTTAGATGGAATTACAACAAACCCTTCATTACTTGCAAAAGAAGGTGGCGATCCACATGCGGCAATGGAAGAAATCACTAAAATAATCAAAGGTGATGTTAGTTTAGAAGTTGTAAGCACTGATTATGATGGAATGATGGAAGAAGGAAAAAAACTTCGAGAGTATGGTGATCACGTTGTTGTCAAATGTCCAATGACCGGTGATGGTTTAAAAGCTTGCAAGAGTTTTTCAGAACAAGGAATTCCTGTAAATGTAACACTTGTTTTCTCAGCCAATCAAGCACTTCTTGCAGCAAAAGCAGGTGCAAAATATGTTAGTCCTTTCATTGGAAGATTAGATGATATTGGTCATACTGGTATAGATTTGATTAGAGAAATTAAACAAATCTTTTCAAATTATGATTTTAAAACACAAATTCTTGTTGCTAGTGTAAGGCATCCACAACATGTTGTGGATGCAGCAAAAATTGGTGCTGATGTTGTAACTTTACCTGCAGGTGTATTAGGAAAAATGCTTGGTCACTCTTTAACTGATAAGGGTCTCAAAACATTCCTGTCTGACTGGGAGAAATTACAGTCTAAGTTATCAAATAAAGCATAATATTTTGGATAACTCTTGACTGGTCTTTTTAAAAACCCTCGACGTCGTCTTAGAACGCTTATCAAACAAGCAAAAAAAGAAAAAAATCCTGTAGAAAGGGGAAAAAAATATGATGAAGCATTAGAATACGGTCATGGAATTGAAAAAAAACTTGAACATGATCCTGATATTGCATTCATTATTGGAACAATCTATTACATCAAAGGTGATTCTCAAAAAACATTGGAATATATGAATAATGTTTTAGAAATTGGTATTTTTGATCTTGATGCTTTGGCAATTAAAGCAAGTGTATATCTTAATTTGAAAAATAAAGAAAAAGTAATTGAATGTTGTAATAAGATTAAGGAACTTGATCCAAAAAATAAAGCACTAATTGAGATTGAGGAAGAATTAAAGAAAATTTAAAAATAATAAATAGAATTGGAAACTCTACTCGTTGTAGATCATTAATTCTTTTTCTTCTAATGTAGAGTGTAGGTTATGTACTGATCTATACACATCTGCCTCTTTTTTGGCGCCTGTGCATACAAGCTTGCCTGATGCAAATAGGAGAATTACTGTTTTTGGGTCAAGCATTCTATGAATCAAACCTGGAAATTGTTCAGGTTCATACATACTTCTTGGCAATGTTCTTGCTGCTTGTTCTAAATGGATTTTACCTCCTAGATTGATTGCTGCAACAATATTTTGAACAGTAATGACTGCATCTTTCTTAATCTTGATGCCTCCTTTACGTAATTGTTTTACAACTGTTTGAACAGCTTTTACTGCCATTTCTTCAGATTTTGCACCAGTACATACCATTTTACCAGTTCTAAAGATTAGTGTAGCAGTTCTTGGACTTGCCAATCGAAATACTAAACCTGGAAATTGGTCTGGATGATACTCTGTCTCAGGAAATTTTTTGGTAATATCATTAAGATCTACTTTTTGATCAACTGATGCAGAAGCAACCACATTTTCTACACTTACTATTGGTTTTGTCTGTGGCATTTCTACTCTTTTAAATACTCCCTTTATATATACATGGATTTGATTTCAGGCTAATATTTCAATTAATGATGGTTTATCCACATGTATCGATGTTCTTCTTCAAAAAGATCTATTTTGATATCATTATTTTTAATTTCGTCAGGTTGAAACTCGAAAAAATTTAGTTTTCCTAAATATGGAATAGGTACCCGCAATTTTTTTGGGTTTTCTAAAATGAATCCATATTTATTTTTTGTAATGTCTGATACTGAATAATGTTTTTTCTTGTCTCTGCAAAGTTCTATATCTAACTCATATTTTTTTACGTCAACCAGATTCACTTTTCCTATTATTGAACCTGTTGTAACTAATGATGGTAATATTTTCACACGTTTACAATCTTCTCTGAGAATATTTTTTGCAGCATGAACTAAAAACTCCCCTCGAAATTTAGTATTCCATTTTCGTAATTCAATTGTTTTTTTACCTTGAACGATTAATTCCGCAAAAGGTTGACAAACCGAAAGACACTTCATAAATCTTAATTAATCACATTATCTTAATAAATATCAAAATTGAGATGCCTGTTCAATTATTTCTGACATATCTTTAGTTTGGCTTTCGGGAAGACCTGTAATTCCACCAGTTAGGCTATCAGTTTGAATACCTTTTTCTGCCAAAATATTTGCAGCCATCAATGATGTTTTTCCAGCCATACATACCATTAATGATTTTCCATTAGATTCATGTAATGCATGATCAATTTCCTCAGGAACTTGTTGTCCTGATAGCAGTTCTTGTGCGGTTCTAGCATTTGGCACAATAATTTTACTTTTATCTATGCCTAGTGATTTTGCAAGTAATTCAATTCCTTCCTCACGTGGTGTATATTGAGTATGAATCCATATCACTTTATCATAATCACTTGCATTTGATGCAACGGCTTGTTGTGACACTTGATTAGGCGTAATACTATTTCCAATTTTCTCAAAATTTTTTCTATATTTTTCAATTCCATCACAAATCATAACAACAAAATTTCCGCCATCTTTGTATATCATTCGTAAAGATGCATAAAGTTCAAGAGCACTACTTTCTCCCATATCATGTCCTTTCTCTACAAAGAACTTCAATAGTGGTTTTGCTTGTTCAAAATCTACTTGATGTTTACCTGCATATTTTTCTGGGTTATAATATTTTAGACCATCTGCATTTCCTACTGTTCTTATTCCTGCAACATCTTGTTGGTCTGGTGGAAATATAACACGAACTCCTTTTCTATTATATTTCTCCTCAAAATATCTACTAAGACCACCAGATGTTCCCCCAGTTCCAAATGTACACACAATATCATAATTTTCTAGTGACTCTCCATTCTCATGTAATTGTTGATCAATTTCAACACCTGTTACAGTTCTATGTGCCTCAACATTCAAATCATTATCATACTGTTCAGGACAGAATAAATTGTAAATTTTTGCAAGAAATTTTGCTAGATTAATTATATCTTTTTTACCCAAAAGTGTTTCAATATCTGAAATATTATTATCATAAGTTTCAGGATTAAATCCAAGATCAATCATCTGTGAACGGATGTTTGCAGCAGTAGCCTTTGCAACTAACGCATCTTGTTTGTCTTCCATTCCTGGTGCAGGACAAATATCCATGTCAAGATCCATGATTCGAATATTTCCATTTCTTAATTCTTTGAAAACACCTTCTTGAAGTTTTCTTGAAACAAGTGCAATTGCAGTTACGCCAATTTTTGAAAGTAAACCGAGGGCGATTCCAAAGTTTCCTGAAGTGGCTTCAATTACCGTTGTTCCTGAAGTAATCTTACCTGTGGTTATTGCATCATGAATAATGTTAACAGCAGGTCGTACTTTGATTGAACCTGTAAGTAGTGTACCATCAAACTTACCATAAACTTTGAAATCTTTTTCACTAATATCTACATCATATATTGTCTTTGCACATTCTTTCAAATCCTCTGTCAGATCAACCAATGGCGTTGCATTAACAATCTCTACTTTTCCATTTTTTTCTTCTATATGAGGTACCTTGGACCATACTTCATGTTCAAATTTTTCCATTAATGCGTTGTCCATACCATCTGACATATGATAGAATAATTGAGCTTCAATTTAGAACTTTTGCACTTAGCTTAGAGTAATTAGGTAAGCGTAATTTTCGAGAAGTATTTTAACTCTGGAAAACGAATCATTCTATGAAAATATCCACTCCTCTAGTTAAAGCACTGAATAACCAAATCTCTATGGAGGCAAATGCAGCTAATGCATACCTTTCTGCAGCCTCATGGTGTGAAATAACTGGTTATGATGGAGCTGCTAGTTTTTTCCATTCTCAAGCAGAAGAAGAACATCAGCACATGTTGAAGCTTGTTAATTTCGTTAATGGTCAATGTCTTGGAGCAATAATTCCGGGTACAAAACAACCACCTAAAACTTACAAATCCTTAGAGGTAATATGCAAAACAGCATTGTCAAATGAACAGGTTGTCACAAAAGCAATAAACCATATGGTTGATCTAGCTCAAAAAGATAAAGATCATAATACATTTACATTCTTACAATTCTTTGTCAACGAACAGATTGAAGAAGAACAGCAATTTGAAAACATACTACAAAAATTCAATCTTTTAGGTCGTGATAAACTTGCAATATATGAAATTGATAAATTACTTGGTGGGATGGCAACTTCTCCTACAACTGAATCTCAGAATTAGTTAGAATTTTTCCAATCTAGTTGTTTTTTATCATATTCCTCTTTTGAATACATTATTTTAGCAGGAACACCTGCTACAACTGTATTTGGTGGTACATCTTTAGTTACTACTGCACCCATTGCCACTACGCTATTTTCTCCAATAGTTACTCCAGCTTTGATTACTGCTCTACTACCAATTATTGCATTATCCTTTATTGTAACTCCAATTAATTTTTCGCTAGGTGGGAATGGATCATTTGTCAATGACACTGAAGGTCCAATGAAAACATTATTTCCAATTCTTGATAATGGTGGAATGTATACTAATCCTTCAATCATTGTACCATTTCCAATTTTTACATCATAATCCACATGTGCAAGTGAACCAATTTTTACATTATTTCCTATTTTTGTATTATCTCCAACATATGCAAAATGCCATATCTTCACATTATCACCAATATCTGCTTTCTCAGAAATGAAATTTTCAACCAATCTCATCACAAATGCCAGGGTTTTCCTTGCTTAATTATTTTCTCTGGAAGTGAGTCTTTATTTTTTCTAAGAAATTCATTTTCTTGTTTCTTGTCTCTTAATTCATCAGGAAGCATGACAGGAATTTCTTCAATAATAAGAAAATGCCTTTTACATGAAGTACAGTAAATTGCTCCTTCTTGTATCTCGTCATTTCTTGTTTTAATCTCTATTAGTTCTAAAGGATGATTTTTACACATTGGGCACGCCAAAATGTCTAGTAGTTTCTTTTTCATTTTATATCCAGATAAATTGGAATTCCTTTTTGACTAGATAAAAGAGCTGCTTCTGCAATCCTTGTTACATTAACTGCATGCTCTGGTTTTACTATCAACTCATTTTTATTTTCAATTGCATCTAGAAAATTTCTAATTTCTAATGATAATGGCTCTTCCTTTTGGGTAGTTGGATTATCGGTTCCCTTGTCTGTTTCAATACGTATCTCTTGAGTGATGAAATCTGAAAAAATTCTCCCATCTGTACATACTGCATTAAAATTTCTGACTCTGGTTGGTGTAATCCAATTTGAAGAAATTGTTGCTATTCTGTTATCTTTGAAACCTAGCATTATTGTAGCAAAATCTTCATGTTCATGATTTATCTGACCTGATTTTGCAAATACTACTTGCGGAGTTTCATCAAAAAGCCACATTGCAGTATCTATATCATGAACACTTGTATCGTAAATTATTCCAACATCTTTGATATGTAGAGGCATTCTATGTTCTCGATAAAATTCTAACCTAATCAAATCTCCAAACTTTTTTGATTTGAGATAATCTTTTACATTAGCTACAGCAGGATTGAATCTCTCAATATATCCACAGGTTAGGATAACTTTATTTCTTTTGGCCTCTTCAACTAGTTTTTCTCCATCATCAGAAAGATATGTCATTGGTTTTTCTACAAAAACATGTTTCTTTTTTTGGATTAATTCTAGGGCTATTTCTGAATGAGTTGAGGTCGGTGTGCAAATAAAAGCTGCATCAAACTCTTCTTTTTCATACAATTCTTTTATTGTTTTATAATAATTCACATTATATTTCTCTCCAAATTCTTTTGCTCTTTCCAAATTCATATCACAAATAGCTGATAGTACTCCGAATTCAGATAGTACTCTAGAATGATTTTTACCCCAACCTCCAGTTCCAATTTGAATTACTTTCATTTTTAATACACGCTTGTTAACCATTTAGAAAATTTTTTGTTATTATTCATTACTATCTCGCTGTATGTATTCATAACTTGTTTTGTTGTTTCTCCAACTTTTCCATCACCTATTTTCTTTGTTTCAACCTTAATCACTGGAGTAATTTCTGCTGCAGTTCCTGTTAAGAAAACTTCATCTGCTTTTTTTAATTCATCTCTTGAAATTTCTCTAATCTTTGATTTTATTTTTATATTTTTTGAAAATTCAAGTATTGATTTTCTTGTTATTCCATCTAATGCTGATGATGAAATTGGTGGTGTAATCAATATGTTATTTTTTACAATAAAGATATTCTCTCCTGGAGCCTCACTCACTTTGTTATCTTTATCTAACAGAATTGCTTCATCAAATTTTCTTCTTTTTGCATCTTGTGTGGCTAAAATGGAATTCAGATAATTCCCTCCCATTTTTGCTTGTGTTGGGGTTGAGCTATCGTTGAATTTCTTCCATTTTGAAATGCATGCGGTAATGCCATTTTTATTAAATAGATCACCGAATGGAAAGCAAAAGACCACTGCATGTGTTGGTGCTTTTTTTGTTACGTGTAAATTAATACCATATTGTCCAACAAAATAAAATGGTCTGATATAGCATGAAGTTTTAATTTTATTTTTTTTACATAAATTGATTATAGCATTTTTAATTTCTTTATTTGAAAATTTTAATATAATATCGTAATATTTTCCTGAATTTCTAAATCTAGTAACATGTTCATCTAATCTGAATATGTTTAGTTTTTCTCCATTCCAATAAGCTCTAATCCCCTCAAAAATGGATGTACCATAATGAATTGCATGAGTTGTTACTGGAATCTTTGCATTACTATGTTTAACAAATTTTCCATCAAACCAAATTAATTTAGAGATAGAACTCACAAAAAAGTCTAGAATTATGTCTATTTATTTTATAACTAGGTATAACCTTCTCTTGGGAATTTCATACCTAATACTCTCATAGTGTTATCTTCTGATGAGGCAAATCCTTCAACAACATCCCATTTTTCTCTAATTATTTCTGCTACTGATGCTGGAACTTGTTTCTCCCAATCACTTTTCTTCTCTAATACTGATCTATACATATCATTTTTTACTGATGTAGCAGAGAGTTTTTTTCTTTGACCAATCTTGGGCTTTAATCTGTATAATTTCAACATCAATCCTTCTGCCTTATCTCCTGTGTAAGTATAGTAATCTCCTTCAATCTCACTAAGAATCTCTTTTCTTAATTTCCATGAAGCTTTTGAAACAAGTGGTGGAAAATACTTCTTGAATGGTGCATGAAATGTATAATTTGATGAAACCGTTATTGAATTTCCAAAAATTGATTCTAACATTTCCTTTCTTACATCAAATGTAAATGGAAAGCTTTTACTGTTAATTTCAATATCACCAACAAGAAATCTAACTGGCATAACCACCACTTTATCCTCTTTTGCTAAATCTCTAATAATCTCCGTATGTGCATTTGTAACTGGATTTAAATGTGCCAAGTAAATTGCGATTGCCATAATTATAAGATGTTTGTCTCGTATTTTAATAACTGAATTCTTTTGTAGAAACTATTTCTATCCATATGATTCAAATTTGACTTCATAACTACCATCTTCACGTTTCTTTCTTTCTGTTACAAAGTCTTTGTTTTGAAGAAAATCCATTGTTCCATCAATAGTTCCTTGCCATCCACAAATGTAAAACATTGTATTGTCTTTGGTAATTTTCTCTCCAACTAATTTTTCTAATGGGGATGTTTCATCAATCTTTGATCTTAGGAATTGTTCGACTCTTCCAGTTTGACCCGTCCACGCTCGATTAAACCATTCTTGTGGTCTACTGATTGCTGCTCTGTATTTGAAATTCCATTTATCTGCTCCTCTATCAATACTCTCATTTTCTAAATCAGTAAGAAGCTGTTTGTAGCTTAATTCATCAACATAACTGGCTCCATGCAAAACCACGATTTCTCTCTTATCTCCAGTATCATGAAGGTGTTGTGCGTAACTTACAAATGGTGCTAATCCTGTTCCCCCCCCAATGCATACAATTCTTCTAGTATCTGGTTCACCATTTGGTAATTCATCATTAATTGTCAAGTGTCCTGTTGGTTTAATCCACTTTACTTCCTCACCTTCTTTTGCATTAAATAATTCTGTTGTCAGTCTTCCTGGAAATGGTTTTCGAACCCACCGTATTACAAATTCAAAGCATTTTTTATTTTCTGGATGGGATGCAATTGAATATGCACGTCTAACTATTTTATCATTCTCTTTTGGGACTGGCATTCCAATTGTTAAAAACTGTCCTGCTTTGAAATCTGGAATAATTCCATCTTTTGGAACTAGACGAAAAATACCTAAATCTTCTTTTAGTAGTTGTGTATAAGTTAATGTTGCAATATTATCTTCGACCATTTCTTAAAACAAGGAATTTATGTTTAAATGTCTTCTGTTAGATTAGCCTAACTCAAATCAAGTTAAATGTTGGTAATTTTTTAAGAAAACGAATCATTAGGTTCATGGGCCGATAGTTCAGCCTGGTAGAATACGCGCATGGCATGCGTGGGGTCAAGGGTTCAAATCCCTTTCGGTCCACCATTTAATTAAAAAATTTCAAAATTTTATCAAAGTCTGGATCATTGAATTCATGTAACCTCTCTATCTCTTTTTCTACAATTTTTTCTTTTATTCTTGATAATGCATATGCTGCACTTTTCACGGCTTCTATGTTTAAATCAAAAATACCCTTATGCAATTCCGATGCAGCTTCTTTTGATTCTAGATGTCCTAATGATCCATACGCACAAGTTCTAACTAATCCACTACTGTCTTTCGTTAATTTTATAATTTCTTGAATTGATCCTTTTTCATTTCTATTTGCTAAAACTAACAGTACGTATCCTCGTACATTTTTACTTTCATGATTTAGTCCAATAATCAATTCTTTCAAGATATTATTTTGATTAAGAAATAATGTGCTGAATACTTCTCCTCTAATTTCTATACGCTCATCATCGAATAATTTTATAATTTCTTGTATAATTTTTGGATCGTCTGTCTGAGTTAATGTAGTTAAGACATTTTGCTTTGAATCTTCATTTTTAAACAATTCTAAAATTTCCTCTCGATCCATTCTACCTTGATTTAAATTATCCTTGTAATATTTTACTCGCATGTCAACCGAACAACGAGACACTGTATTCATAGGTAAAAAACCAATTATGGCATACGTCACTTCAACGTTAATCCTATTGGCTAATTTACCTACTGTCAGCATCAAAGCTCGAGGAATGAGTATCGGTAGAGCCGTAGATGTTGCACAAATAATTTCAAGAAAGACCGAAAACTCTGGATATAGCATTGGAAATATATCCATAGGCTCTGAAAGTTTAGAGTCACAAGACGGTAAGACAAGAAATGTTTCCACAATAGACATTGAAGTAAAGAGAAATACTCAATAAACTCTTTACTGATTTT
>Ga0209402_10004770_pt1 | contig 12250 bp, 2 predicted proteins | sample ArcticOcean_MG_C_3_FD_187437 | JGI IMG/M metagenome (GOLD analysis project Ga0209402, IMG submission 187437) | Marine microbial communities from western Arctic Ocean - ArcticOcean_MG_CB8_126 (SPAdes) (version 2) | ecosystem: Environmental > Aquatic > Marine > Oceanic | place: Arctic Ocean... | reverse complement strand
CTGGGTCATGACCTCGAGGGGGGGCATCCCGACGGACGCCGGCTTGTCTTTGTCGGGGACCTGACGGATCGCGGTCCCGATAGCCCGGCGGTGGTGCGGTTGGTGGCCGGGATGGTTGAATCTGGGCGTGCTCAGTGCATCCTGGGCAATCACGAGCTGAACCTGCTGCTGGATCATGACAAGCCGGAGAATGGGTGGTTCAAGGATGAATCTTCCCGCGGAAATGGGGCGGAAACTTCTGCCAACCAGGCCACTCGTGACCTGGTGTTCGAGTTCTTTGGCTCGTTGCCTTTGGCACTCGAACGCTCGGACCTGCGAGTGGTGCATGCCTGCTGGGATGAGGCGGCGATCGAGTTGACCGGTGCGGCAACCGATGCCGTCGCACTGTGCATCGAGCACGAATCTCGAATCGACGCGGAACTTGTTGGGCAGGACCTGCAGCAGGTCGACGTGAACCTGGCTCACCAGAACGGTAACCCGGTGCGGATGATCACATCTGGGCCCGAGGAGCGTGCCTCCGAGCCACACTTTGCCGGCGGAAAGTGGCGAGAGGAGCAGAGGGTTCGGTGGTGGGAAGCTGACAGCCAGGGGCCGGTGTGCGTGTTTGGGCACTATTCGATCCCCGTCGACGAGGATCACGACTTTGGATCCGCAATCTGTGTGGATTACGGCGTCGGGCGTCGGGCGAAGGAGCGGGTGGAGGTGGGGGTGGACGGGCCGTTTGTGACCAGCCACTTGGCGGCGCTACGGTGGCCGGAGCGGGAGACTGTGTTTGCGGATTCGGGCGTGTAGTGGGTGGAGTGGCGGTTTAGACGGCGTCGATCCAGTCGGCGATGAGTTCGAAGGATTCGTCGATTTCGGACGAACTGTCGATGATCGAGTCTTCTCCGCCTCCGCCTCGCACCGTGTCCGCTCCTTCGCCTCCGTTGATCGAATCGTCGTCAGTCGAGTCGGTGGTCGAGTTCTTACCATCGTCGCCGACCATCACATCGTCGCCGTCACCGCCCCATAGAATATCTCGACCCGTTCCACCCACGACCGCGTCGTTTCCACTGCGTCCATACAGCAGGTCGTTCCCGGCCTGCCCGGTCAGCGAGTCGGACTCGGTGCCTCCATCGAGCAGGTCGTTGCCATTGCCACCCACCAGCAGGTCGTCGCCTCGCAGTCCCTGCAACCAATCGTCTCCATCGCCGCCAAACAGGATATCGTCACCGGCTCGACCCATCAGCAGATCGTTGTTGGTCCCACCGATCAGCCGATCGACGCCTGCACCTCCGATCAGCGTCGTCTGTCCCGTGAAGGCTTCGGCGTTGATCGTGTTGCCCGACTTGCCACCCTTGAGGTAGGCCGTCTCGATTCCCGAAATCGAATCGGTGCCCAGGTCTCCGGTCATCGCCGAATCACTCAGCGTCACGTCACCGTCGAGTTTCTCATAAATCTCATCCAGTCCAACGCCACCCTGGATCGTGTCGTTGCCAGAGTCCCCGGTCAGGCGATCGTCGCCCAATCCCCCATCGAGCACATCGTGACCGATGCCGCCATTGAGTTTGTCGTTGCCCGGCCCACCCACCAGCGAGTCCTGGTTGCCTCCCTGTCCTCTGAGCACATCGTCGCCATCGTAGCCCAGAATCGTATCTCGTCCGGATCCGCCGAACATGCGATCGGCCTTCGGTCCACCTCGCATCACGTCGTTTCCGCCCGAGCCGTTGAAGAACAGTCGGCCACTGAACGCTGTGCCATCGAACACGTTGTCGCTACTGCCTCCGGACAGATGCACCTGTTGGATGTCGATCAGCGTGTCGTTGCCAAGTCCGCTGAGAGAACTGTCTGTGACGATGAAGCTGACGTCGGCCGCATCGAAGTGGTAGTCGTACCCTGAGCCTCCATCGATGGTGTCATCGCCGGCTCCTCCGCTAAGCGAATCGAGGCTCGATCCCTGTCCGCGAACGATGTCATCGCCCGAGCCACCCACCAGGTAGTCTTCACCTCCACCTCCATTGATCGTGTCGTTCCCCCCTTGACCGGTGATGACATCGCCGCCCCCGCTGCCGTTGATCTTGTCGTTGGCTTCGCTGCCGACGATCGTGTCGTCGCCAGACCCGGCGTTGATAGTGGTTGCAGTCAACGCGGTGAATCCGTTGCCAGCCGAGACAGCTGACAGATCGACATCATCGGCATCAGCACTGCCGGTGACGACGATCGTGGTCACGTCAGCGGAGTTGATCACCGGGAAACTCGGGTCGAGGCTTCCGTTAATCTCGAGCGTGACCAGCCCGGCGACCGCTTCGATCGTCGAAGATCCTCCGGCATCGAGCACGAGTCCGAGTGATCCGGTGCCTTCGTCGAAGGTGATCGAGTGTTCATCGTCGAAAATCGTACCGGTGGCGGTCGAACCGACGATCGTCGCCGCGGTGGCATCTTCGAGGATGACGTCGACCGTCTCGAAGCCTTCCATCTCGGTGTCGCCGAGGACGGGGAAACTAAACGTGCCCATCAGGTTACCGGCGGGAATGGTGACTGTTCCTGACGACGCAGTGAAGTCGACTCCGTCGGTGGCAGTTCCCCCCACGACTTGGTAGTCGGCTTGGACATCGATCGAGGAGATTTCGCTGAGGCTGGCTGTGAAGATCAGGTCGGTCGATCCGCTGTCGCCTTCGAGCACGCTGGATCCCGAGAGTGACAGGTCGGGTGTTTCGGTCATCATGAACGGCGAGAGGCTGCTGGTGCGGGCGGTGACCGTGTTGTTGGTGGTATCCAGTGTCTCAGTCCGATCGACCCAGGCTCCGTCTTCCATGTGAAACAGCCGGAGTTTGTCTTCGGAGGTGAAGTCGGTTTCTTCGTAGTTCAGTGAGATCAGGATCTGATCGTTGCTATCAAACGTGGCGGTGGTGGTGATGTCGTAGATCGCGTGAGTTCGGCTCTGCAGCCTGTAGGGTACATCGGGGTCGCCTTCGAGAATGACGACAGCCGAGCTGCCGGCGGCCGAGACGTTTCCGAATGTCAGGCTGACTCCGTTGCCGAGTGTCACGTCGACCATGTCGCCGGTGTCGGTTGTGACGGCCGGTTGATCGACAAAGCGAGCATCGAGCCGGGCCAGGCTGACCGCTCGGACAAGCGGCTTGAACCGGGCCATTTCGAGACCCGGCCGCGTGGGGGCTATGCTGCCACCGCCGATGAAGCTGGGGTCGTTGATGGCCTGCAGCACGGTGGCCGCGGCATCCATTCGGAGCGATTCGGTCAGGCGGTCGCCGATCGGCAGTTGCAGGACGTCGCGCACCAGTTCTTCGGTCGTGGACCGCCAATCGGCGATCGAGTTGATTGGCCCGGTATCGAGTTTGACGAGTCCCTGGTCGACCATCTGAATCCGCTCGGGGTCATTGCCACCATGGCCCATCACACGGTATGTCACATCCCGCTTGATGGGTCCGAGGCCGGTGGTGGTTTCGACCTGGACGGTGTATTCGCCGACGGGCAGATCGGCGGGCATGGTGGATGTGACGACTGAGCCGTTGTTTTCGAGCGTGGCGGCGATGCGGAGGGCTCCTTGCGAGAGTTGCCAGAGTCCGTCGTTTCCGGTGAGTTCGTTATTCCGGGTGGCCCATGGCGGGTTGCCGACCGGTTTGAGGATCACGCCGGTGACGCCGTTGGCTTGCCCGAGAATGGCAACGTTCAGTACCTGCTCTTCACCAAAGTGCTTTGCGCTGTTTCCTTCGATTTGCGAGACGCGTGCGTTGACGTCGAGCATGGCGAGGCCGTGGATTGTGCCATCGGTCCAGATTTCGAGGTCGGCGGTCGCCTGGCCGTCCGCGAGTGTCAGCGTGGTCGAGAAGCTGCCATCTCGGTTGCTGGTAAACGTTCCCGAGCCGCTAAGCCCATCGCCAAACCCGACACTCAGGACGTCCGAATCCCAATTGCCGGTCGAACCGGAGTTGGTTGGTGTGACGGTGACAACGATCGTATTGTCGTCGGGCATTTCGACATCGATGTTGGTCAGCATCGGTTCGATTTCTTCGAAGATGTTGATCGTGCGTGTAATTTCTCGGCTGAAGGGTTCGCACAGGTCGCTGCATCCGTCGGCTCGGATCACGAACGTGTAGGGGCCGGGGATCTCGGTGCTGTCGAACGTTCCGGTCCACTGGCCGACGAACAAGGGGGAGGCTTGATCGTATTCCATAGTGAGTGAAATCGGATCGAGTTCCATGACCAGTCCGCTGATCGAGCCATGATTGGCTTCGTAGGCCATGATCATCCGTTGGGTGTCGTTGAGCGTTTCGCCGTTGGATTCGGTCGGAATGGCGGCAAGTTGTGCTTCGGAGATCATTCCTCCGGCCAATAGCGAGTTGATGTTGACGAGCGGTACGATGGGTGTAATTGAGACATCCGAGTAGCCGAGCGGGACTCGATCGTCGCCGGTCAGCGTGATGTTGAAGGGGATCTGGTCGCCGGGCACGAAGTAGTCGGCTCCACCGGGGGGATCGTCGACGTCGACGTCCATCCTGAGAGTCGATTCGGCGATGGCCGAGACGCTGTAGTCGACGCTGCTGGTGCCGTTGTTGTTGACCAGCACGGTCCAGTTGCCCGCGTGCTGTTCTTCGCCTCCGACGTTCAGTGGCAGGTGGATTTCGAGCACCTGGTAGGTATCGGCTTCGGTCAGTGACACGCGATCTGCGAACTGCAGTTGGTTGGTGTAGTCGACGACCAGTCCTGACGGCGTGCGGACGGCGATGTCGATGTCCTGGGTAGTCTGGCTGTGCCAGGTCATGACGAAGGTGACAACGGAATCTTCCGAGTTGATCGGCACGTTGGTGGCTTCGACGGTGTCACCGGCGGCAACGGTGCCGACGGGATCGATAATGACTTCCGAATCGATAGCCGCGGCGACGGCATTGACGAAGAACTTGTCGAGGTCCAGTGCACTTCCGGTGACGTGATAGAAGCCCTCGTCGCCGACATTGGCGAGGTCTTCGAGCAGGTCGATATCGATCCCGGCAAGTCCTCCTTCGCCTTCGGTTCCGAAGCCGACCGAGTAGATGCGAATACCGGCGTCTTCGAAGCTGTCCAGGTCGATCGGGTCACCGTCGTCGGTCGAGAGGTCCCGTGGGTCGGTGGGGAGTCCGCCCGTACTGGTCGTGGGGACTCCATCGGAGAAGAGCACGAGAACTTTCTGTCGGTCGCTGTCTCCGTCGGCGGTTAGCAGGTCCCAGGCCTCGATCAACGCGTCGGTCATGTTGGTCATGCCACCGGCGGTGAGTGCATTGACGGCGGTTGTGGCGGTGGGCTGGTTGGCGGTGGTGTATTCGATCAATGCGTCCGACACGTCGTCGAAGACGACTTCGGCGGTCGCATCGAATGCGACTTCGGCAACTCGGTCGCCGGCATCTCGACGGAGCAGTTCGAGGAACAGACCGGCCGAGTCCTGGAGCACTTGCAGTTTGGAGTGAACGCCATTTGAGACGGTGACATCGGCACTCATACTTCCGCTGCGATCCATGACGAGCACGACATCGGCTTCGCGGGCCATTTGCAGGAAGGCGATATTGGTTTCGTTGTTTTCGAGGACATCGCCATGAGCGATCATCGCGTCGTTGCTATCGACTCGGACGATCAGAAAGACGTCGTTTTCGATCAGGTCATCGAAAGTGGCTCCGGCTCCGAGCAGGTCGGTGACATCGGAGTTGGTGATTTGGACAGTTGTCGAGACAGACTGTGTGTCGCCGGGGTTGAGGATTCCGATGGCGTCAATGGCGCTGGTATGCAGGATGACATCGGCTCCGAGTTCGAAGTCGGTCGAGAGTCGGATTTCGTATTGGACGGCTGATTCGCTGACATCGTCGCCGACATTTTCGACAGTGAAGTCGAGTTCGAGGTCTTCGCCGAGCGATCCGATGGTGACCTTGTCGTCGCTGTAGGCCACGAGGTCGGCGAGGTCGGGGTGTGGTTGTCCGACGACGGAGAAGTCTTGCGGTCCATCCTGGACGTCGAAGCCCGAGACTTGCAGCGTCCAGTGTCCGGCTATCAGGTTGAGGTTGTCGATATCGACGACTTCGACGTTGTTGATGTGATCGCGGCCCTTGGTGGCCACCCAGGCCCCGGCCCCGGTCATGGCATTGGCGGGGATGTAGTCATTCGAGGCTGCCGGTGTACTGGTGAGCGTGATCGAGGTGTTGTCGAATGCGTTGGCGATGGAGGCTTCGTCACGGAACGGCAGATCAACAAAGATCGTGGTGCCAGGTGTCTGGGCTGCCGAGGCAATGACGTTGCCCGAGGCATCTCGGATCGTGTGCCCCAGTTGCCAAGGGTAAAACGTGTTGCCGTTGGGATCGACCAGCACGAGGTCGAGGTCATTGACGAGAGCTGCCGAGGCAAGCGGGGTCTGCAGTGCGGCTGCCACGTCGTCCCAGGCCAGCGTAACCCGCACATCGTCTCCGGCGGTGATCATGTCGCTGTCGACGGCGAACTCGTATTCGACAACTTCAAGATGTTGCAGGCTGTCCTGCACCATTCGGTTGGGCACAGGCACACCGTGTTCGTCTCGTGCATCCAGCACGATGTCGACGGCCACCGCGGCGTTAACAAGTCCCCAGCCGGTGGCGTAGTCGGGTCCCGCCGTGGCCGCCACTCGACCGGTTCCATCGGCCACGCCACCGTTGTTGGCCGAGTTAGAATCGCCGTCGATTTCGGCGAGGGTTCCGTTGCGGACATCATTATTGACGATGTCGGTGGTCGACTGGATGGCCAGTGCCCGCAGGGTTGAAGGTGCCGGTGCGGCCTGGTCGAGGTTCGTTCCGGAGGGATCCAGGTAGGTGGTTTGCCATCCTTCGAGCATCAGGGCGGTGATCCCGGTCACGACCGGTGACGCCATCGAGGTGCCACCGCAGGGGCCATAACCATTCGTGTTGTTGGCCACGTAGCAGGCGCCGTCGCCGGCGGTTCCGGTCGAGAAGATGTTCCATGCTCCGGGCGCGACCACGTCAGGCTTGATGCGGCCGTCGTGTGTCGGGCCCATGCTGCTGCTGTTGGCAAGATCGTTTTGCGGGACATCCCAGTTCCCGACAACGACGGCGTTTTTCATTTGCTTGGTGAGCGAGAAGAAGCCGACCTGGTTGTTGATCCATGCGGCGTTGACGCCGTTGTTGCCTGCGGAATACACCTGCGGTCGCCTGGGAACCGAGACTCCTCCGTCAGTGGCATCACCCTGGATGGCCTGATCGACCGTCTGGTTCTGGGCGTCGTAGGAACCATCGGGGCTGACGGCGTGCGAGTGGTTGGCGAGGTCCATCGAGTTGGTGTTGATGGCTGTGGCGAGGTTGCTGAGGGTGATCAGGTCTTGCGAGTCGATGATGCCGGCATTGGGGGCCATGCCTCGCCATTGAAACGCCGTGCCGCCGTTGGTTGCACTTTGCGATCCGTTTCCGGCGAGGATGCCGGCGACGTGTGTGCCGTGTGTGCCGGCTGCAGAGGCACTGATGGCGGCCACTTCGTTGATGTCGGGGTGGGTGCCGTCGACCCCGCTGTCGTCGACACCGGCGACGATGCCATTGCCGGTGAGTCCGGCGTAGTTGATGGTTCCGGCTGCGGTGTTGATCGTGGCATTCTGGACGGTGTCGACATTGACAGCCGGTCGAGTCGTGCTGTTTTCGTCGAATTGAGGTGCCGGTGCCGCTCCGATCCACTCGACTCCATCCTCGGTCGCCAGGTCGATCATCTGAGTCGGTGTCGCCGTAACCACCCACAGGCCATCAGACATCGCGGTTCCTGCGAGTCCTTCGGCGGCCAGGATGTCTGTGGGTGTCGAGCCCGAGAAATCGTTGGTGAAGAGGACGGCGACGTCGAGTGTGCCGTCGGCATTTCGGGCGTAGTTGTCGGCGTTGTTGTCTTCATCGACAAAGGCGAAGCGGGCGTAGTTGGCCAGGAGCAGGTCCGGGTCGACCTTGTCTTCGGGGTCGAGTGGAGTGATCCAGTTGACCATCCCGTTGATTTCGTCGGCATCGAGATCCAGTTGTGGCGAGAGCCAACCGAAGACGTGTCGGCCGGGCAGAAAACTTTGACGAAAGATCCCGGCGTGTTGCAGGTCTTTGACTTCCAGGCAATCGGGCGTTTCGCTGAAGGAGACGATGCCGTGCTGTCCGGTGACCGGTGCGGCGACGTGATCGACCAGGAACTCGTCCTGCAGTTCCTGGCTGGGCCAGAGGTCACCACTGCGGAGGCTGATTTTCTGGGTCTGGAACTCTTCGTTGGTCGATTCGGTGAAGGGGACAGTGACGGTGAATGTTCCGACGGCATCGTGAGCGGCGTCGCCGAGGTCATCGAGAGCGATTCTCCAGCCGGGACCTCGCAGCAGGTCGTCGTCGGTCACATCGTAGGAGAACGACAGTGGCGAGTTTCCGGTTGTTTCGGCATAGGCTGCGGTCGGGTCGGGCAGATCGTTGCGGCGACGTCCGGTGAGTTGGGCGTGCAGGTCGGTGGTCGAGCCGGTCCAGCTGATTTCGATGTCCACGGTTCCGGCGGTGGTGACATTGAAGAGTTCGAACGGCACGTCGTAGGCCTGGTCGATTTCGAATGTCCAGGTTGTCGCCTGGTTGGTTTTTTGATCGAAGGGAAGTGCTCCGAGGTCACGGAGTGTGCCATCGGGGTCGATGCCGAAACGTGGGTGTCCGATATCGATCAGTGGCGAGTCGCTCTGGAGTGAGAACTCTTCGACCCCGGAACCGGCGGTAAAAAGGGGTTTGACCGAGACGTTTCCATCGATGCCGGTGAGGCTGGGGTAGTTGAGGTAGTCCTTTCGGTTTCTGAACAGGTCGTTGTGTTCGATGATCGGCACCGGAGCCGTGCGGCCTCCGACGACGTGGATCCCGGCTTCGCGGTAACCGATGATGATGTTGTTGACGATGGTTGGGTCGGTGGGCTTGTTGCCGATGTAGATGCCTTGTCGATCTCCATCGCCGTCGAAGGTGTTATTGATGATCGAGGGTCGAGCGGGCGAGTTGACGAAGACTCCGTAGCGGGATTCGGTGATGATATTGCGTTCGAGCACGGCGGTATCGGCGGTGTTGCCGGCGAAGACGACGGCTCGGGATCTCGAGTGACCCGGGTCGGTGGTTTCGATGGTGAAGCCCGAGAGTCCGGCGGTATCGACGGTATCGAACAGCACGACGCCGTACTTGTCGGGTCGCCCGGTGATCGTGGTGGTATCGGCACCGTCTCCGATGACGGTGACTCCGGTCTTCATCACGATATTTTCGCTGTAGTCGCCCGCGGCCACTTCGACCTGGTCGCCACTGGTTGCGGCATCCAGTCCGTCCTGGATCGTGGTGAAGGGGAGTTCCGCTGTCCCATCGGCTCGGAGTGCATCGGCCGAGGCGTCGACGTAGATGGCCGAGAGCAATGTGCGGTCTTCGAGCCGTTCGACTTGTCGGAGACGGGTGATGCGACGGTGTCGCATGTTGCGGAATGGGTTGGACGAGCGTGAGGGGATGAGTCGTGAGAGCCAGGAATTGAGCAGCATGGGATGACTCGTCTGGAGTGAAAGAAGTGTCTATGAGGGCGCCAATGTAACTCGGTTGCTCGACGAGGCAACTGTTGGGGGACTAGTATCTTCGGCGTCGAGAAGTCATGGGAGAAATCGATGAGTCGGTTTTGTTGGGCGGTTGTTGTTTCGGTCGTGGTTTGTTGTGGGCTGTCTTCGGCCAAGGCAGCTCATCGAGTGGTGCTGCAGGGCAATGGCAAGTTGGCCATCGTCGAGAAGGATGGTGAGATTTCGTGGCAGGTGAAGTGGGGCGGGATCCACGACATTCACGTGTTGCCAAGCGGAAACATCATGGTGCAGCAGGGCAGCCGCAAGGTTGTCGAGATTGATCGGAAGACTCGAAAGGTGGTCTGGTCGTACGATTCGGGTGTCGCCAACGGCAATCGTGGGAAGGCGATCGAGGTGCATGCTTTTCAGCCGCTGGCGGGTGGGCGGGTGATGATTGCCGAGTCGGGGGTGGGGCGGATCATCGAGATCGACCGTGCCGGGAAGATCCACCGCACCATCAAGCTGCACGTCCACAAGCCTCATCCTCATCGCGACACTCGCCTTGTCCGCAAGCTCGCGACGGGCAATTACCTGGTTTGTCACGAGGGGGATGGAGCGGTTCGCGAGTACGACGGCAAGTCGGGCCAGGTGGTTTGGGACTACGACGTGCCGTTGTTTGGCAAAGAGCGTCGAGGCGGACACGGTCCCGAGGCCTGGGGGAACCAGTGTTTTGCAGCCGTGCGACTAAAAAACGGCAACACGCTGATCGCCACCGGCAACGGGCACAGCGTGCTGGAGGTGACCTCCGCCGGGAAGATCGCCTGGAAGCTCGAGCAGAAGGACCTGCCCGGCATCACCCTGGCGTGGGTCACGACGCTGGAAGTGCTGCCCAACGGGCATTACGTGATCGGCAACTGTCACGCCGGACCGAAGAACCCCCTGGTGATCGAGATCGATCCGAAGACCAAACGGGTGGTCTGGACGTTGGATCGGTTTGCCGACTTTGGGAATTCGGTACCGAATTCGCAGGTATTGGATGTGAAGGCGGTCCGCTAGCGATTTCAGCGTCGTGGGGCGTCGACGTACTGGATGAACCCGATCATCATTTCCTCCCAGGTCTGCTTGCCCCAGCCGATGGTTTTTCTGGGGTCGGGGTTGGCCGGGTTGCCGGTCGAGTTGTCGAAGTGAGCGACGCACTCGATCGTGGTCCCTGCGGGGATCAGGAACGGTTTGGCGAATCGGTATCGGTGTTGCCAGTTGAAATCGTAGCCGGGCACATTGAGCAGGATTTCGGACCGTCCGTCGGGGTAGTGGGCTCTATAAAGGAAGTCCTTTCCGCGAAGGTGCATGTGCGGCATGAGCGAGAGCAGTTCGGCAGGTCGGCTGAAGCGTGAGCTGGAAACGACCTTGTGGTTGGCTGCACCGGGCGGGATCTGGAACCTGGCATTGAGTGCCATTTTTCCGTGAACTTCTCGTTTTGGAGGCGACTTGCAGAAGATCAGTCCGACTTCAGAGCGGTCGGTTTCGATCTTGCCGGTTGGTGTGTAGTGCAGTTGCCAGACGAGTTCGGATCCGGCGGGGATCTTTTTGCCGATCCCCAGCGGCCAGATTTCGGGATCTTCGCCGGGTGCAGTACCGACGATCGAGGGGAGTCCTCGGAGCCGGCTTGTTTTGGGTGTTCGGTAGTAGACGATGATGTGGTGGACGACCGAGCGGTTCCCGGGTCGAGCTTCGGCGGCCTGGATCCACATGTCCTGTTTGAAGTTCGTGGGGGTGACGAAGTACTGGTAGCGGACGGTGCCCTTGGCCTTGACGGTAAACGTGTTGGGCATCTTGAAGACGGCATCGGGTGTGCCGATGACCCAGCCGTCGCCGTAGTCTTTTTTGGGAGGCAGGTCGCAGGTGTCGCCCATGGGTGAACCGTTGTCGATCCAGGCGACGAGCGTATCGATTTCCTTCAGCGTCAGTCTCATGTCGTTGCTGAAGTGTCCGTACCTCGAGTCGGCGTGCCAGGGCGGCATGCGTCGTTGGACGACAGTTTCCTTGATCATGCTCGACCAGTTCTTGGCGTCGTCGTAATCGAGCAGTGGAAATGGTGCGGCAGTGTTCTTGTGGTGGCAGTCAGCACACTTGTTTTGCAGGATCCGGCTGACGTGTCGGGCGTAGGTGATGCTGCCCTGTTCTTTCAGGCGATCTTTTCGGGTAATCAGGCAGCCGACCGGTTCGGTGTTGGTGACGGTGACCGGTTTGCCGTCGAGCAGTTGGTCGAGTGCGGCCTTGAGTTCCTGGGTACGTGATTTCTCGCGTTTGTAGAGGTACCCGAAGCGGTCATCGATCCGGCCGCGGTAGCGGATGGTCCGCCGGGAATCGAGCACGAAGACTTCGGGAGTCCGCTGGGCCCCGAAGAGGTCTGCCACGCGTTGCTCGCTGTCGACGAGCACGGGGAAGGTGACCTTGAACTTCTTGATGTGCGTGCGGATGTCGGCGGTACTGTCAGAGAGATTGGGATTGATTCCGATGATTCGGACGCCCTGTTTGGCGTAGTCCTTTTGCAGGTCGAGCAGTGTGGGGACGTAGGCGTTTCCGATCGGGCAGCGGGTGCCCATGAAGATCGCGATCACGAACCGGGCGTCCTTGAGATCGGCCAGTGCGACCTGTTTGCCGGCGTGGTCAGGCAAGATGAAGTTCGGGATTGTCTTGCCAAGTTTGCCAAGTTTGCCAAGTTTGCCAAGTTCG
>Ga0209402_10004769_pt1 | contig 12252 bp, 15 predicted proteins | sample ArcticOcean_MG_C_3_FD_187437 | JGI IMG/M metagenome (GOLD analysis project Ga0209402, IMG submission 187437) | Marine microbial communities from western Arctic Ocean - ArcticOcean_MG_CB8_126 (SPAdes) (version 2) | ecosystem: Environmental > Aquatic > Marine > Oceanic | place: Arctic Ocean... | reverse complement strand
TATCTGTAAAATAAGTTATTAAAAATGCCCCTACAATTGTCATAAAATAATCTACAATAGCAGTACCTCTGAATTTATACTGATGAACACCTGTTCCGGGAGGGCCAAAGATATTTTTGTATTTACTTAAATCAAATGAAGTCATATATATATTATATAGTATATAATTTAAATGAAATCTATTTCACAGATAATCATTGCATTGTCTCTGGTTCACTGATAATCTATCGCTTAAATAAGGACGCGTTTTTTTGTCGCCTTGTGATGATTTGACTTTATGAAAATTAAAATCATCACAAACGAAAAACATTACGCTCACTAACAGAGCGACACTTAACCTCAAAACTCAACTCACTCAGAATCTATGGCACCGCAAGTTGGATCCCAGATGAAGTGTGGTCTCTGTGGTCTCACGGGACACAACCGGAGGACTTGCCGTCAAAACCCGGTCAACCAACTCAACCCAGTGGTCTGCTGTTCACCTGAATACTCTGGTATCACTCTCTGCGATGACCTGTTTGAGATGATTGGTTCCCAGGTGAAGATTGTCAGGGAGAAAGAAATCGTAGATTACTGGGAGGACTTGAACATGCAATCTAAGAGCCTCGGTTGTGATTGCGGACCCAATGCATGGGCGTGGTTGGCGATGGATCGTGGTCTGCGCAAGTTTTACGGGTTTTCTGAGACATGTTTTAACCGGAAGAGAATTATTGAGATTATTGATGCATCAGCTGCGCTCCGACCCAGCCGCCTGGCTGGCGGCATAGAGAGTGCATGAAAGCCACGCCATTCTCGATGAACTGAAGGAGGACCTCGCCTTCCGGACTTCGGAGTGTGTGGTGCTGGCGCGGCAATTTCAGAATTGATCCACGCCTCGCAACCACCATTATCAGCCTGGATACCCGAGACACCACCTTCCATCGTCTGGATACACAAAGAAAACCGGGATCTTCACCACTAATAACCATTGTCGTGTCGCCTTGTTCATAAATTTGATTTGAAGGAAAATTAACACAAACACAAACACAACTAACCAACTAACCAACTAACCAACTAACCAACTAACCAACTAACCAACTAACCAACTAACCAACAAGATGTCAGCCGCTCAGCTGTGCGAGTGGACGGGTACATCGTGCCAAGACTCTGACCCGTGCCCGTTTGCTGGCGATGGTCAATGCGATGTGGGTGGTTACAGTTCGCTGTGTGAAAACGGGGACTGGGACGATTGCGAGAATCCGATCAAGTGCAACATCGAGAATAGTGTCGGATGCTACGACAACCTCACCCTCCTCACCATCCAACCAACTAGCAAGATGTCAACCAGTGTCTGCGACGACAACCTCACCCTCCTCACCATCCTCGCCCTTGCCATCGCCATCACCCTCCTCCTCATCCTCATCAACGTCCACGAGTCCTTTGATAAAGTTTTTGACGAACGCAATATCGCCTTTGGTGAGATTGAGACACTTATAGCCGAGTTTGATGAGGAGCGTGAGACACTCAAGGCCGAGATTGAGGAACTCAAGGTACATGGCCGACGAATGCAAATAAAGTACCGAGGCGGTGAAAGAGAAGACTGAGTCCGAGGGAGAAGAAGGGGGGAAGAAGGGGGAGAAGAAGGGGGAGAAGAAGGGGGGAGAAGAAGGAGAAGAAGAATTCATACCCTTTCACAGCAGCAGCCACCATAATATGTAAGCAAGAATCGCAAGTCCTAATCCTATGTATTGATTGGATGTTATTACGGTCACTTTTCCTGTGTCATTAGTATTAGAGCATACCAACTGCATGTAGCGGCGAATATCCCTATAACAAATGCCTGTTTCCTATTCTGAGTAATTATCATTACTAGTACGTAGATTTAAATATTAGAAGTGATGACTAAATACCCTTATGATTAATCACAGATTTAGGATAATATAGTTTTTTTAACAATTCTGCCCAGCCAACAGAACGATGTTTTCCGTAGTTGCATATCAATCCGATATTTTGAGTATCATTTGTTTCAATTTCTGTTATTATCATCTCAATAATGAGATCAAACTTCGGATGGTTGATAATACTCTGTTGAACGATATCATCTAAACCTGTTAACGTTTTCACATCAGCATTTATCTTCGCTGAAAAGAGGGTAGCATCAAAAATAATATCACATTCTACTGGTATATGTTTCTTTAATCCCCAAGTATGAATTGTTAACTCTCTCACATTATCAATCGGTTTATCACCAATTTGTTCTATTTTATCGTGGATATGATCACTGATATCTCCTTCAGTAAAACCATAATCATTTTCATATTTATCATAAACTAATTTGATAATATTCATTATTACCTAGAATAATTATCATTTTAAATGACTTTCATTTATCTATCTACAAATAGAGCTCAATTCTATCTTTCATTTATTATTTCTTTTCTGTGATATAACCATTGCCATCCCCCGTATCATAATGCCAATTAAAGACTTCTCTAAACTGAGGGATATTATTCATAGCATAAGCTGCATCAAGTCCATCTGTCGTCAACAAATTTGTTAAGATTGATTCTAGTTCCTGCTCACCGATAGTTTTCATACCATCAGTAGTTTCTCCATGATTCATCACTAAATACTCAACCAAATCTGTAATTGAGATATTTTGAGGACCAAAGTGTTCCAGAATAGAAGCTTTGTAATCCATTTTCTTTTATTTTAACTTACTATCTCTTATATCAAATTTACTAATTAAGAGTAAATAAAAGGATTATTTAATCAAACAGAGCCTTTAATTTAGTAACATTTTCTTTGCGTAGATTATCATTTTCTTTTTTGAGGGAACTAATTTCTGTCATTAATCCGGTGATTTTCTGTTTGTATTTTTCATTCATAAGAAATTCCTTCCTATAATCGGCGCACAAATTTCCAAAATTTATCGCGTGAGGTAGATCCATATCAAGATTAAATGATGTAGTTATATGATCCCTTAGATAAATTCTAGTTGACTCTGGAAGATCGGGTCTTCTGAGTAAACCTTTGGGTATAATTTGACTTTCATCGACCCAGCCTAATTTAAGTAGGGGTTTCACAAAACACTCATTATAATGACGAATGGTACACTCGTGTTCTTTTATTGTTTCTATATAATCACTAATTTCAGTTGTTTCTATCTTTTTGATATGTTCTTTCAAGCTAGCAATCTCTCCAGTCCATCCCTGCATAGTACCAATAAAATATCCCGATATTTCCGAACCTCTTTCATTTAACTCATTTAACTCATTAATTTTATGTAAGAGTGGGTGATCCTTTGTAAACGTATCTCGCTCTCCTTTGGGTATAATCCGATACAATATCTGATGTATCACTTTATTTTTCAATTCATCGGACCATTGACCGTGATATTTATTCTTAGATGATTGCTCATGATGAACAATCGTATGGAGTTCATTCAATAAATTACATTCAAATATACACTCTTGATATTCTTTTTTATCGCGTATCAAAGCAACCACTCCAATTAATTCATTTTGAGATAAAAGATCCATTATATATAATTATTAACAGTTAAACTATTCTTTATTTAAATTATCAAATTTAATATATATATATGAAACAAATCCTACAATTAATGATTAAATATATCTCTTATAATGCGGTTTTTACATCATCTGTTGTTTTTTATCACAGAAATGAATTAAAAAGAAAGAATAATTACAAGAATATAGAATAAATTTGATACAAAGTAAAGTGATACTTAAATAAGTAGTGAGGAGGAGGAGTGGGTGTGCTCAGTCTGCGGACGGACGGACGTGACGTACTGGGAGCGCTGTAGGAAGAAGCAGTGCCACAACTGTTATCATCGGTGAATGGATATTTACAACATTTCATTGTGATGTGGCAAACACGTTATTCAAGTGAGACCAACCGCGAGAGGGGTGATACTCCAATTAATATTATCCGAGATATCCAAATACAAAAAATACATAAATACTTCTTTCCCCTTTAGATTTTTTTTAGATATTAAATGAAATATTGACTGATAATCATTTGATACAATATTACCTAATAGACTCAGAAGTTTCACGAATACCTTGGCGGTCGTGCATCAAATGAACCCTTTATTTACAATTTGATACCATAGTATAACTATTGAACACGTCCATATTGAATATTCACATTTAGCGGGCATAAAAATTAATTTAAAGAATAAATAATAAATTAGATTATAAATATGAACGACCTAAATAATTGTGAAGACTTTAGTAATGCTGTAAAAAAACTTCGTAGTTTCTTTGAATCTAAAGGTTTTATTGAAGTTCATACCCAAAATAAACTTAGTATCTTGGCTGCTTGTGAAGATCCCACAACTATGGCAACTTATAACTATAATGGTAATGTCTGGCCTCTACCTCAGACTGGTCAAATGTGGCTAGAACACTATCTCCTAGCAAACCCTGATAAGCCTGGATTTTTCTGTTTGAGCACTAGTTACCGCAATGAACCGAATCCAGTTCCTGGTAGACATGACTTAATTTTCCCGATGTTTGAATTTGAATCTCGGGGAACTATGGGAGATATGATTGTTCTTGAAAAGGAATTACTTGAATACCTAGGATTTTCAAAGGACATATATCCTAATAATCTATATCCTGAAGGCGATTATGATGAAGTTGCGGATAAATATAGTGTAGAAATTCTGGAGCATGAACATGAAACTATGCTAGAACAGGATTATGGGCCAGTGTATTTTATTAAGAATTTTCCTGAGCGAACTAGTCCTTTCTGGAACATGGGTCGCAATGAATCAGGAACTCATGCAACTAAGGTAGACGTGATTTTACATGGTATTGAAACAATTGGATCAGCTCAACGTAGTTGTGATAAAGATAGTATGAAACAAATGTTTAATAGTATTAGCAATGGGGAATATGCAAATACACTTTATGCTCAGTTTGGCAAGGAAAGAGTACAAAAAGAAATGAATGATTTCTTAAGTAAGGATTTCATGCCTCGTTTTGGTGGTGGTATTGGTATGACTCGTATGATTAGAGCGATGAAATGTTCAGGTCTCATTTAATTGGAAATATTTTTAATAATCATATACTGAACTCTTTTCACTAGTTTTACTGAGCACTACAACATACTACAACATACTACAACATACTACAACATACTACAACATACTACAACATACTACAACATATTTTATAGTTTAAATTTGTAATTTTTTCTACAATATCAGTATTGTAAATCTCGTTCCATAATCAATATCCCTAATAATTTTAAATGAAATCTATTTCACACTCCCATAAATACCGATGAAATGATAAATGAACTATCATCTGATAATATTTTGAGACTATATTGTGCTCATGTAAATGATGTGAATCTTGAGGGAAGATATATGATAACTGCTCATAATTACTAAACTCAGTATCATTGTGTTCTAAGGTAATCTTATGATCAGTTATATATCTAAATAGATGTTCTACGAGAGGTGCTTCGTTAAAGACGCTTGAAAAACGCCAATCACAACACTTATCAAAATAATAGTGAGTTGTCCATAATAAAGATTTCATATAATCTTCACATAATTTAGCATTGTATTTCATATCACTATATTCCTTCCTTTCTCCAGATGAATATAAGAGTGGTAAATTTTCAATCATCTTCTTTGACCCATCGCTATTGTGATCATAAGTTTCACTCTGAAATTTATAAATATCTTCTAATGATAAATTTTCTTTATTGACTTGATTCCGAAACATCTGAAAATTATTTGAGTATTGGTTATATATTTTTTTAGATTGTCTTTCTCTAACCGATAATATTTTTCTCATCGTATCTTTTTCTTTCAATGCTATCTCATGAATGAATTCTTTAAAAAATGTCATATGTAGTAAATCGGGTTGCTCCTGATCAACTAATTGAAAATACCCTTGATATCTCTTTTGTAAATCAGAGTAAATATTTAGTAGCACTGCGTGACCACCATATCTTAAATTTAAGGAAGGAATATGATTCATAAAATCATTCCCCAAGAGGAAACAAATGAATATATAATCGTCTATGGTTTGTTCTCTATCTATTACTTTATCGGAATGCAATGACTGAATAATATGATCTTTTAAAGGATCTATTTTGAGATAAATATATTCATTATCTGTCTTCTCAATATTATATTCGGTTCTCTCTCTCAAAAGAACAATGTTTTCTTTCCTGGAGACCAATGATAACATAATCAGATCGGCGTCTAAGCCATAGATACAAATTTTATTGGATAGTTCATTCTCTTTAATATAGTGTAAAATCTTATGTTCTCCTTCTCCTCTTTCATCCGAATCCGATAGGATAGTTTTTATTTCCAACGTTTGTATATATTCCTTTAATGCATCATTTAACTTCTTCATAAAATAAGTTCCGGGTGAAATCGCGTTAGTATTCCAAGATTTATTATCGTTGTATTTTCTCTCTAGAGCAGATCTAAATCTTCTCTGTCTCTGTTGTTTCATTTTTGAAGCAGGTGCTATTCCATCAATCGCAATGTAAATTAAATCTTTTGGAACCGTGTATTCTATTAACTTTGTAATATCCGATAATATCTTTGTAATCATTTCGTCTTCATCGGTTAGCCCTCTCACCGAGGGGTGAATTAAACAGTTGAGATCAAAAAAAAGAGAACTTATATCATTATATTTATCTTTATGAAGTATCGTATCGCTGTATTCAGATACGAGTGTTTTAAAATAGACTGGGATACCCATTTACTAATATTTATGATTTAATCTTTAACCTATGAAAAGAGTAATAAAATTGTGAAGAGATCTGGATTATTCTCTTGGAGTTCATAATAGTATGGAAATATCATTAATAATAATAAGAGATAACATAAGCACATACATCCGGTGTCTTCGTTTGTATGATCATGGACCATTTTTCTAACTGTTTTACTTGATGATATGTACTTTCAAAATCAAATTTTAATATTCGCTAGAGATCTTTTTAAGGTATTCGTCAACTTTTTTTTCTTTGGATGTTAATATCATTTCTAGTGATTCTAAATAAATATCGGGGCTGCGATTATTTTTAATGAGATTTAATAATGTTACAGTTGATTTTATTTCGGCAAGAGACCATATGTCTTTTAATGTATCTATTATCGGATTAAATTTTGTATCTTTACGATAATTTTCATTATCTTCCATCTGAATAACAGATATATAATGAGATATCGTATGTCTAATTGTAGAATTTTTGTCATAAACTTCATTTAGGTAATATAAACCAATGATACATTCTTCATATAATTCTCTATATTCTGTAAAGGGATACCAATCGATAGCCTTTAAAATAGGATGATATAAATTATGTAAATCTTCGCGACTATTACCCTCCCACATGCGTAAGAGTCCCTGATCATATGAAGGAGGGTGATAGGATATAGAACTATTGCGAATTGATAATTTAGTACCTTTAGGTTTGTATCGTAGTAAAGCTAATCTGAATATCACCGAGAGGGGTTCCAAAATTAGGGTCGTGGACTTACTTGATAATGAATCTTCTATATATTTATACATCTGATAGGTGGATAAAATTTTAAACATTGCTATATTATCATTGATATTGTTTATGAGTTTAAATCTGTTTCAATCTGTTTCAATTTGATTTAAAATTAAAATATAGAGTATATAAAAATAATGTTTAAGTTTCTCGGTTTGATTTCTCTCTCAGTTCAGAGTCTTTCTCAGACCACTCAGACCACTAAAGGGATGGTGGGGGCGAGCACGAGCACGAGCATGGTTGGTGGTGAAAATGATGCTCATGGATGTTTGATTGGCGCGGGTTACACCTGGTGTGATTCTCATGAATCATGTATTCGGAGTTGGGTAACACCATGTGAAGATAATTTTAAAGATTGTAATGATTGTCTCAGTAAACAGACTAATGGAATGAATATCGCTTGCCCTGTAGAATGTAATATGATTGAGGTTGATGACCCGATGATTGATACGATGATTGCAACTCCTTTGAATGAACCGAATAAAGGACTTGTAGGCGATCCTATATCTACATCTACATCTTATCCTAAGCCTATACCTTACCCTTTATCAACACGTCCAATGTATCAGATAGACCCGTTACCACCTACTTATACATCTTTACCTGAGAGAACAGTATGTCCTGAAGTGATGTGTATGATGTATTGTGAAAATGGATATCTTGTATCTGATAATGGTTGTCAAATGTGCTCGTGCCAGGCACCAACACTCATCCGAGACCAACCGGGACCCCTTGAACCTCTTGAACCTCCTGAACCTCCTGAACCTCCTGAAAGTGAATGTCCTATTCCTCTTAGCTATTGTAATAATGATTATATTTGTCCTAAGGTAACTGAAGTAACGCATTGTTCTCGGGGTGGTATTCCAGGTTATACGACATATAAGTTATCCCTACTTATTAAAAATCCAATAGTCCGCACAATCTATGCTATCTATGGTGATAGCAATAATGGTGTTTCACGACCAATGAGTATCCCACCTGCTTATCAGTCTCCTTTATTTAATTCTAATATCGGTGGACCCGCTCCTTCTCTTGTATCAATTGATTCTTCGGTGAATTATGATTCTTGGTTGACGATGAACACAATAAATGGTGATCCATATGAAACGTTGTCTTCGGTTGGTATTGATTTTAATTCTTGGAACGAGTTGCACGGTATTTATACCACGGACGGTGCTATCTTTACAACATCATCTCCTGATTTGAATATGAACGGTGAATATATTGTAGGACAAATAACAATTTCAGACGATGTAGTGACAGATGTTATTATGAATTTTCAAGGAAAAATTGTGTGCCCCGGTTGTACATCGCATGATACGTGGACCGAAACTCAAGTTACGTTTCATCTGTCAAAACCTGAAGTAGTTGATCAAACCACTATTCCGAACAATTGTATATCATGGTATGATGGATGTAATACATGTCAAGTAAACAATGGCATTATCGGTGGATGTACGAGACTAATGTGTTTTAGGGAAGGTTGGCGGCATTGTTTATCGTTTGATAGGGGCCAAATGGACGGACCATCTGGTCATTAAAATCTTGGTCATTAAAATCTTGGTCATTAAAAATCTTGGTCATTAAAAATCTTGGTCATTAAAATCTCTAATTAAATTTGATTTAAAAATATTATATTCAAAGTAAATATAATATAGAAATGTTAATTCCACCTCGTTGTTATACTTGCGGTGAAGTCCTCGCTGATAAATGGATCCCATATGTCTCGGCTATCCAGACTGATAAAAATAAATCCGAAGAAAATATCAGTTCGGAAAAAGATTTATTAGAACTAAAATTCATTGATGTCACAGATAAAAATCCTGAAAAGAGTATTGAAGGTAAAATCTTAGACGAATTAAATTTACATAAATATTGTTGTCGGCGTATGATGTTAGGAAATGTTCATATTATTTCATACTTATCTTAGGCTTCTGATAGGCTTCTGATAGATTAAATATCCTATGAGATAGAAACAGACTATTGAGATAAATGTATTTGTATTTATATTATTTTTTTGTATAAATAGATACAATAAAGGTGTTGTTGCTATATAAATTAACGAATCAGCAAAAGCAGCTTGTGATTGATAATATTTCGCGTATTCTTTAAATTCATCCAAGACTTTATTTGTATTTTTAGGATAGGGTTTTATTATGAAGAAATAAAACGAGAAATCATGTATTATTTGAACCATTAAGACTAATCCTAAATATTTATATAATTCATAATCACTATTAATATATTTATGATCTACTAAGTATTCATAAATGAATTTAGCGATATAAAATCCTATTAAGATAGATAATATATCTAATATTACTGCTGTCCATCCTAAATTATCATACCAATTATTAATTGCTTTACTAGTTTTAGTGAATCTAAATAAAGTAAGCATGGATAATTCTATGATTAAAGAAGCCGTTAAGAAATGTAAAAAAGTTAAATCCGCAATCATTTATATTATATTTATATATATATAAAATGGATTATTGGTGTCGTATTCTTTTAGAAGCATCTATTGTCGCGATTTCTATTGTCGCATTGGGCTATGTATTGAAAGAATTTTGTCAGATTAAAGATCCTTTATTATTATTATTTGTAACCGGATTCCTAATTCATTTAATTTATGATTTATTGGGTTTCAATAAATACTATTGTAAGATTTGTGTCGGATGTAATTAATCTAATTTTTTATTTATTTTTTTATTTATTCATAGTATAAAAATGAATAATTTAATGCTTCCCCTTGTTGCCTTAGTCGCGCTATGTTATTATGGTGGTAAATATTGCCCCGCTGTTTTAAGACAGAATAAAGAAATGTTATTAGGTGTTGCTATCGGTATGGCTCTCTGCTCGTTTATGGATTTAAAAATGGAGGGTTTTACGACGCAGGACTATATGGAATGTATACAAGGTGGGCACAGTTCTTGCGAGACTAGGAGGGAAGAGGATGAATCCGATACCCCCGAAGATAATTGGATGGCATGCACTCAAACCTACACAGGTAAATGTTTAGCGGCATATGAAGCGGTGGCGGTGGCTGCGACCGCCCCTCCTGCTGCTGCGCGGGCCGCTGTAGCGCCAGTAGCACCGCAGCCGCCTCGGCCACCACCTCTACAGGGGCAGCCGCTACTGGCGCCACAGGCGCTACTGGCGCCACAGGCGCTACTGCGCTACAGCGACCGACGACACGCCAGATCGTGCCACAGGGTGGTACTGATGATAGTAATTAGATTAAATTTAATTAATCCCATAATTTAATTAATCCCATAATTTAATTAATCTATATTTTTTTTATTTATTCATAGTATAAAAATGAATAATTTAATGCTTCTAGTCGTTACCTTAGTCGCGCTATGTTATTATGGTGGTAAATATTGCCCCGCTGTTTTAAGACAGAATAAAGAAATGTTATTAGGTGGCTTAATTGCTCTCGTCTTATGTTCGTTTTTCGGTATGAACTTAGAAGGGATGACCGGGATGGCCGGGATGACCGAGATGAACCTCCTACCCGAGATTCCTGGCGGCCCAGCTGCCCGAGCCGCCGCGGCAGCTGATAGCGAGCGCTTGCGCGAGGCGCAGTACACGACCTGTATTAACGGGGGTGGCCAGAACTGCGGTTAGCGACCCTCCAGCGAAAATATCCTAGATAGTTGTTCTGTCATGGACGATGATGGGCGCATTGATCCGGCACTATAACCGGAGGGTGGGAAGCCGATAATTGTGGACTTGCGGCTGGAGACGCCACAAACTGAGAAGTGTAACCTGTGAAAATATGAAATATCCTAATTTCCTTTCACCCGCCCGTTAATCTATTTTTTTTACAAATAAATCTATTATAAAAAATATACTTTACTATAATAGATTAGACAATGGCTACACCTACACAATTAAGTCAGATTAGGGAATCATTAAAAACCGAATTAAATATAGAATTAACCAATTCTCTCGGTGATCAGTTAATAAATACAAATGAAGATATAAGATCACAAATATTAGAATTAAGACAGGCTTTACAGATGACTATGCCTCATCATACCGATGAAGAAGATAATATGGATATTTTAGTGAATGATCACATGCGAGATATTACGAGTGAGACGAGACCTCAAATGAGTAGTGCCGGTTTAGAAATTAATAATAAACATTTTAGGGATTTAAGTAATCACGAACTACATCAGATTAAGAAGTTACACGAGAAAGACCATACCAATAAACCGAGGACAGTTTTAGATGAATCGTTAGGAGAGATTATGAATAAATTAGTTAATTTTATAACGTTTTCATTTGATGGCTATAGCAAGGCGGTTTACGAAGCCGAAGTGATGGAAGATGTCTACGATGATAAATCGATGTATCAAAGTATTAAGGTTCACGTAATAGCGATAGTATTATTCATGAGGGACGATCAAAATATATTATATATAGGTATCTTATTAGTCTTTTTCTCCATGATCTTATATTTAATGAATATCACGACATCTTAAGGGAATAGATTTTATTTTAGTCTTTTTTTCTTTATTCTATAATATAGTAGTTTAGTTTATGATAGATGCTTATGATTTTAAAAACATGATCTCAACAATAATACAACCGAATCTTAAGTTTTTAATGATAATCATCGTTATTATACTTTTAGCTTCGCAATATTTAGATACCAATATTATTTATATAGTTAGTATCTTAATATTCATCCTTGTGAATTATAAAAGT
>Ga0209402_10004767_pt1 | contig 12253 bp, 14 predicted proteins | sample ArcticOcean_MG_C_3_FD_187437 | JGI IMG/M metagenome (GOLD analysis project Ga0209402, IMG submission 187437) | Marine microbial communities from western Arctic Ocean - ArcticOcean_MG_CB8_126 (SPAdes) (version 2) | ecosystem: Environmental > Aquatic > Marine > Oceanic | place: Arctic Ocean... | reverse complement strand
AAATCCTCAACAGGCTTATATTTGCCAGTTATATGCCTGGCAAAAAATACATCTACTCCAAACCAATCAACATAATTATCTCCAGGATAATAGGGTTCAACAGGGTCTGTCCCAAGATTAAATGGACAAGCACACCAAACTGTTGCAACATTATCAACTTTAGCCACTCTAAGTTTATCCACTATATATTTCCAAGCTTTAACAAAATTTTTTGGATTATATTTTCCTTTCTTATCAAATTCATAACCAATTCTAAGAAAAATGGGCTTTTTTAATTCTTTAAATGCAGAAATAAGTAGATCTAGATCAGAGTCATAATCTCCTCTGGAGATCTCTAGAGTTAAGTCTTTTTGATCTTCATTTAATAGTTTTAATCCTACTTGAGGTATGGTGTTTGGAAATTTCTTTAATTCAGATTTTATTTTCCTTATCCCTCTAAGGACATTGGTCATCATAACATATCTCATTAAGATTAATGGTTTATATTCTCCCATAGCCTCCCAATAACTAGAGAATCTATCCAAACTTTGTCCTGCGCCATGAAGAACCCTATTTCCTTTTGGTTCAAATTTTTGACTATAATCCATTATTTTTAAATTAAGGCAAATGGTTATATAAAATTAATGAAAAGCCACCGCTGGAAATTGAATCCAGGCCCCTATCACCAATGGGATATTTACTAGGATAATTAGTTAGAAATTTTATTAGGGATACATCAATTTCGGTTGTTGTATTCTTACATATATAATCTAAACATACTCAGGCCACACTTGGCGAGAATACCATTGAAGTATGCTTAAGATTTAAACAGATTTTTATGATGAGTATTTTATGAAGAAAAATATTAATCATCATCAAGCAGGATATGGGTTGATTGGATATACTTAATTAATGGAGGTTTAGGTTGAAAACTTTAATCTATTTTCTTTTTTCAATAATTAAACCAATAATATGTCCAAGCAAAGCTGAAAATATAAATAATGAAATCCAAACTAGAAACACTGCACCACCCTCTATAGTTCTAAAATTATATATATTAATTTTCTCTAAAACCTTAAGGATAAAACTAGCGTCAAAAACTAATAAAAATCCCCAAGTTATACCTATAAAAAATCCTCTTTTTCCAAAACTCCAATTTTTATTTTTAGTAATTTTAGATGATATAAATATAAGGATTAAAATGAAAATAAAATAAAAAACTAATACTCCAAAGCTATTATAAATTAATTCTGAAGTAATGTTTTCATAATTATAAAATTTTTCCCATAGTACATTTACTATAAATAAAAATAAAAAAAGCATTACACCAACTAGCCAAGATCTTTTATATTGAATAATCATATTAGCATATGGTAGAATTACTTACTTATAAATGCTAACTTTTAATTTAATAAAATGAACAATAAAGCATAGATAGGAACAAGTATCATCATAATTCTTTAAACATACTCATGCCATACTTGGCGAGAGTATCATTAGTTTTTGAGAAGGTTTATATACTATAAATTAGATTTTTTAAGATGCAATTCTGTAAATCATGTGGTGCTATGCTGATGGAAAGTGAATGTTCTAGATGTGGAGTGGACACTGGGTCAAAAATTAAGTTAGAGTCTAGTGAGCAGGTTGAGGTGGCTCCAGAGATAGCTGTAGTTACTGAGGGAGAGAATGAAATTAATCCTAAGGTAGAAATTGAGTGCCCTAAGTGTAACCATAAAGAAGCTTTCTTTTGGACTAAGCAAACTAGAAGTAGTGATGAGGCTGAGACTAAGTTCTATAAGTGCACTAAGTGTAAGCACACTTGGCGAGATTATAGATAACTTGTAAAAGGTAATTTGTAAAAAGTATATTCTTTTTAATCTTTTAAAGAACTTTAATTATAGAATTAATATTAAGGTTCATACTATCTTTTATTAAAATTTAAAAATAAAAAATTTAAAAATAAAAAATTTATTTCTTCTTTTTATTAGAAGCTTTTTTGGCTTTCTTAGGGGCGCTATTGATTTGTACTAAAGGACTTGATTTTGAATCTTCAATTGAAGCTTCAAGTTTTTCTAGTCTTTCAGCAACAGTTAATAAGCTGCTCTTAAGTTCCATCATGTCTTTCTTGACATTTTGAAAAGCCATCTTTACGTTGTGTTCTGAATCCATCTTTAAGATATATATTTAATAAAATATTAGATTGATTGTGGTATATAAAGGTTATTGTACTGTTGTAATTATTGAATGGTGACTAAATTAGCGTAGTTAATTACTTCAAACATTTGCAAGGCCTGTAACCTTTCTTCTCAGCAATCTTTTTTGTAGAAAATATAATTTTTGATTTTGCTTTAATATTCTTTGCAAATGGGCAGCTAGATCTATGGTATTTATTTCCTTCTTTTGAACCAAAGATCTTAATTCCTTTATTCTTAATTTTAGTTTTGATTATTGTTCTTGGAGGTGTTCTTAATTGGCCCTGTAGAATAAATATAGTTCTTTCTAATTCTTCATTCTTATGCATTATTTCATAGATCTTAGTGTGGATACTAGCTAGATCATATTTCATTCCATTGAATGATTTTATAATGTTTGCTTCTATTTGTTTCATAATATTCCTCATAATTTTTGATATTTAAAGGTTTCTGTTGTTATTATGATCAAGTGGTGAAATAATTGTTAGGGAAAAGTTTTTTAAAGCAAATATTTGTTGTTCTATTAGTGCCTTAGTAGCTCAGTCTGGTTAGAGCACCTGCCTCTTAAGCAGGGTGTCGCAGGTTCAAATCCTGTCTAGGGCATTTATATTGTTTAGAAAAAGGGAATGTACCCTATAAAATTGAAAATAGCAAATTGTAATAATCTTGATAAATTCGGAGATTATCTTCATGCAAATAGTATTAAATTAGTCTTGTTTGCCGAAACTCATGGGCTTCTTAATGAAAATCCTATACAGGAGAAATTAATTAGGGAAATTAAGCCTAATTTTTTCTTATATGAAATGTTAGAGGAATCAAAAATCTGTTCAGACAAGAGTGCTAAAATTTTTTTTGATAAACCAAATAATAAGAATTTTTCAATTATATCCACCTATGGAGAATTAAAGCCTACTTTAAGGATTGCTAGGAAATTTAAGCTTCCTTTAATCGGGTGAGATATTAAAAATATGTGTAGGAAAGATAAGAGCTTTTTAGAAAAAAAGAGGAGGTCTTCTAAAGAGATTAAAATTGAAGAAGAAATTCTTTTTAAAAGGGAACTGAATCAAAGTAGTATTATTAATCAATATACTCGTAAGGGATTGGTTTTTGCATCCTTGGGAATATATCATTTTAGAGCTGGCGGAAAGCTTATTCCTAATTTAGATGAAAATAACTTTATTATTGCGAGTCCCTTATTTAATGGTAAGGAGAGATTAAGCCCTCCTTCAAAGTTTATCAAATCTGAGGTTTCATATGTTATTAAGTCTGTAAAAAAATAATATCTTATATTTTATATAGTTGAATGGCCTTGTTAATTGATGGTTGAAATCTCTGAAGTTATGGAGGTTATGCAAGGTCATTATGATTTGGATAAGAGAACTACACTAAATCGAATGAGAAAAAAGCCTGATTCTTTTAAGGTGTTAATTGGGTGTTTGGTTAGTATTAATATTAAGGATGAGGTTACGGATTCTATTTTGGATGTGTTGTTTAAGAAAGTTAAGAATTTTCAGGATGTGTTGGATATTGCTACTGATGAACTAGAGGGATTATTGTATAACTCAAGATATCGGAGAGTTAAGGCTGAAAGATTGAAAGAAGTAAGTCGCGATATAATAAAGAGGTTTGAAGGGAAAGTACCTAATGATCGTGAGAGCTTGTTAAGTTTAAAGGGGGTTGGACCTAAGACATGTAATTTGGTTTTAAACTTTGCATTTGGGGAAAAAGTTATTCCGGTGGACTCTAATACAATAAGAATTTCTAATAGGCTAGGTTGGAGTAAAAGTAAAAAGGCTGATGAAGTTGAGGTCATGCTTGTTGAAGAACTTGAAGATGAGTTTATTCAGGAAGCCAATGCAATTTTTATGTTGCATGGAAAGAATACCTGTGTACCTATGAGCCCTCATTGCAGTAAGTGTCCTGTTAGTTTGGTTTGTAAGAGGGTTGGCGTTAAGAAGAGTAGGTGATTAAGTTCTAGTACTTGTAAGCACATATTCTATTTTTGGGTTTCTTCTATCACATTTTTCTAGTAAATTACTATAATCTCTATCAGGTTTTGCTCTACTTATGATTAATTGATCAACCGCCTTGGGAGAAAAATTCCTAAATGTAACCAATCTTCCAGGATATTTTAGATCATCTCCTAGGTGATCTAGCATTTTTGGATCTAAATATAAATTAAAACCAAATGTAACAATTTCATGTTCTTTTCTTTGTTTCATTTTATCAGAATGGACTGTGTCACAGGATCCATTTGCAGTTGAAGCTAATTCAGCAATACAGAGATATTGTTTCCCATCCTGATTATATTTTCCAAATTCTAATTTTAGTCCCTTGTCTAATATGGCTTCTGCTGCCCAAATTGGGGTTGCATGATAAAAATGATCTGGGAGTGTTAACTCAGAGATATTTCTTTTTACTATTTCATATGCCATAATTTTTCAACCAAAAATCCACTTATAAAACTACCGTTAACTAATAAAAAAACACCTCTACATGTTTAAAAAAATAAAAAAATTTATGCTAATCGCCTTCTTATAGAATCTATGTCTTCAGCAACTTCTTCACCTTTCTTGGTAAGTTTAATTAGCTTTATTCGACCTTTCTTCTCGAAATCAACTAATTTAAGTTCTTCAAGCGTTTGAAGTATCTTAACTGCATGTGAATACGTACAGTCTACTTCCTTAGCTAGTAAAGAACCATATCTTGCTTTAGACATTTTCTTTAAGGCTACCAGCATTAATGCTGGCTTTCTTCTAAAAAATATATCAAAATTGTCTTTCATTTTATATTTAGTTTTTAGAGAAATCGAAATTAAATTTCTTTTTCTCTTAGGAGAATTTGAAAAACTTTGTTTTTCCCCCATTCTCCAATAGAGAACATTGATATAATTTCTTTTGGAAATTTTATTTCTCCAAAGTTCTCTGAAGGGATAACTTGAAATATATATTCCAAAGCTATATATTTTAATTCATACTTTAACTTATAAAGCTTTCTCTAGGAAAGGTTAACCAGCGAGTAACAAATATGATTTACTTAATCTTTTAGTGACATTGTGTTGTTCTAGAGAGTGAGGGATAATTATTCTACTTGAATTTCTTCGCCAGTTAATTGGGAGTACATAGAAAGATAGCCCTTACTAGCTAGTTCAATCTTTCCTGCGACTAGTTCTAGTTTTGTGTTTCCATTTCCTACAGAGGATTTTAAGTATCCTTGAATGTTTGAAGAAAGAAGAGCCTCTACTGCAGTTTGTTTAGACATTTTAATTATTAAATCTGGATCTTGAATAGCTTGAGGGTTTACAGAAAGTCCTTTGTTTATTTGTGCATTCCAGGTTTCATCGTCTATGATTAAATTAATTTTTGCTGGACCATGACCTGCATATGATTTATGCAAGTTGTTAGTTCCTAGTGAGGCTAATAGGTAGATAATATAATCTTTATTGAACTCTGTAATTCCTTGCTCTATTGCAGCTTCTTTGTTTACCTCTCCAGCTTCATTGGTATTAGAGAAGACAATATTTTTTAGGGGATTTTCTATAGTGATTTGGTTTACGGGTTCCCTTAAAAAAAATCCTATGAAAAATACTGCTGCTAGAATAACTCCTATAATGATTACTATTAATAGCCACTTAGAAAACTTTTTCTTTTTTCTATGTTTATCTTTTACTAAAACATTTTCGTTTACCATTTTGTTTATTTGAGGATTGAGATATATTTAAATATTGGCTTCAATTTGTTTGTTTATGATAGATATTAGGCTAATTAGGGAGGACTCTGAAGTTGTTAGGGAGAATCTTAAAAAGAAGTTTCAAGATGATAAGATTAAGCTAGTTGATGAATTGAAGAAAAAGGATGAAGATTGGAGGAAGTTGAAGTTTGATGCGGATGGTTTGAGGGCTGAAAGAAATAAAATTTCTCAGGAGATAAATAAGGCTAAGAAAGCTAAGGATGAAAAGTTGGCTAAGAGTTTAATTAAACAAGCTAAGGAAGTTCCTACCAAGATTGATAAGATTGAGAAGAAAACTGAGAAACTTGCTAAAGAGATTTGGAATTTACAAATTGAAATTCCAAACATAATGAGTAAGAATGTTCCAATTGGAGAAGATGAAAGTAAGAATGTTGTAGGTAAGAAAATTGGAAGTCTTGGAAAGTTTGATTATGACGTTAAGAGCCATGTTGAATTGATTGAGAATTTGGAAGTTGGAGATTTTGAGGATAGTGCAAGAGTTGCTGGGACTGGATTTTACTATCTAGAGGGAGAGTTAGCATTACTAAATCAGGCATTGCTAAATTATGCAAGGGAAATTATGGTTCAGAAGGGATTTTTGTATGTAGAGACTCCTTTAATGTTAAGAGAGGAAATTATTGATAGGGTTACAGATTTGGGGGACAAAGAACAGCAAATCTATATTGTACAGGATGAACCGAAGATGGCGTTGATTGGAACTAGTGAACATAGTTTGATAGGAAGATTTGTAGATTGTGAAGTTTCTGAGGCTAAATTGCCTATTAAACATACAAGTTATTCTATGTGTTTTAGAAAAGAAATTGGAAGCCATGGAATTGATGAAAGAGGGCTTTTTAGGACCCACCAATTCAATAAAATAGAAATGATTGTTATTTGTAAGCCTGAAGAATCAGAAGGTTTTTTCAAAGAGATGCAAGAAATTACTCTTGAAATCTTTAAGGGACTTGAAGTTCCAGTTCGGGTTCTTAAGATTTGTAGTGGAGACTTAGGGGATCTGAAGTATGAACAGGTAGACATAGAGGCATATTCTCCTAGGAGAAAAGATTACTTTGAAGTTGGAAGTTGTTCTAACTTGACTGGGGCCCAGGCTAGGAAATTAGGAATAAGTACTCGAATTAAGGGGGAGAGAATAACTCCTCATACCTTGAATAATACAGCCTTAGCTAGTTCAAGAGCACTTGTAGCTATTTTAGAAAATCATCAACAGAAGGATGGAAGTGTAAAAATTCCTAAAGCTTTGTGGAGGTATACAGGGTTTAAGGAAATCAAGAAGAAAAAGGCTTAAAAACTTCTAACTAATTATTTCTAAACCTCAAAAAAACTATAGCTGTGGGCTAAGTTTTTAGGATCTAGAGGAATCCCACACTTTTTTAAAGTGTGATTTATATGATTCCTCAGATGGAAGCTTCAGATCCCAAGCATGTTGCTATAATTCTTGATGGAAATCGTCGTTATGCTAAGAAATTATTATTAGAACCTTGGCGCGGGCATGACTTGGGTAAGAAGAAGGTTGAAGAGTTGATGGATTATGCTAGGGAACTTGGATTAAATGAGATGACGTTTTATGCCTTGTCTGCCGAAAATATTAAAAATAGGTCTAAGGTGGAACTTAATTTTTTATATAAGCTATTTAGAGAAACTTTTCGAGATATGGATAGGGATAAGATGATGAGGGAGGGAGTCTCAATTAAGTTTATAGGAGATTTAGATCTATTGCCAACAGACGTTCGGAGTGAATGTTTGAAATTGGAGAAAGATACTTCTGGAAATAATTCAATTGTTGCTAATTTTTGTATCGCTTATGGTGGAAGGCAGGAATTAGTTAATGCTGTTAAGAATATAATGAATATGAAAGTTAGTATTGAAGAAGTTGATTGTGAGATGATTGAGGATAATTTATATTTGAATAGTGAGCCAGATATTGTTATTCGGACAGGAGGAGACATGCGAACTAGTAATTTTCTGCCTTGGCAGTCAGTTTATTCAGAGTGGTTTTTTCTGGATAAAATGTGGCCTGAGTTTGGCAAGGGAGATTTAGTTAAGTGTATTGAAGAATTTAAGGTGAGAAAGAGGAATTTTGGGAAGTAGTTCTGGAGTTTATTGATATCTGCATGTATGATTTTGACAGGAATTTCTTATCTTGAGGATATGCCTGCATGATTTATAATCTTGTGAGATAATAGAAATTTAAGAGATACCAAAACCCTTAAATCCTTTAATTATTACTTTATTTTATGCTAAAGAAGAAATTCAAAATACTAGCTGCATCTGACATTGAAGGAGATGTTGCTGCTACAAAGAAGCTTGCAAATAAAGCTGCTAAGGAAAATGTAGACTTAGTTGTCTTGGCGGGAGACTTGACTGGGTGGGATGAAGATGCAGAGATATTAAAGCCATTTATGGATAAGAATCAAAAGGTAGTTTTTGTTCCTGGAAATCATGATAGTAGTGAGATGGCTAGGTTTCTTACTGAATTGTATGGTGCTAAGAACGTGGGAAATCATTATGTTAAATATGAGGATGTGGGGATTTTTGGTGTAGGAAGTCCGGATGGCCAGTTGACATTAAACGAGAAAAAAGCCTTTGATAAATTAAAAAAAGATTTTCAAAAAGTTAAAGATTTAGAGAAGAAGATCATGGTTAGTCACTTAAATGCTGCAGGAACAAAATCTGAATTTTCAGGTTTTGAAGGGAGTACTGGAGTTCGTAAAGCTATTGAAGAATTGCAACCAGATATTTTCTTAAGTGGCCATATTCATGAGGCTGAAGGGTTGGATGAAAAGATTGGTAAAACTAGGGTTTATAGTGTGGGTAAAAAAGGTAAAATTATTGAATTTTAGAAAATTATTTAAGCTAACTACTTCTTAAAACTCAATAGAATATGCCTCGTAAAAAGATAGATCCATTGGCGGTTGAGACAAAAGAATTCCTTGCTCTTGATCCTGAGAACGTTAAAAAGACAGTTGAAATTCCAGTTAAAGAGTCCCCTAGTGTTGAACAGTTAGAAACTGTTGAAAAGGTAGGAGATATAAAACCTAAGAAGGTTTACAAGAGGAAGGTAGTTCGGAAAAAAGTTAGTTCTAAATCTAAATTTAAGAGATCTGTCGGGATTCCTAGTAAGTTCAATGAAACTAAATTAAAGCCTAATGGTTACAAATTAATAATTACTGAAAAGCCACAGGCTGCTGCCAAAATTGCTGCGGCATTATCTAATGGTAAGGATAATAAGATAAGTAAATCAAAGGTTTCCTATTATGAGTTTGAGAGAAATGGAGATAGAATTGTTGTTGGATGTGCAGTGGGCCATTTATTTTCAGTTAGCCAGATAGTTAAGGGTAGTGATTATCCTATTTTTGACATTGGATGGTATCCAAATTTTGCAGTTAATAAGAAAGATTTTACTAAGGCCTACTATAATGTCTTAAAAAGTTTAGTTAAGGGAGCTAGCGAAATAATAGTTGCAACGGATTTTGATGTGGAAGGAGAAGTTATTGGTTATAATATAATTCGTTATATTGCTGGACAAAAAGATGCTAAAAGAATGAAATTTAGTTCCTTAACTGCTGAAGAAATACAAAAAGCTTATGAAAATCGTTTGCCGAATATTGAATGGGGTCAGGCGATTGCTGGAGAGACTAGGCATTTCTTGGATTGGATGTATGGAATAAATTTATCTAGGGCCTTAATGAGTGCAGTTAGGGCTGCTGGAAAGTTTAAGGTAATGTCTATAGGGAGAGTTCAGGGCCCTGCATTACATCTTATTGTGGATAAGGAATTGCAGATTAAGGAATTTAAATCGAGTCCCTATTGGCAGGTTTTTTTGGATGTTAAAGATAGCTTAGGGAATAAGGTGACTGTTAAACATAATAAAGATATTATTGATAAAAATAGGTTAGGTATTTTTGAGAAGTTAGAAGGTAATGGAGGAGATGCTAGTACAAGAAAGACTAAACAAACAATTAGTCCACCACCCCCATTTGATCTTACAAGCTTACAAATGGAAGCTTATAAATTTCATGGAATTACTCCGAGTAATACTCTGGCTTCAGCTCAGAAGTTGTATCTGAATGGATTAATAAGCTATCCAAGAACAAGTAGTCAAAAGATTAATGATTTGAAAGGGGCATTGAATGTTTTGAAAAAACTGAAGAAAAGATATGGTCCTTTGGTTGAGCATGCAATTAATAGTAAGCCTGTTGAAGGTAAAAAAAGCGATCCTGCCCACCCTGCAATTATTCCTACAGGAAATAATGGAAAATTGGAAGGTTATGAATCGAAGGTTTACGAATTAATTGCTAAAAGATTTATTAGTTGTTTTTGTGATAATGCAGATTTAGAGAATAAGAGAGTAGATGTGATTGTAGGGGATCTTAGGTTTAGTGCTAAGGGTATGGAGGTTTTGAAAAAGGGTTGGATGAATGTATATCCAGTAAAGATGGAGGAAAAGGAAATTCAGGATATGGATGGAAAAGTAATGATTGAGAAAGTAAAGATTGAGGAAAAAGAGACTAAACCTCCTAAGAGGTATAGCCCTGCTAGTATTTTATCTGAATTAGAAAAGAGAAATTTAGGAACTAAAGCTACTCGCGCAAATATCTTAGAGACCTTGTATACTCGAAATTACGTTAAGGATAAATCAATTCAGGCAACTGAACTAGGGATTAATTTGATTGAAAGTTTGAAGAAGAATTCCCCAGTTATTATTGATGAGAAATTGACTCGTGAAATTGAGAAAGATATGGATGCAATTAGAGGTAGTAAGAATAATTTATTAGAAAAGGAAAGAAAGACCTTGGATAAGGCTAAGGAGGCGCTGATAAAAATCTCTAAAGATTTTAAGGAAAAAGAATTAGAAATAGGAAAAGATTTGACTAAAGCAAATGAGGCCATGTTTAAGGAAGAGCAAGAAAATAATAAATTGGGATTGAAGTGTCCAGAATGTAAGAAGGGCGAATTGACTATTAAATTCACTCCCAGGTTTAAGAGTTATTTTGTAGCATGCACTGAGTATCCCACATGCCGTAAAACTTTTTCTTTACCTAAGGGGCTAATTAAGAATACTTTGAATAAGAAGTGTGAAGATTGTGATTATCCTTTGTTGTTGAGGATTTTGGCTGGGAAAAGACCTTGGCAATTATGTTTTAATCCTAATTGTCCAAGTAAGAAGCCGATGGACTTGGATGGTAAGGATAAAAAGCCTGAGGAAAGATATGTTGGGCAGCAGACTAGTGTAGATAGAAAAAAGATTAAAGAGATTGAAAAGGTGGAGAAGGTTTAATAATATCTTTTGTTAATTAATTCAATGAGGTGGTTAGTATATTTTGTGATTGGATTTGTGGTAGCATTTGCTCTAGTTAGTAGTTTTAATGATCCTGTAGTTGAAGTTGAAGAAGAGATTAATGACAAAAAAGTTATCTTGGGGGAGGCTGGATTTAGGGATGTGACTAGTGAAGTGGGGATAGATTATGATCAGAATAATATTGTTTATGATTTGGATGAAAAATCTTACCTAAGTGATGAATTGCAGATCTTGTTTTCTGGGGGGGCAGATGCTGCAGATTATGATAATGATGGAGATTTGGACCTATTGGTTACTCGGCTTGATGGAAATAGTATTTTGTATGAGAATGAGAATGGAAAATTTCCTAGCTTTATAGAAATTATTCATGTTAGTGCAAATAAAGTAAGGTTTGTTGACGTGAATAATGATGGCTGGGAAGATATTTTTGTAAGTGCGATTAAATCTCCTAGGGATTATTTACTCATGAATTATAATATGAATTATAATGGGAATTTTGTTGAGAGTGCTAATAAAATGGGACTTAGTGGGGTGGGTAGGTTTTTGTTTGGGTTTGGAATAGCTATTGGAGATTATGATAATGATGGTTGGATAGATATTATGACTAGCAATTGGGATAGGATGACTATTCGTGAAGGCCATAATGATCAATATGGAAGGCTCTATAAAAATGAGGATGGAAAATTTACTGACGTTACTGAAGAGGCAGGAGTTAGGATGGTTACTTCTGAAGGATATGGGGACGTTAGTTTTGATTCTGAATTTGCGGACTTAGACAATGATGGTGATTTGGATTTATTAGTTGCTGCTGATTTTGGGAATAGCCGATTGTATATTAATAATGGTTCAGGATTTGTTGATCGCACCTTAGAGTGGGGATTTGGTCTTGATCAATTTGGCATGGGGATAACTACGGGAGATTATGATAATGATGGACTTCAAGACGTATTTGTTACTTCGATATATTGTGAGGGCGAAGATTGTATGATGGAAATGACTGGGAATAAATTGTATCATAATATTGGTGGGAGGT
>Ga0209402_10004758_pt1 | contig 12267 bp, 10 predicted proteins | sample ArcticOcean_MG_C_3_FD_187437 | JGI IMG/M metagenome (GOLD analysis project Ga0209402, IMG submission 187437) | Marine microbial communities from western Arctic Ocean - ArcticOcean_MG_CB8_126 (SPAdes) (version 2) | ecosystem: Environmental > Aquatic > Marine > Oceanic | place: Arctic Ocean... | reverse complement strand
TTTTTGGTGGCAACCTACAATCAATCAACTCGGCAGGCTCTCCCCGGTGGCCGACGACAATGGCGTTTTGCCCAAATGATCTGCCAAGGCATATCGCTTCGTCGCGCGTGATTCCGATTATTAGAATGCTTTCCTCCGGCGGCCAATTTGGATCGGTTCCCACGCCCTTACCTGGAAAGAACTTGTACTCGTCGTTGGTAACCAATTCTTGCAGTCGCCGGTGACGGGATGCGTTGGCGGCGGCGTCCGGTTCCCAACCGTTACGGGATCAGCTGGTAACAGCTTTGACCGCCCGGTGCCGTCAATCGCTTGGCAGTCAGGATGCCGCGAAGGCATCAGCTGATTACGCGGCCGTGGCGAAGCTTGATTCGCAGGCGGCGAGTTCACTGGTTGCTGACTTTGAGAAGTTGCCCGCAAGCGTATTGATTCAGTTGCCCGCAAGCGTATTGATTCAATTGCCGCCACGAAAGAACAGCATCGGGATGGAGTTTAAGCTGTTGCCTGGCGGGACATTCACGATGGGTGAGGGAGGTGAAGCCCACAAAGTGACGTTGACGAAGCCGTTCGGGCTGGGCGTATACGAGGTAACGCAGCAGCAGTACGAGAAGGTAATGGGAAAGAACCCCAGCAAGTTCAAAGCCCCGCAGAACCCAGTTGAGCAGGTGATTTGGAACGATGCCGTAGAGTTCTGTCGTAAGCTGAGTGATCTGCCCTCGGAGAAGTCGAGGGGATACGTATACCGTTTGCCAACGGAGGCAGAGTGGGAGTACGCGTGCCGGGCGGGGACGACGACGAAATACAGTTTCGGAGACAGTGAATCCCAGCTTGGCGATTACGGGTGGTACGACAAGAACTCTCGCAAGACGACACATCCGGTTGGTGGTAAGAAGCCGAATCCGTGGGGTCTGTATGACATGCACGGCAACGTGTATGAGTGGTGCCAGGACCGGTCTGGCATATACCCGAGCGGTTCGACGACCGACCCGACTGGTGCTGCATCGGGCTCGGACCGGGTGATCCGGGGCGGTAGCTGGAATCTCAACTCCGTCCACTGCCGTTCGGCGTACCGCTTCGGGCTCACGCCTGTCCACCGGCACTACTACCTGGGCTTTCGTGTGCTCCGCAGTTCCATCAAGTAAAGTCGCCGGAGGCGGAATCAGGTAGAGCGAGCGAAGCCCGTAACGGAGCCGTAACGGAGGCCCGCAGCGAGGGACGATCAGCGCGTACCGCCACGTCTTTCGGCCCGGTGATCAACGTCCGCAATTTGGTTTCCAACGCGAGTACGTCTTTCACCACAAGTGAGGTCTCGGCAGTGTGAATCACCCGCTGGTCTTCGCCGACACTCATACTGTCGGAATTGTCTACCATTACCACGACCGGTAACTTTCCGTACCTCTCATCCTCTTCGAAGTACGACAGATCAGACTCACCGCGGCGAAAGCGGCCTTCGCCCCCGTTGGTCACGAACAGGTTGTTTATATCGACTCCGGAATTCCCAGCGGTGTTGAGGCTGTCGTGGTAATTGTGCGTCGCTAGTGCGATTTGCGGCAGATTGTTTTGCGACTGAGTGCGGCGCGCGGCTTCGTCCGCCTCCTGCACGGCGATCACAATCGCCGCCGCCGACCAGCCACCAATTACCACGGCCACTGCAAGTCGCCGCACGAGCGTCTTGTGCCAACCGACGCGAGCCACTCGCGAGGTCGGCTTGGGTTTGCGCTGTTGTGCGCGCTGCAGCGCCTGTTGGAGCGCGTCTTCGGGGACCCGGCGTTCCACAATGCGCTCGACGGCATCTCGCAGCGGGGGCTGCAATGTCTCGCCGGGCAGCGACGATTCCAAGTCGGCGGGGGCGGGGGATTCAGGCGACATGGTGTTCTCCCGGATTGAGTTCAGCCAGCAGAGCTTGCAATTTGGATCGCGCCTTGTGCAGCGCGACACGCACAGCGCCATCGGAGATTCCCAGCGCCACTCCAACTTCGGTATTGCTCAACTGTTCGAAATACTTCAGGCAGAACACGCCTGCCTCGCGGTCCGACAACGCGGTCAGTGCTTGCCGCAGCCGCTCTTCCAGTTCGTGACCGATGGCTTCGTCCTCCGGGCCGGCGTTCGCACCAATCAGCTCGACCGACTCCAATGGAACGGTTGCCTTTCGCTGCCGTAATTTATCGAGCGTCCGAAAGGTCGCCATGCGGTACAGCAATCCGCCCCAACCGTCGTCCGCCGGCTTGCGTTGCAATCGATGGGCCTCGAAAAACACATCCTGCACAACGTCCTCAGCATCGGCCGTTCGGCCTAGAATCCGCCACGCGGTCCCAAACACCAACGCGCCGTATTTCTGCACCAGACGGTTCCAACGGCTGCGCACAGTATGCCTCTCACAATGAGCCAACGAACTTCGTTCAACAGAGAAACGAAGTGAGTCGCGGATTTGTTACCGCCGAAATGGACGAATTTGAATTTTAGTAATACTTTACCCGTTTGAAACAGATCGACGGAAAGGTCCGCAGATGAGCGCAGATTGAGACGGCCCCAATAGGCATATGCGTGTATCAGCGTTATCTGCGGATTACTCGGAAACTTCATGCTCCGCGCAAGGAGAGTGCGTCGTTTCATCGCGTGAACCGTGTCAGCGGCATTTAGCCGGCTGGCTTGCCCGCCGTGGTTGCGACGCGCCATTCGACGCACACGCCCCGCAAGCGGGGCGGCTAAATGGGCTGGAGATTTATTCCGTTCAACGGTCTTGCTGAAAATCGGCGTATCTGCGCAAGAATTACACGCCTTCGACGAATACAATATCGTGAGAGACGCCGATGAGGAAAATTTATCCGGGCCGACTGAAGCATGGAAGAAGCATCCGAATTTGCCGTGGGGTGGGGAACGCTGGCATTGCTCAACGCTGGAGTCGCACAGGGGAAGAATCGCTGTGGATTGAACTGGTTCCTGTTGTCACTTCTGCTTGGTCCCATTGCGACTTTCCTGCTTGTTTTGTTGGATAAACCGGTATCGTGAACATGGTGGGGCCGGCAAGGCCCCGTCGATGAACACCGGGGAGACTTTGATCAAATCGCCCCTTTTCAGGTTTTTCGCAAACAGACTTGTCCACTTCAAACGTCAGTACTGTTGCGGGGCCGTTGCGCGATGCTCGCGCAACTTGGGTGGGACGCAACTATGGAGCGGCGAAATGAAGAGCAGAACGCATTCAATTCTTGCGAAATGGTTTCTGCTGGCAGCGATGGTCGCGGGTTTCACGCCAAGCAATTTAGCGGCTGACGAACCCGTCGAGGCACCGCTTCCGCCGTCCGCCGCTGACGTGAACGCACTGGCGGCACGAATCGATCGGCACATTACCGCGCGATGGGCGGATGAAAATGTGAGCCCGGCAGAGCGTGTTGACGATGCCGGATTTCTCCGCCGCGTGTCGCTCGATATCGCCGGCCGAATTCCCACGGTTTCTGAAGTGCGTGAGTTTCTCGCAGACCGTGCACCGGACAAACGCCGCCGCGCGGTCGATCGTCTGCTCGAAGGAAATGGCTACGTCAACCACTTCACGACCTACTGGCGTCGCGTGATGTTGCCGGAAGCCAATACGAGCTTTCAAGCGCGGTGCATGGTACCCGGATTTGAAGCATGGCTGCGGGCACAGCTGAAAAAGAACGCCCGCTACGACGATATCGTGCGGGATGTCATCACTGTCCCGATGACCGGGGCGGGAAACATCTACTCATTTCAAAATGGCGGCCAACTGACGCCGTTGGCGTTTTTTCAGGCTAAGCAGAACAAGCCGGAAGATGTGGGAGCGGCGACGGCCCGTATCTTTCTCGGCGTGCGGTTGGAATGCGCACAGTGTCACGATCACCCGTTCGATGCCTGGCAACGCGAACAGTTCTGGAGCTTCGCCGCATTTTACGCCCCGGTCAAACCTCAATCCCAGCAACCAAGCGGAGTGGTTGGCCTGCTGAGTAGCCTGTTTGGCGGCAAGAAGGCGGCGCCGAAGGGATTGCGTATACCAGACACAGAAACGTATGTCACGCCGGCGTTCCTGGACAACGGCGAGCAAGCGGGCGGTGGTGATGCGCGGCAGACTCTTGCCGTGTGGATGGTCTCGCCGCAGAATCCGTACTTTGCACGAACGCTCGTCAATCGGATGTGGGCACACCTGTTCGGCATCGGGCTGGTCAATCCCGTCGATGATTTCGGTTCGAGCAACCAACCGAGCCACCCCCAACTCCTTGACGAATTGGCGCGTGACTTCGCAGCGAACGATTTCGATTTGAAGTATCTCATACGTGCCATCACCGCCAGCCGAACATATCAGCTTTCGAGTTCGGTCGGACACCCCAGCCAGACGGACAATCCCCGCCTGTTCGCCCGCATGGCCGTTAAAGGACTGTCGTCTGAGCAGTTGTTCGACAGCTTGGCGCAGGCCACCGGCTATCGCGAACCGAATCGCAATCAGCGCCAATTCGCGTTCAACTCGAACTCCCCACGCACGAAGTTTCTGGAGTTGTTCAACAGCGACAACGACAAACCCGTCGAGCGCGAGACGACAATTCTACCGGCACTGGCAATGATGAATGGGCAATTGGTTACCAATGCAACGAATCTCAACCGCAGCCGGACATTGGCGGCCGTCGCCGAATACCCGTTGATGACAACTGCCGAACGGATCGAGGCGCTCTATTTCGCTGCTCTCAGCCGTCCGCCGCGCGTCGAGGAAACGGCTCGGTTGGTCAAGTACGTGGAATCGCACGCCAAAACGCCCGACCGCCGTCGCGCCCTCGGCGACGTCTTCTGGGCACTTCTAAATAGCAGCGAATTCATGCTCAATCATTGACGGTATGAAAAGCAAACGGCGAGTTGGTCAAATATCACCGTGAACTGCAAACACACGAAGGTTGTTCGATGAACGCTGCTCGCTCAATCCGCAATTCGAAATTCGAAATCCGCAACGACCTCTCGCGGCGCGATCTCGTTCGTTTGATGGCCCTCGGCGCTACGGGCGCATCCATGTCCGGATGGCTCAGGACGCTGGCAGCGGAAACGGCCGACGATCCCAAGCGGCGGCGGTCGTGCATCCTGCTGTGGATGTCGGGCGGACCGACTCAGACCGATACGTTCGACATGAAGCCGGGCCATGCGAACGCCGGTGAATTCAAGGAAATCGATACCGCAGTCTCGGGTGTTCGCATCTGCGAGCATTTGCCGAAACTGTCGCAACAGATGCAGCACGTCGCCCCAATTCGCTCGATGACTTCGAAGGAGGGGGATCATTCGCGTGCGTCGTATTTGCTGCGTACCGGTTATCTGCCGCAGGGACCGGTGCAATACCCAACGCTCGGCTCGTTGTATAGCAAGGAACTGGGCAGTGCTGAGGCCGAATTGCCCAGCTTCGTCAGCGTGACTCCGTACCGTTTTCTCAGCCCAGTCGGTAGCAAAGGTCCCACGCTAATCATCGGCACGAAAAAGAAGTAGAGATGAAGGTCTGACACCGCCACCGCCGGGTGCCACTGGTCGGCTTGTCCGCCAGTGCGAACGGAGTGACCGACATTCGCTTGCGATCGATGCTGTGGGGCGTTTCCGCTCAGAGCCAACGGTTGTCATTTCGCCATTTGCTTGTTGAGAATTTGCCGCTCCGTTGGCACTGGTGGGCGATCTACCAGTGCCACACGTTGCTACCGCTGCCTCACGCAAACGGATCAATCGCATTGTCAATTCGCACGATGTCGCGCATGGATTGTTCGGTGTAGAGGTCGTGGTAGTGGCCGCCGCTCTCCAGCAACTCGCTGTGGGTGCCTTGTTCGAGGATCTGGCCTTTCTCGATGACGAGAATTCGGCCGGCGGCGCGGATGGTTGAGAGGCGATGGGCGATGACGAAACTGGTGCGGCCCTTCAGCATTTGCGCGAGTCCGTGTTGGATGTGCCGTTCGGTTTCGGTGTCGATCGACGACGTCGCTTCGTCCATCACCAACAACCGCGGACGCTTGAGGATGGCGCGGGCGAATGAGACGAGTTGTTTTTGCCCCAGGCTGAGTTGATCGCCTCCCTCGCCGACTTCGGTTTCGTAGTCGGCTTCCAACTCCGCGATGAAATCGTGTGCGCCGGCCAGTTTGGCTGCGTCTTCGATTTGCTGCGGCGTTGCGTCGAGTTGGCCGTAGCGGATGTTCTCGCCGATCGAACCGCTGAAAAGATGCGGTTGCTGCAGCACGATTCCCAAATTCGACTGCAGCCACAGTAAGCCACGGTCGCGGTATTCGATGCCGTCGATGAGGATGCGACCTGCCGTCGGTTCGTAGAATCGGCAGAGCAGGTTGACCAGCGTTGATTTGCCGCCGCCGGTTGCACCCACCAACGCGATTGTCTGGCCCGGTTCGACAACCAGATTGAAATCCGAAATGATGTCCGGGCCGGTGTCGTATCGGAAGCCGACATTCTCGAACTCGATGCGGCCGACCTCATCGGGATGGCCGTCGTTGCCGGATTGTTGAATCCGCCGCGCGACTTCGTCGGAATCGCGGACGTCGGGTACGGAGTCAATCAGGCTCAGTACCCGTTCGGCCGAGGCTTGTGCCATCTGCAGTTCGGCGAACCAGGCCGAGAGATCCTGGATCGGCGCGAAGAACAGTTGTGCGTAATACATAAACATGACGACTTCACCGATGCTGAGCACGCCAATGAGAACCTGATGTCCGCCGGTCGCCAACGCCATCGCGATGGCGATGCTGCCCAGCGATAGCACGATGGGCAGATAGACGGCCGACAGAATGGCATTCCGAATCGAATGCGCGCACATTTCGTCGGCCAGGTGATCGAAATCGCGGAGGTTGTCTTCCTCGCGAACGAACACCTTCGATGTTCGCACGCCGACGATGCTCTCGTTGTACGCGGCAGTGATTCTCGAATTGTATTTCCGCACGAGTCGTGAAGTTCTCAGAATCCGTTTGCGGAAAAAGACGCTGACCGCAAATAGCACCGGCACAACCGCCAGCACGGCCAAGCCGAGTTTCCAATTGTAAACAAGCATCACAATCGCGATGCCGATCATTAGGGTTGTGCCCCAAATCAGGTCCATCACGCCCCAGGCGAGAATATTCGAGAGCCGTTGGCAGTCGGACGTGAGTCGCGCCATCAGCCAGCCGACCGGTTTCGCGTCGAAGAAACTGAACGACAGTTCCTGCAACTGCCCGAACGCGTCGCGGCGAATGTCGTGGCTGACATGTGTGCGAATTTTGCCGGCACAGAGGATGAAGCCCCAGATGAAAGAGACAATGGAGACGGTGAGGCTGGCGAATGCCCAACCGTAGAATTCCAGATCGACATTGGTGCCGTTCGCTTCGATGTCGGCGATGAGTTTGCCTGTGAGTAGTGGAAAGCAGAGATCGCTCGCCGCCATGCCGATGGCGATGACGGTGAACGCGATCGCCGTCCGTTTGTAGTGCAGCGTGTACGCGAGCAATTTGCGCCAAAGTCGCAAATCGACTTCTTCTTCGTGGTCGTCCTCGAACCAGTCTGGACTGTTCATGATGGGGGGACCCCCGAAATGTCGCGTTCCATCTCTTGCTCGAGTGTCCCCTGGATTGTCCAAAGCCGTTGATAAGGACCGTCTGTCGCTAGCAGTTCATCGTGGGTTCCGACCTGAGTCAGGCGGCCGTGATCCAGCACAAAGATGCGGTCGGCTAACCGTGTTGATGACAGACGGTGCGCGATGAGAATTGTTGTCCGCCGTCCGCGTCGCGCAGCGAGTGATTTCAGGATATGGGCTTCGGTCTTGGTATCGACAGCGCTGAGACTGTCGTCGAGAACAAGGAACTCCGGGTTCTTCAGCAGCGCCCGGGCGATGGCGATCCGTTGCCGTTGACCGCCAGACAATGTCACGCCGCGTTCTCCCACCATCGTTTCGTAGCCGCTGCCAAAATCTACGATGTTCGAGTGAATGTCGGCTGCGCGGGTTGACTCTTGCACCTCTTCGTCGGCGGCCGATCGGTGGCCGATCACGAGATTGTCTCGTACGGTTCGCGAATAAAGGAATGGGTCTTGTAGCACCATGCCGAATGCGTTGCGCACGGCATCGCGGTTGATCGACGCCAACTCTCGGCCGCCAATCGAAATCGAACCCTCTTGGTAGTCATAAAGACGGACCAGCAAGTTGACCAGCGTCGATTTTCCCGCACCGGGCGGGCCGAGTAGCGCGACCGTTTCGCCCTCCTGGATTGTCAGTGACAGGTTATCGAGTACGGGCTGACCACCGTGGTAGGAAAAACTGACATCCTTCAAGACAATTTCGCCGCGGACCGGTTCGGGTGGCACTTCCTCTTCGCTTTCCTGTTTCACACTGAGGACATCCTGAATCCGGTCGATGGCAACCATCGCCTTACCGGTGTCGGCAAGCACACGGCCGAAATGCCGGACCGGCCAGATGATGGTCCGCAGCAGCCACCAGAAGAGGATCCACGTCCCCAGCGAAAGTTGCCCCTGTATCACAAAGTAGCCACCACCAATGAGCGCGATTCCCATTTGACCGAAGACGAGTAAATCGGAAAATGCCCAGTAATTGCTGAGGGCGACAAATAGCCGAAATTCCAGATCGCGGAATTTCCCGTTGCGCTCGAGGAACTTGCCGATCTCGAATTCCTGCCTGCCGAACGCGCGGACGACTCGAATTCCGGTCAGGTTTTCCTGCAGAACGGTCGTCAGCCGACCTTCGGCTTCATCGACCTGTTTGAACAGGCTACGGACCTTGCGAAAAAACATGATGGCAAAGAAGACGATCAACGGCACCAGCGACAACGACAGCAGACTCATTCGCAGGTCGTGCAACAACATGATGGGAATTGCGACGACGAGAAACAGCGAGACCCGCGCGATTTCCACGATCTGTGCGGCTAGAAAAACGCGGACCGTTTCAACGTCGGACGAACAGCGCTGCACCAGGTCACCGGTATCGGCCTGATCGTGGTACTCGCATGGCAGCCGCTCTAAATGCGAGTAGAGCCGATGCCGAAGTTGGCGGACGATTCCTTCGCTCGCCTGCGCGGCCCAGCGACCGCGAACGTAGGTGAAAAATCCGTGCAAGGCGTTGAAACCGACGATAGCGAGGGCGGCGGGAATCAGCGTCTCCCACAGTCCCGCATCACCCCGACTGAGGGCATCGAGCGTGATCTTCAGAATGAAGGGGACGAGCAACAGAAACACGGTGCCGACGGCCATCGCCGCAATGGCCATTGCGTACCGTCTCCGCTGCCCCGCGGTCAGGCTCCAAAGTGATTCTTTGCCGTTGGCTGACAAAATTGTCTCTAACTACGGTTGTGGTCGGCTGGTCGTAATATCGGCGGAAAATGAAACACAGTCCGCGCTCCGCGCGCACAAATCCCAGCAATGTTGAAGCACAGCAGACGGACATTGCCTGGCGTGCTGGGGTTCGCCCCAACGGCGAAAAAACGGCTTTCGACACGAAGTTTTTCTGCGCACTCCGGTCGATCGCGGTTTCTACTGCCGGAACATTGTAACAACGAGCATCCGCCGTTGCCGCTCCCACGTCATTGCCGGGCAGTCCGCAGAGCCTCTGCGGTCATGTGGCTGGAATCAGGCCCGGAATCCAGAGACTGTCACCGCAACAAAGAACCGTTGGCAGTGAGAATCGGAGAGAAAACGCGAACTGGCGTCTGTTTCAGGTCTCGGCACCTAACGACCAGTCCAACCTCGCCCGGCAACACCGGGGCAGGTTGAGCGCCTTGCTACTCAGAGTGAGCAAAAATCACGTTGCCAAGAGGAACTCTTTCACTCGCTTGCGGACTCGGAGTTGCCGGATGCGGTTGGCGAATCTGGTGATCTGCTCGCGTTGAACTTCTTCTCGGAAGACTGTGAGTCGCTGACCGAAGGTTGGTAGGGGGACGTCCTTGTGAGGTTTTGTTGCTTGTGCACCGAGGCGATTGGTCGCGTGGTGGGTCAGCGTAAGATGACTCAAGGCCACCAGATGCAGGTGTCTGACGATTCCGATCCAGGACTGCATCTGGTATTGGCCGAGTCCGAGCGAGCCCTTCAGTTCCTTCATCAGGACTTCGATTGCCCAACGCGTTTCGTAGATCACCAGAATCTTCCGCGCGTCGAGGTTCGTGGCATTGGTGGGGACGGCCAGGATGTTCTTCCAGCGGTCGCCAGGGCGTTTCGAGAAGACGTCCGTACGCCGCCGCTGCGCGGCAGTCGTCCATCGACGTGGGCGATGTGCACCCACCGAGCGCGGCCGCCGCTGCGTTTCATCCGTACGCGTCGCCGACGATGTTTCAGCGTGCCCGGGCCGAGGTCGGCCAGCGACCGCTTGCGATGGCGTCCTTTGTCGCGGAGCAGATTGCGATTCCTCGCGGCGACGCTGAACTACGTGAACCCCCGGTTTTCACAGACGCTGGTGACCTTCGGGCAGAGGTAGGCGGCGTCGAACAGCACGCGGACCTTCAGCCCGGCGGGCGGATCGAAGGCGCGAATCATTGCCGCGGCAATCTCGGTCGATTTGAGATAGTCCAGCCGTTCGGCCTGGGCGAAATCTTTCGGCAGCCAAAGTTGCATCCGCCACGGCAAGATGACGCCACGAAAGCGAATCGCCGCCACCACGACCGTGTGTCCGTGACAGAAACGGGCACCAGAGTGGTCCCACATGCGGCTGAGCGCCTGCATCGAACGGCCCCGTTTGGCGATGCGCGTGTCGTCGATGATCAGCGAAACGACTTCCCCGCGCCGTGGCTTCATGGATTTGAGGATCCGCCACGAGGCCGTTTCCAGCACGTCGGCTTCCGGCCAGAACGCCCGCGAGAGAAAGTGCCCCAGAGACGTGCGGTGCCTGCCGATGCGGCGCACCACGTGAGTCAACGTTTTCAGCTTCGCCGAACCGACCAGCAGCAGCGCGGTGACGGTCAGATTCAGATGCCGGACCTGCGGCCCGCCGAGTTGATCGCTCACCGCCGACAAAAACCCTTGCACGATACGCGGCACCTGACGTACAACCATCTGAGACCTCGTCCCTGGGCCAGTTCGTTTACCAGGCTGCTCATACGAGGTCGTTTTTCATGCGCCAATACCAGTTTCAAACACAGATTTGCTCACTCTGAGTAATAACGTTCAAGCGAACCTGCCCGGTGCTGCCGTGCAGGGGAAACAGATTCTGGCAATACCCGCCCGGCAGCACCGGGTCAGGTTGAGCGCCTGGTTATGTGGTGAACTGCAACTGGTTACTCTTCTCTTCATCTAAGTCGAGCCATCCGCCTCCTCCGCCCGGACGAGCGATTGGCAGCCGACTAACCCTCAGCCGAATCCGGTTTGGTGGCACTGCCTTGGGATCGCGTGTGAACGAGAGGATCAGGGATGATTGTGACAGCAGCCCGTGTTGGGTGGGCGGCTGGCTTGTTCCGCTGACGCCAATTGCAACCGTTGTGATCTTTGAAGCACTAAGAAGATCAAGGATACTGGGGACGAATACAGGCTCCACGCTGCATAATGGAAACAGAGAATCTAGTTGACTTAAACTGGCAATGACCATTCGACGTGGATTGAAGTCCTTGACGTGAAACCACAGCCGGAACATGAACTCGTCGGGGGCGGTGTAGCCCGGCCGGAAATGAACTACTCGAAGTAAATTTCGATCGATCAGTTCGGAAGGAGCAAGTAACCCAGTATTCCCAGCATTCTTCTCATCCTGGTAAATGTCGTTTAGCCGTGAAACTGCCTCCACTTCATCATCGCGCAGCGATAGAAGCAAAACTGGCTCCTCGTTATTCCCATTTTTGGCCGATCGCGAAGCGGCTGACACGAGCCAGAGATAGGCAAGGTGACTCTTGAGTGAACCACGGTCACCGACGAGTGCGGTACACCTTCCTTTAGGGAAACCGCCCCCGATCTCGGAGTCCAAGCTACTCAAGGACGAGGAGTCAAATTCGATGGGAGCAAACGCTGGTTCACCGTTTTTAACCAACTGTTGCCCCTCAGAAAGGTATCTGTGTACGGATTGATACAGTTGGATGCCCCCTTCCGTCCGAAAAGGAGGAAGGTGGCCTGTCCGGTGGTAATTCTTCTTTTCGGGCGGCGTGTGGATGCTGTCGTCTTCGATCTTTCCAAATATTTTTACTTGGTGCGAGCCCAAGGCATGCTTCTGCCAGCGAGCTTTTCCGACGCGAAATTCGCCTAACAAGTCGGGTAACCGTTCACAGCGTAGCGATCACGTGCTTGGCAGCAGGGTTGGTGTGGGGCGGTTTTGCTGTTTGTGGGTGACGGCATCGGTGATCCAGC
>Ga0209402_10004752_pt1 | contig 12275 bp, 16 predicted proteins | sample ArcticOcean_MG_C_3_FD_187437 | JGI IMG/M metagenome (GOLD analysis project Ga0209402, IMG submission 187437) | Marine microbial communities from western Arctic Ocean - ArcticOcean_MG_CB8_126 (SPAdes) (version 2) | ecosystem: Environmental > Aquatic > Marine > Oceanic | place: Arctic Ocean... | reverse complement strand
CATCTATAATACTAGTAATTAAGTTTGCTTCTTGAAAATCAACTGAAGATATTCTAGCAAAATCTTTTACTAGTCCCTTCAATTTCATAGTAGAATAAGATCCTACCGAACATACTTGTTCAGTACCAAATCTATCTTCCATATATTGTTTGATCTCTGCTCTATTACGACCAGCAAAATCCGTATCAATATCAGGAAGTGTTCCATCTACTAATTTCTTAGAAGTACTTTCTTGTATGTTTATTATTTTCATATTCTTAGTTCCAAATTTTATTAAATATTCTTCTCATAACGAATCCTTTAAAAATACCAAATGCCATAAAGATAAATGTTATTTGAAAGTTCTCGTTCAATGTTACAGGAATATCCATAATCGGAAATACGATTAATTGAATACCCATAGAAGTGAAAAAACCTGTTACAGTATTCATCACTACTTCAATCATTGATTGTTTATTCGTTTGTGCCATTATTAATAAATTATTATATCGTCTCCTTCTACAAGTTCATGTACAAAGACTACTGTTTCTTTACTATCTCTTTTAATTCTCACTAAAGATCCTTCTTCAAATTCAATTATGCTACCATCTTCTTGAGTTATTTTAAAACTAGGTCTTTCTTCAAACTGACCCATACGTCCTTCATTCAAGAATCTTTCAAATAATAAATCGAATCTTAAAGGATCAACTTGAATAATACCCATTAGATAAGCTACTAAACTACCTCCAGCAGATCCACGACCAATTCCTGTAAGCATTTTTTGTCTTTTAGCATATCCTATAATATCATGTAGGCTTAAAAAGTAATCTATTACATCACCCATCTTAAGTACTGCAATTTCTTTCTTTAATCTAGCTACATATTTATCAGCATCTTTAATTTCTCTATCCTTAAATCCTTTTTTAACTAGATGTAAGAATAATTTCTCATTAGTATCGAACTGACTACTTTCTTCTTCAGTCATTATATATCTTGGAAGATGTCTTGTATCAGTATCATATTCAAAATTACATCCATCTACTACTAATTGTTCATTAGCTACAGCAGACTTAAATAATTTAATCCAACTTTTATCTTCTTTATCAAACATCTGTACTAATTCAGCTGCATATTGTGACTTAGACTTGAAATATTGATTATCAGTCTTATCATCAAATGCTTTATTGATAGTCCATAGTTGTTCTCTTGTTCTATAATCTTGTGCTTCTAAGTAAAATGCATCTGTAATTGATATAGGTTTTAAATCACTTGTAATAAATAACTCTAAATTATCAATATACTTCTCATCTCTATCAGCATTAAGGAAGTTAACTGTATCTAATTGATAGTAGTCAACATCTAATTCATTAATACTATTGTAATCCATACTTTTTGGATCAGCTATAATGAATAATCCTTCTTTATTATTTTCTAATAATTCTAATTCAATACCTACCTTTAAATCTACGTTAATAATAGTATTGAATTTAAGGAGGTTTAACCATCCTTGAAAGTTCTTTGCATACAATTTAACATCATATGTTTTTAATCCGATTACAGGAACGCTCATACCTATTATAGGCTTTATGTTTGCATTCTTACATTCGAATTGAAAAGCTAATACACCACCTAGTGTATTTCTCTCGCAAATACCTAATGCTTCAACTCCTAAGAATTTAGCTTTTGATATCCAAGACTTATATAAACTTAATCCATTCATTAATTCGTATCCAGATCTTACACCTAGAAATGAATTAGTAGGTAATTTTTCTTTTACTTTACCTATGTAACATAATTCGTTAAGTTCTAAATCTTCATCCTTTGTTTGAGTATACCATCTTCCTCCAAATTCATATACAAATCCAAGTACATCTTCTTCTAATGTAAATACAGTATCAGGTTCAAAGTCTCCTTCGTCATCAATTAGATTAATTGTATCATCTAATATCATGTATTTATTATTATCTATAAATAGGTACTGACCATCTATCTCAATATCGAGAAGCATAGTCTTGCAGTACTCATTTAATTTATTTTGTTCTTTATTCATATTTAATTTTTTGTAAAGATACTAAAGTTTTATTGTTTAGCAACTTTTTTTATTAATTATTTTTTTCAACGAAGAAAACCTCCCGAAGGAGGCTGTCTTACTTTTGAAAATTATGAGAGGATTATATGTCACTTGGTTTTGTGACTCCTTTCATATACTGTATGTTGTGTAATGCTAATTCTTTTTGCTCAGCAGTTACGTCTCTATCAAAATAATCATGTGGTGTTGGTATTCTTGAATATTCTTCAGTTCCAAACTTCTGTCCATTCATTCCTGACCATACTGTAAAACAACTATCTGTTGATCTTACAAATTCTTCACCTTTATATAATTCAAATTCCCATGCTTCACCAGCTCCTAAGAAGTGCAATGGCTTACCTAATAAACCTTGATTCTTTAAGATCTTAAACATATCGTTTCTATCTTGAGCAATTCCTACATCTCCAAATTTAACTCCTGAGATAACAAATGGTATTGCTAATTTAGACATTCCAATTGTATTTACTTCTGGCATATCAAGTAGACATTCATATAACTCTAACCATGAGTCTAAATCTTCTCCTTGTGGACATGCAAATACTTCTATATCCTTAAGTAATGGATCCTTCTGCATTTCATCTATAGTCCATAAGAGATTCTTATATGTCTCTTTGCTATTAAACAATATGTCTAAAGGTATTAATTCACTTGGTTGTAGCTCTCTTGCTATTTCAAGTACTTGTTCTTTTGTTACAGTTTCATGATCACCAGCTCCATTGTCTAGTGTTACCCATGATCCTTCAGCTACTCTTGCTTTGAAGAATTCTCTGTACTCTTTATTTCTTAAATATATTTGAGAAAGACAGAAATATCTATCTCCTTCTAACATTAAATCCATTTCTGAATTTGGTGGTATGACGTAAAAATCCATATATTAATAATTGTTAATGAAGTCACATTTAACTTCGGTTAGTAAATAATATTGAAGTTCTTTCATTCCTAAGGATTGATCACCCTTAATTGCATCTTCAAAACTTATGTTTGCATCTTTGATATCTGCTCTTGAAGAATATCTCCATTTTAGAATATCTCTTGGGACGCTTAGATATATATGTTTTACTTCATCAAACAATTCAGCTAGCTTTGCAGCTAATGTTGGTTGTCTTAATCCTGTAATAATATATGTCTTATCATTATTCTTTGTAATTTCTAAAACTCTTTCTACAAAATAAGGTTCTAAATTATTATCAAAGATCCTATCAGCCGTTTGAAACTTCTCTCTCACTAATTGACCTAAGTCAATCTGCTGATAAAAGTCTGCTGAATAGTCTCTATTCATAACCGTATCCTTTCCACTACAAATTTCTCCTGATATAAAAATTACTTTTCTGCTCATATTATTGTTTTGTTATTTTAGCATAGTTCTCTCCATCTTCATCAACACGAACCATAATTGCATTAAACTCATTCATTAATTCTTCTGCGATAGCTTCGCAAGATAAGTTTCCAAACTCTGCTGGAAAGCCATACTTGTCATATAAGTACTTTTGTACTCTTCTTTGAACAAGAATAAATTCTTGATCTCTATCATTATGATTAACAATAATTTCTAAATTGACTCCAAAGTTATGTCTGTGTCTTACTGCTAAAAATTCAACAGCTTCTCCAAACATTTCTTTTGCTTTTGCGAACGCATGAAATCCTTCCACGCTTGTTCTTATTCCTATTACTTTTTGTACATTATCTTTCATCTCCTGATCCTTTTAAAGTTCCTCTTTTAGCTCTTGATGCTAACTTATCTGCATTTTGTTGTAAGATATAACTTACCTCTACACCAAAGAATGATGCTAACCATTCACATTGGCTTAATAAAGCTCCAATGTATAAGTTCATTTTCATAAACTTGTCAGCAGTTAATTCTTTTGTAATAAATAATTCGTAATCATCTCTTTGAGCCTTCTTAAATACTTCTAAGATTCCTCCTGTACTTATGATTAACTTATCTACTATTTCATCAAGTTTAACATCCGTTGGTAATTCTCTAGAAAAATCAAATGCGATCTCTCCTAAGTTTTGATTAGTCTCATCAGCTAGTCCAGCTAAGTACCAATATACATCACCAATCTCTTTTGCAAGTAATTGTAACTTATCATCACTTAATGTAGTAATGTCTTTTCTATTTTCTTTTATCTTTTCGAATAGTTCGATAGCCTCGCCACCTAAACCCAGAGCTAAATAACTAAGAGCAGCCTCATCAGCATAGATCTTAGTCGTTATAGCTTCCTTTTGATATTGGTTTAAATTCATCTTACTTAGCGCTTAGTGAAATGTTAGTATAAAATTCATTTCTAGCTGCAGCATCATTCTTAAAGAATCCAGATAACTTAGCAGTTTGCATTGAAGCACCCTGATGTTTAACACCTCTACAAGATACACAATTGTGTGTAGCTGAGATATTAACAGCAACTCCTTGATTCCCTTCACAGATCTTATCTACTGCATTGTGAATCGCTACTGTAAGTTGTTCTTGTATAGCTCCTCTTCTTCCAAACAATTCTACTATTCTGTTTAGCTTAGAAAGACCAACTACTTTACCATCAAGTGATGCTATATAAGCGATTGATACTGAACCTCCAATTGCTTGGTGGTGGTGACTACACATAGATACTACAGGAATATGAGACTCTTGTACGATACCGTCATATCCATCAGATGGAAATCCTGTAATCTTACTCATTGGATTATAACGTCCAGCCCATAAATCATTTACGTATGCTTTTGCAACTCTGTTAGGAGTATCATTTGAATTAGGATCATTCTTATAATCAACTCCAAGAGCTGTTAAGAAATCTCCATATGCTTTTGCAGCATTATCAATGATTACTTGTTTTTCTTCTACTGTTAGTTCTGCTTCAGGACCAAATAAAGATCTTGCAGATTCTAATTGCGTTGAGATTCCATTAGCATGACCAGCTTCAGCTAGCTCTAAGTTCTCTACAAATGTTTTTTTACTCATAATTTTCAAATTTATTTATTATTATTGCGATAAAGATACTCCCTAAACCAAATAGGGAGCAACTGTTATCTCTCTTTTATTTATTACACTTCTCTTTGATCTTCAAATGCAATGATATGTGGTCTCCAAGTCATTCTATATCCGTTATCTCTTACCCAATCAAATACTAATGGATACGATACTTGTAAAGATGCTCTTGAATCACCTGCTGGCATAAACCAAACCTTATCATGATCTACTCCTAACTCCTCAATGTAGTCAGTAATCTCTTTTAGTGCTACATAATCACTACCACCCCATACCGGTTTGATATGATAATCAGAATGATATTCGATACTAGCCTTAATAGCTTCAGTATTCATTCTTAATTTATTGTGTTGCTTGATCATCTTTTCATCAGTAATCTTTCCTAGTGGAGTTTCAACGCCTAATACAGGTACTGAATTTTTAAACTTAGGACTGATACTTAATAATCCGATTGGATAATCAGTACTTAAAAAGTGAGAACCTTCTGTTTCCATTGTAATAACAATGTTACGTTCATATGCAAAGTGTGTTAATTCATTAACTAATGCACTATGCATTGAAGGTGAACCTCCTGTAAGCATCATTTCTGATATATGTGGATTGTTATCATATGCTGCAACGATATCGTTAAAGCTATATGCTCCTTTATCTGGATGAATACTTGTATACCAACTATCACACCATCCGCCTTCACCGAAATAACATCTGTGAGTACATCCTGTTGTTCTAATTACTACAGTAGGGTAACCAGCTCTACTTCCTTCAGATTGTACTGCAGTATAAATCTCTGCAATAGGTAAGGTCTTAGCCTTATCTTCAATCCTTTTCAATTGTTTAACCTCTGGTGCTTTCGGAGCTTTCTTCTCCGTCTCAATAGACGCTAAATTAATACTTTTAAATTCACTCATAATTTTCTTGTGTTTAATATTTTGCATAAAGATACTCAAAGAATAACCTTATGCAACTTATTTGTTAATTAATTTTACTTTTATCCTATATATGTTGCACTATTCTTTCCATGCTCCATAAATTTTACTTTCTGTACTTTGCAAGAACCTTTAGTTTCTTCAATTACAAAAGCATTTAATTTGTTGTAAATGTATTCTGCAAACTTTTCAGCTCCTACTGCTGGAATTATTCTTAATTGAATCAATCCTTTTTCAGCTAGAGGTTTAAAATCTTCTAATGCTGGATCGTCTTCAGCTAATACAACTGTGTGATCAAACATATAGTCCATCCACTTCTTTGGCATCATACCATCAATCGTTGTATTTGCTCTTTTCATTCCTCCGAAATCAAAGACCCAATTTCTATGATCTAATTTTCCTTCAAATGTTACTTCAAAAGATACTCCATATCCATGTAAAAATCTACAATGTGTTCCGGTAGCTCCTGCTTGTCTGAATACTGTACTAAATCCATCAAAGACTTTTTCTGCTATAAATGTTCCCATATTACTTTTCTTATTTTTGTTTATTAATCTTAGTTTCATATTAAAAGTTAAAGTTAAATTTTCTTTTTTCGTATTTCTTTTCAGAAGATCCTTCACCTCTTAATCCTTTTAACATCTTAATTAGTAATTGTGCATTAGCTTCTGTATCAGGTAAAGCTCTGTGAGCTTCTTTTAATGTTAATCCTACTGCATTAACACAAACTCCTAAACTAAAACTTGGAGCATCGAACCATCTTAATCTAGCCCATTCTAAAGTATCAATCATTTGAGTCTCATTTATCATCTTATCTAAATCATGACCCTCTCTTAATAACATTTTCTCTAAAAATGGATTATCAAACTTCTTAATATTATGTCCTGCAAGTATTGGCTTTGCATTTCCAAGTGTATATCTATCAAATATATCTTTTACTTTTGCAATAGCTTCACTCATCTCTATTCCTTCATTCACTAACATCTCTCTTGTCATGTGAGTCACATTAAGTGCTTCTGGATTGTATGTCTTATCAAAATATAACTTAGCTATATCTCCATATTCTTTACTATTCTCTAAAGCTACAATTTGCTCATAGTTAAATTGAGTACCTTTTCTTTCAATTAACATTTCCATTTCTTGAATGTCTTCTTCTACTGCTGCAAGATCTTTAATAGTTAATCTCTTTCCTTTATACATTATGGAAGGTACTTTAGTTTCTGGATCTTTTATTGCTACAGCTTTAAATATAGCTCTTGCTTCTTTAGCAGACTCAGCTTCTAAGTTTTCTAAATCAAACATTGGTTTAATTATAGTTGAAAAAGTCTCTTCAATCTTTAAAGATTCTAAATCAATCACTACCATTGCAATTTCTGTAATTGCATTGTGATCTTTCTTTAATCCTCCGGTCTCTAGATCGTAGACTATTACTTTTTTATAAGGTGATTGCATATTATATTTTATTAATTATTACTAATTTGAAATTTTTTCAGAAAATAACCCTTTTTACAAAACTACTTTCTCTTCTATTATATGAAGGTTATCTAGATATCTAGTAATCAATTAGTTAGATATCTAAAAGTACCTTGGTAAACTGTGTTTATTTTTATTATATATTTTCATATTCTCTTTGTCAGCAAAGTCCCATTGTGTATGATGTTTTAAGCATAAATGATTAATGTTATTAACATCATGTCTTAACTCAGGAGCTATACTCTTAGCTATTATATGACTATATCTCCATCTTGCATTTACATTACCTTCATCATCTCTAAACTCAGTTGGTAATTGCATTCCACATTCTTCACATTTATGATTAGATAGATTAAAACACTCTTCATAGAATGCTTCATCTTCAGCTAATCTTTTTATATTCTTCTTAGGAGTAGCTTTCACATTACTGAATAAACTCTTCTTAGCCTTATTCTTACGGGTTCTAAGAGGTTTAATATCTTTATTGGATATAGTATATGTTTTACCATATTTAGACCCATGTAATCTAATGTTATTACATTCCTGACAAAGTCCGAAGTGTTTATTAACAATAGACTTTGAATCATTACATCCTTTACAACTCATTATATAGTTTATTTTTTTGTAAAGATACTAATTTATTTCTTTCTAGCAACTTTAATTTGATTATCACTCATGTATTCTTTTAATGCTTCCATAAACACCACATGAGTACTAGGTGCTTTGTCAAACTGAAAACTGTATTTTCTTTTACTTAAATCTTTATATACTAATATTATTTCATCGTCTTCAAACAAACTGAAATCATTTACTTCGTCTTCCATACTATATGTTATAGTTTCAATAAATCTTTTACCTTCACTAAATAACATTTTCTTTTCTTGATCCTTATATCCCATTGCAGACATAACTAACCAATTCTTTACTCTTGCATAATTTTCTTTACTAGGATATTCTAAAATGAAATTTTTTACAAATTCTATTTTTAAATTTACATCCTTTATCTTTCTAGCTTGACATCTTATTACTTGCCATCTAATTTGAAACTTATTTACTACGTTACTTTTCTTCTTCGGTTCATTAAAGAACAATCTATCTATATCATTCATATTACAATTGTCTTTCTGTTACGCTTACACTAAATCCCTTACAAGCCTCTTCAATCTTTTCAAATAAATCATAACCTCTAGTATTGGTAGAAGTAGAATAAAGAGTCCATCCATAATAAAAGTCTTTTGTGAATCCTAACTTTTTAGCCTCTCTCCAATTCAACCCACTCCTCCCCACTCTTATCCAACTAGCATCTAGTGCTGTGTTCCCTTGTGCATTGTGATCTTTCTTTATAGCATCTAGCTCTAATTTTAAATCTTGGTAATCTTGAAATGTTTTTGACATAATATAAAGTTTTATTTGTTTGACTTCATAAAGATACTCCTATTGTATTGTTCTCACAACATTAAAACGAAATTTTTTACAATTTTTTTTAAAATAAATAAGTCTACAACTCTACTTTATGAATTGTAGACTCTTTATTTTAAGTTTTATTTCAAATTTTTAAGTTTGATTTGAAGTTCCATCTGACTAGTAAGTAATGCAGTTCTGTTTTTTGTAACGTTCCCTGTATTAAGCAATAGTTCAATTTCTTTTAAATCAATTTTAATTTGATCCTTTTCAGATATTAATATCTCTAAAGGTTCGTTAATTTCAATTTCAATACTTTCTATTTTTTTACTTGCTTTTCTCTTTGCCATAATGTTTGTTTTATTTATTTTTTGTATTCAATGTTCTTGAATTTTCCATTGAAGCTATCAAAAGCCCCAATGCCATCCTTAGGTATTAAATCTATAGCCATGCTTACTAATTCTAGTACGGCTAATAAATTTTCATATCTAGTAGTGTGAAACTTACTAGAGAATACAGAATTTATTCTGTGTTGTACTGACGTGATGGTTTCTAATCTCCATCTCTCAAAAAGATCTATAACGTAATCAGCATCCTTACCACTTATACCTGACTCTAAGAAATGTATCTTAGTCTTGTTCAAATATTCAGTTGATGTTTCAGTTACTGCATCAAAGCAAAGTGCTTTAAGATGATCGTTATCTTTCGTTTCTGCCGTCTTCTCTATTAATATGTTAAAGTGATATTTTATTGCATCTAATTTAAATGCCATAAAGTCTTTAAACATTTCAGACTTGGTTGTATCTATACCGTCACGATGAAAGAATTTCTGTTTGTTAGTTATTATTCTAACTCTTTCTATCGTTCTAAATATATCATGATACTTTAGTCCTTTTATTCTATCTGCTTCGTTTTTATATTCGAAGCTTACACTAAGATTATTTATTACTGTTGTAACTGCTTTTAAAATTCTTTTTTTAAAAAAAGTTAAAACTGCTAAAAATATAAAGATGATTACAAACTCAATAGTATTACTCGAATTCAATAGACGGTCAATGAATTTAGTTTCCATTAGGTTTTAATTTATTAATTATATAACTCCCCTCAATTAAGAGGGGATATTATATGTTATAGTTGTTAGTTAATTGTTATTTATTAATCACAGAATCCTGTTTGGTAAATTCTACCAAATCCGTTAACCCTTACATAATCTATACTTGGGTGAGAGACTTGATAGTATCCAGACTGTAACTTAGTTGTTAATCCAGAATCAGAATAAACATAATCATTATATTCAGGATATGAGCTAGATCCACCAGAACCGTTATTGTGATAATAAGTTTGGTTTATACTATAGCTACATGCTTGAAATGAATAAGTTCCTCTTAAACTAGATCCAAAAGAAAAGCTGCTTGAATGACTGTATCCGTAAAAATCAGATATTTGATCCTGAGCTGAAAAACCTGCAGTGTCAGACATAGCACCTAAACTTACGTTTGTAGTAGCTGCGCCTAATTCTGACCTTATATCATTTAAACTTATTTGTCCACTTGATTGTAATGCCATAGCTTATCGTTTTTCTAGTTCATCAATTCGACTACTTAATTCTTTATTAGACTCAATTAATAGTCCAACAAGTTTTTCATAATCAACTGTCTTTACTTCTTCACCTCTCATAAGAGTCTTCTCTCTAACTAGGAAAGGTAATACCTCTTCTACTTCTTGAGCAATTAATCCTATTTCAGTTTGTCCTTCTCTTGTTCCACTTCCAGCTTTCCAATCATATTGTACACCTCTTAATTGCTTAACTGTTTCAGTTGCGCTTTCAATTGTTGTTATATTTTCTTTAAGCCTTCTATCAGATACTGTAGTTGAATAAGCAATAACATCTCCATCTGCATGGAAATCTCCATCTAAATCCCATTGGAATTCAGTTGAACCTTGAGTCTTTAATGTCATTAATCCAGCTTGAGTAATCTTTAGAGACTCTCCATTTGCAGAAGTTCCACCAAAGTATATTCTGAATGCATCAGCATCAGTTCTCATTGTATTTAACGCACTAGTTCCTAATTCAAAGTTAATACCTGTATCACTTGTTGTATCTAAGTTACCAAATGTTCCAGCAAAGTATGCTGAAGACGAAGCTCTGAATGTACCATTTACATCTAGTTGGTAGCTTGGACTCGTTCTGTTGATTCCAATATTACCACTTTCCATTATAGTCATTAACTCTCCTTCGCTACGATCAACAAAATGCAATCTAATATTAGCATTGTCATATACTAATCCCATTCTCTTAGCGTTGGAAGTATTATATACTTCCCACAGTCTATTATAAGCTGCTGAGTTAGCATTAAACTGAATACCAGAAATAGATGAACTTAAGTCCTCAATACTCAATACTGAATCAGTAGTGTGTACTGTATTTGTCCCTAGAGTCATCTTTCCATTACTAGTTATGTTGCTATCTGTATCAATAGATCCAAGTGAGAAGATTCTTCCTTCTGTATAAATAGATCCATTAGCAGTTGCTCCAACGTTTAATTTATAAGATCCACCTGATTGATCAACATGAAGTGCTCCTGTTAAAGAGCCACCTGCTAAAGGTAAGAATGAACCACCACCTGTTGAATAAGTAGTTGTATCAATAGATCCATCTGCTTTTAAGAATCCAGAAGATGTTCCTCCATCAACTTTAAAACCACCACTAATAGAAACGTCTCCTACTAATGGATTAATGTCAACAAAATCAGTATCACTTCCACTTCTAAATGAAAAGGTTGGAGTGTACATTGTTATACTCTTCCATCCTAATGTAGAAGTTCCTATCTTTAATGTTTCTGTATCATTAACAGTTCCTACAAGTTGTGCATTTCCACTAGTTTTAATTTGATTAAAAGTAACGTTATTAAGAAGTAAACTTCCTGTTGAAATACTAACTTGTGTTCCACTGTCTGTAATTGTAGAATTAGTTACATCACTACCACCAGCAGCAAACTTAGGTATTCTATTAGCTGCACCAGATCCACCTACAGTACCTACTGTCTGTGTAAAGCCCATTGCTGTAATATTCGCTTCTGATAATTGTGTATTTGTATCAGTTTTGATATATCCAAATGCTGCAATATCACCATCACCTAATTGTGTGTTGGTATCAGTTTTGATATATCCAAATGCTGCAATATCAGCATCACCTAATTGTGTGTTGGTATCAGTTTTTATATAACCAAATCCAGCAATATCACCATCACTTAACTGAGTATTCGTATCAGTATAAGATTGTATGAATCCCATAGCAGTAATATTCGCTTCTGACAACTGAGTATTCGTATCTGTATACGTTTTAATGTAACCCATTGCACCAATGTTGGCATCGCTTAATTGAGTATTTGTATCAGTATAAGATTGTATGAAACCCATAGCT
>Ga0209402_10004746_pt1 | contig 12283 bp, 10 predicted proteins | sample ArcticOcean_MG_C_3_FD_187437 | JGI IMG/M metagenome (GOLD analysis project Ga0209402, IMG submission 187437) | Marine microbial communities from western Arctic Ocean - ArcticOcean_MG_CB8_126 (SPAdes) (version 2) | ecosystem: Environmental > Aquatic > Marine > Oceanic | place: Arctic Ocean... | reverse complement strand
CCTGTAAGAAACACACTGTTACCCCGAGCGTGATCGCCGGCGCCGTCTTTGGATCCGGTTGCATGCTGATGATCCAGTCCTTGAATGACTTGGACGGATGATTTGAGGGATTCTAATGGAGAAAGTGTTTGCCCCAGTTGGAAGTAGGTCGTTGAGCCTTCAGCCCACCAGGTGGAGGGGATAGCGCCGTTGGGGAAAGTGACAAATGCGGTTCTTAATGGCGCACCGGTTGCGGTAGTAGCCGCCTGTCGCAGTGAATCATTGGCTAGTAAGCTTCCTGGTAGAAGTGAATGAAGACCTGGTACAGCAATCGCAGCTCCGAGGCCCTTGAGGAAGTGCCTTCGGTTAAACTTGTTGGGTGGGGTAAATGAGCTTGGCATAATTTACTCAGGTTTAAATTTAGGGTGTCTTCTTTTTTGGAAGGGTGCAGATTTTACGATCGCCATCAATAGTGCAGAAGGGCTGCCCTCATTTTTTTCTAATTCGTTTACCAGATAATCGATTGTCTCCGTGTCGTAATATTCTGTGCCGCGACCTAGGGCGTAGGTAAGCAGCTTTTCACTGATACAGTAATAAAAATCACGTTTTCGCTCGGTGGCAAGGATGTGTTTCATCTCCTGAATGTTTAAAAACCTCTCTCCGGTGATGAGGACTCCTTCGCTATCTATGGGCATTTCGAGCTCCTGATCACGCCACATGCCCATTGCATTGAAATTCTCAAGCGCCAATCCGAGTGGGTCCATGCGGTTGTGACAAGAGCTGCATAACGGTTCCTCTCTGTGAAGCGCCAGTGTTTCTCGCAGGCTCATGGCGGCGAGCTGTTCCTTGCTGGCTGCATCCTCAAGCGCAGGAATATCGGGTGGAGGGGGTGCAGGCGGCATTCCGAGAATATTTTCGAGTATAAACACGCCACGTTTTACCGGTGATGTTCGGGTTGGGTTCGAAGTAAAGGCCAGGATAGTGCCCTGGGTCAGGATTCCGCCCCTGGGACTGCCGGGTGGTAATTGAACTTTTCTAGTTTTTGCACCCTTGACCCCTTCGATTCCGTAATGCTTGGCAAGCAGTTGATTGAGGAAGGTGTAATCGCTATCGATCAACTCCAACAGGCTCCTGTCCTCGTTGATGATGTATTGGAAATAGTCCTCTGTTTCTTGTTGCATGGCCCTCTTAAGGGCTCCACTCCAATCGGGCCGTTCCTTATCATAGCTTGCCACGACGATCGCTCTTGTTCGTCTGTAGGTTTCCTTCTCCTCGGCAGTTCTGTTGTTTTCCGGGATTTCGCGGACGATCTTATATTCGGCCCTGGCGTTGCGTAAAACAGGATTTGGATAGTCCCGGAGCCAAACGTCGTAATCACTGATATTAACTCCCTGGATATCCCTGGAGTGGAGCCATTGGCCTCCGAAGTTTTCGATGAAGTTGTTGAATCGCTTGTCGCTCATCATACGCTCAATCTGGGGCTCCAGGTTTTTTCGGAGTTTACCTGTTTCAGCTAAATCAAACAACTCATCGTCGGGCATGGTTGACCAGAGGAAGTAGGAGAGCCTCGATGCCAGGGAGTACTCATCAATCTTGGCGTGAGTCTCATCTCTCGATTTTCGAGCCAGCCCTTCTTCTCGAAATAAGAAACGTGGCGATGCCAGGATAGCTACCATGGCCTGTGCAATACCTGCTTCGTAGGTCTTGCCTTTCTGAGAGGATATGGATTCCGCCAAGGAGGCCAGTTTGTTGATGGTGGCTTTGTCGACAGGACGTCGGTAGGCTTTAGTCGCGAAGTTGGTTATGAGCTGCCTGGTGTAGCTTTTCAGCTTCGACCTGCTTGTTGGGACCTTTCCTGGAAAATAGGTGTGGTAGTTTTTAGGTGGCGCCGAGTTTTCCGGGCTATAGGGTCCTCGAATAATTATTTCTTCGATTTCCATTTTTAGCTTCTTCACTTTTTCCAGATCAGTCAGCGGTTCGACTGAGGCAGTAAAATGATGGGTACCGACATCCCAGGTACGATCGAAAACGAATTCGTGGATCCTTCCCGAAGTATACGAAAAGATTTGGTTGATCAGAATCTCCCCGTCGGCTTTAAATGTGAATTCACATTCGTTATAATCAAAACCATTAAAGGAAGAAAAACTCCTCGGTTTTATTCTGACAACTAACTGGTAATTCCCGGCTGCTTCGATCTCGATCTCCGCCGTTCGAGAGGATGGCTCGTAAAAAGATAACTGCAGGTTATTCTCATCTTCATCGACCGGGAGAGCCTGTGAAAATAGATTTACCAATGCTTCCTCGTTCCACTTCTTCTCCGGCATCACCAAGGCCTGGGTTGGTACTGCATCTGCTACAATCGCATTGGCTGCGTCCAGGTATTTTTCCAATAGCATCGGAGATATAGTTAGGACGTCTCCAATATTATCGAATCCTTCGCCGGAATCATCTGCTGGAAAAATGTCCAACGTATTAAAATCGATTCCTAGAAGATCGTTTATCGTATTATGATACTCGATACGATTGAGCCGTTGGATGGTCAATTTTCCAGGATCCGGATTTTTAGGATCTATCCCGAATGGACCTATTTTGATCCAGCTAGCCAGGAGCTCTCGCTCATTCGCGGAAGGCTGAGCTTCTTCGTTTGGGGGCATTATGTGAGCGCGGCTATTTTTAAATACCCGTAACCAAAGATCTGTGTCCCGGATGGTATTGGAAGAAAACTCATCCAATGTGACTTCTCCCTCGCTTACTCCAAGTCCATGACAATCGTAACAGTAGTTATCCAGAATGGGTTCTATCTGTTTTTGAAAGGAGCTAAAAATTTCCTTGTTTCCAGAAAGAGGTAGAGCAGCAAAGAAAAAAGTGCTGCTGAACAGAAGATAGCTAATTAGGGGCAATTGTTTCACCGTAAATCTTAGGATAGGTTGGGGAACCATTTAAGACCTATTGGATCTGGCCTGTAGCCTTCAAACATAAACGGTCATAGACTCTCCGAAATCGCGGTTCCTGCTAAGTAACCGGTGGTCCAGGCGTTTTGAAAATTGAATCCGCCCGTTATTCCATCTACGTCCAATACCTCACCGGCGAAATACAATCCTGGAATCTTGCGACTTTCCAGGGTCCGCAAACTCACTTCATTGAGATTTACGCCGCCACACGTAACAAACTCCTCCTTGTTTAAACTTTTTCCCTGAACCTCGAAAATTGATTGCTCAAGCGTTTCGACCAAGGCTCGTTCCTGAGGTTTAGATAGCTGAGCCCAGCTCATCGTTCCGGGGATCTTACTTAAGCTGACCAGGCGCTCCCAGAGGCGACGGGGGATTTCTGTAAACGCCGAACGGGAGCTGACCAGTCGTTTCCCGTGATTTGCTCGTAATTGATCTAAAGTATTTCGAACATTTGTTTCGGGAAGCCAGTTTACCTGGAGAGCAAATGTATAATTCACTCCATGTAATGCACGGGCTCCCCATGCGGATAGTTTTAAAGTAGCCGGACCACTTAAACCCCAGTGAGTGATGAGTAGGGGGCCTGCGGAGCTTAAATTCAGTTCCGGAACATTCAATGCCGCGTGAGCCACCGATAATCCGGCCAGGTCCTTGAGCGATTGTCCAGGAATGTTAAACGTGAATAGAGAAGGAACGGCTGGTTGCGTTGTGTGCCCAAGGGCATGAATCAATCGTACTGTATCAGCAGACCTGGTTCCTCCAGTTGCCAGGAGTAAGTGTTTGGTGAGGACGGTGGCTCCACCCGAGAGAAGCAGTTTGAATTGATGGTTCAATTCGACTTCGTGTTTGATCGAAGTCACCTGGGTTTTTGTCCAAATGGCGACTCCTTCGACTTCAGCTGAATTCACCAGGCAGTCGATAATCGTTTGCGATTTATCTGTCGTGGGAAACATCCTGCCATCGGTCTCGGTTTTCAACGTCACCCCACGACTTTCAAACCAGTCGATTGTATCTTGGGCGTTCCAGCGGTTTAAGGGACCGATGAGTGCTTTCTCACCCCGCGGAAAATGTGTGGCAAATGTTCTGGGTTCGAAGCAGGCGTGGGTTACATTGCATCGTCCGCCTCCTGAAATTTGCACTTTCCCGAGAAGGTTAGGGGACTTTTCAAGGATGAGTATCTTCTTCGGGCCATCGGAAGTCTCAGCAGCAGCGAGGGCACCAAAGAACCCTGCAGCCCCTCCACCGATTACGACCAGGTCCCAAATGTTTTCTGTCTCCTGGGCCAAGCTACTCAACCTTTTCGAATAAGACCATATAGTTGTCGGTCAGCAGGTCATTCACTTCGCCCATCTTTTTGAAGCCAGCGTTTTTGATTTCGTTTTCAAAAACCTCCTGGCCCGCCCGCATGTGCCCGATTATCCAATCAGAACTTTCACCCGGAATACGTTTAAAGTCGATGAGCACCAATTTTCCTCCCGGTCTAACTGCCTCGTGTATGGATGCCAAAGTATCTTCCGGGTATTCGAAGTGGTGGTAGACATTGCATATAAATGTGAGATCCACGGAATTGGCAGGTAGTTTTACGGAGCGTTCGGAGCAGAGAGCGGTTTCCACATTCTTCCAGTCATTTTGTTTCCTTTGTTCATCAATATGCTCGAGAAACTTAGGGACGATATCCACCGCGTAGACCTTGCCCTTTTTTCCAACCGCTTTTGACAGGTAAGGTAGGTGCGCCCCAGTGCCCGAGCCGATATCGGCGACATCCATTCCTCGTTTTAGACCCAGCCTTTTTACGATGGCCTCTCGGTTAACAAACACTTCGCGACCTTCAGCTTCCAGTCGTTCGATCCATTCCTTTACCACCAAGCCTTCTTTCAAATAGGACGTATTGATCCCCGGATTCACGCTCTCTTTTTGCGCTATAGCCGAGTTACTGAAGAATCCTACTAATATAAGCCCCACTATGTTTTTCCACTTCATAGGGAGAAACCTAAACCTATTAGGTGGGGTGTTAAGCAAAAAGCGTGTCCCCAAGGGTTTTATTTGGATGCCTATTAGCGAGAATCGGAACGGCTATATTACCTTCACGCTGCAACTGCCGGCTACGTAATTGAATTTAAGATTAATTCTTAGGAAGGCTTTCGCTGAGCGACAACCGGGTAGGCGAAATCGCGTTTAAGATTCACTTTCGATGAAGAAAAATGTTTATTTATGCTTCGGTATCGTTGTAGATAGATCCAGGAAGATAACAACTTACATGGTGTGAAAATCGAAGAAGAAAATCTAGTAGCTCGATTGGAGCGTGTAATAAATCGGACAGCAGTGGTCGTATGCCTGATGTTTTTTGCATTCATCTTTTACCAAAACGTATTGGTGAGCCGAAATCAAAGTTCGCCTTCTATTGAATGTGCTGAAATATATACATACCGAGGAATTGATTACTACATTTCACGGACAGAGGCCACTATTTTGAAGGGATCATTGATAATTAAATTATCTCCGAAGTTGGTAGCGTATTCCATGGTTGCCGATTCCAGGAATGTTTCTGAATCCGACAACTTAACCCCGACTTTAAACAACGGGCTTTTAAGTAATGCTTCTGGTAGTCCAGGGTGGGGGACCAGGTTTGGATTGGCCGCGCTTTCGCACACGGCATAGGTCGGCAGGAACTCTTGAACGGTGCTCCAAACGACTTCATCGACCAGGGCCTTAAACTCTGCGACAATCTCCTCTTCATACTTTGTGATAATGCTTGCCGGGTTTTTTGACCAAAGGGTGCTTAAGATTGTGATATGCGCAATATAGCGACCAGCAATGCCGTCATCATTCGTATCGGCCAAGTGGACTCCCCATTGGTCGGATAGATCCCAAGAACCGGTTAGACCTTCAAGTTTACCAGCCTCTAATTCCTAATCGAGACGATAAAGTACTTCTCCAATTGGAATCCAATTCACGGTGGCTTCCGGATTTTCTTCTTTATTCTATCCAGGTAGAGGCCACGAAACGCTTGGCAAACGTTTGGGAGTCTACCTTCATCCAATCTGCTTTGAGAATAGCCACTCAGCCAATTTCATGAATAGGTCCGCGCACCACTTTTGTCGGGGCTTTCCTTAAATGGCCAAGGACCGAGTATGAAAAATGTGGTGCATTCGTTGGCTGGATTTTGGCGTGCGGTATCAATCACCGTTTTGGCCGACACTATTTCTGTTTCGATAAACAAGCCACCGCCATAGGTGTGTGGCTGCATACTGATCATGTCCCATTGGTTATTAGGCAGATCTGTTTCAAAATTTCCGGTGTGGTTGGGGTCAGGGTAGTAATCATAGGCGACTAACCCGACTTCTTCTACTGAATTGTCAGGGTTATCTACAATGTAGGTGAGTGACTTGCCACTGTAGATGCCCCAACCAATTTCCTGCTCGATACCCGAAGGAAGCGTTGTGGCTGTTGAAATATTGTTTGGTTGTGCATCCCAGGTGAATGAATTTCCGAGGAAGTAAACCTTGCTAGTCTCCGCAATCAGTAGGGAGGAGGAAATGCACAGCCAAGCTATGATGAAGCTAGCGAATTTTGAAGAACGGGAAATTGAATGGGACCAGGTCCAAGTCATAGGAGATCAGAAATGATGATAAATCGGCGAATCTGTTCACGCTACGGTCTAAGGCTCTTCACCCTTAATATTGGTCCTCAGCTCGATGGATATTTCTCTCGAGCGATCTCCCTGGATACTGGTTCGGCTGATGCCGGGGATTTCCAATAAATCAGCCACTTCTATGTGGCCATTGTTTCTGGCAAACAATTCAGAAGATTCGCCGTCGATATCCACATGTGTGATATCTGCGCCCTGATCCAAAAGTAGTTGGACAACCTCAATATTTCCTTCTGAGGCGGCAAACATTAGGGGGGACCAGTGCTCTTCGCCATCGACCAGGTTGACCTTGGCACCGTGTTTCAGGAGTAGACTCACCGTGTCTGTATCTTTCCCGGTAGAGGCAAACATCAGTGCCGTTCTGCCAGCTGCGTCTTGAGTGTCAATGTGAGTACCGGCTTTTATTAACAATTCCATAATGTCCCTATGTCCGTTGAACGAGGCGACCATAAGCATGGTTCGACCATTTTCATCGACCTGATTCGGATCGGTCCCTTTATCAAGGGCCTGTTGGACCGTAGCCGTATGACCCTCGAGTGCCGCTTGAACCGCGATATCAAAGGGAATAGCAATTTTATCGGAGCTCTGTGTCGGCGCTTCCTCGACCAAGGTTTTGGTTTCAACCACGGTTGACTCAGGATTTTGCTCCTTAGCTTTACCGCAACCACTGAGGATCGCCAAACTCATTAGGGACAGAATAAACCCTAGCTTGATGTTTTGAATCGGGTTGTTGCTTGGATAGATCATTAATTAATAGGAAATAGGAATAACTTGTGCCGGGTAGAATGGCTGACAGGCTTGTACTTAAATATCAAGACCGAGTTTAAACAGGATACTGCAAACGAAACCATACATCCCGTGCGGAAGATCATCCATGTTGATATGGACTGTTTTTATGCGGCTGTGGAATGTCGGGATGATCCTTCAGTGGCCGGTAAACCGGTCGGAGTAGGGGGTGCTGGTGGGCGGAGTGTCCTCACCACCTGCAATTATGAAGCGCGAAAATTCGGCTGCCGTTCAGCCATGCCGGTCTTTAAGGCCAAAAAGCTTTGTCCTCACCTTATCATTAAACCCGTCCGTTTTTCTGCCTATCGCGCCGAATCAGCAACTATTCGTGCGATATTCAAAACCTACACGGAGCTCATCGAACCCCTTTCGCTTGATGAAGCTTATTTGGATGTTTCGCACCGCGAGGAGTATGCCTGGAGCATTGCCAAAGAAATCAGAAAGAAGATTTGGGATGAAACAAAGCTGACAGCCAGTGCAGGTATATCCCGCAACAAAATGTTGGCGAAGATTGCAAGTGATATGAAGAAGCCAAACGGACAGTTCGCTGTGTTGCCCGAAGAGATTGATGGCTTCATGAACGACCTGCCTGTGCAAAAAATATTTGGCGTGGGTCCGAAATCAACTGCTCGCCTTCACGCTCTTGGGTTTGAAACCTGTGGGCAATTGCGAGCAGTCCCCTTGGCCGAACTGCTTCGGCATTTTGGCCCCACCTGGGGTACCGAAATGTATAACCTTTGCCGGGGCAAAGATGATCGTCCGGTTGAAGCGACTCGGTTACGTAAATCTATGAGTAACGAAACCACGTTTTCGGAAGATCTCGAATCTCTTCAGGACTGCCTCGATGAATTACCGGAGCTGGTTGATGAATTAAAGGCGGACTTGGAAAAGGGCAGCAACAAGGACAAGATCTACAAAGTGTTCTTGAAACTAAAGTTTGGGGATTTTACAACCACGACCAAAGAACGAATCGGCAGCGACGTTTCTTTAGCTACTTACATCCCGCTTTTGGAAGAAGCCTTTGGTCGGAGTTCGGAGGCTGTTCGCCTCTTGGGAGTCGGGGTAAAGTTTGAAGATCCTTCCAAGATGGACGGACGCCAGATGGAATTGTTTGATCGCAAACGAATGTCGGTTAACCCCATTTAGCCCGGGAACGCTCAAACTCACTTTTCGATAAACTCCTTAATGGCCTCAGCTGACTTTTCGGGATTTAGCTTTTCCGTATCAATTATCAAGCTTGGTTTTGGAAGGGGAGGAAAATCAAAACCACCTTCGGATTTGTAAAACGAATAAAGCTTTTTATCCACCAATTTCCCAAATTGTTTGCGGCTATCGTTGCCGATCCGGCGCAGCACCTCCTCATCTGAATACTTCAATTCTATAAAAAGAATCTCATCTCCGTTGTTTCTGATTATCGCTCCCAATGTTTCTATCAAAGCTGGATCGACCGTATTCTCGGGATTGAATGTAAAGATAAACGACTGCTGAGCTTTAGAAGCCGCTTTGAAAGAAGATAACCAGATCTCCTCTCTCAGTTTTATAAACCCCGGACTGCCAAATTCGAAAAGGGACTTCACCAAGTCCACGGTTAAGTGGTTATGAAATAAGGGTAAGCCGGTCATTTCGCTAAGAAGGGAAGCTATGGTAAGTTTTCCTGCCGCTGGAGGGCCGTGTATGAAGATGACTTTCACTGTTTAAAGAATTCGGACTAATTTTGTGAATCCGATAATGGGTTCCTACCTATTTCAATCGCGGTAGTCTTGTTCTACGCCAGGAAACCACTTCAGCACGTTATCGTAATATATTTTCTTTAGGATCTCTTTGGGCAATGCCAATCCGGTCACATAATACACTGGTTCACGAACTGGCTTATCGGAGGAAAGTAAATCTCCAAAGGGAATCTCATCATCGGTAGCGTAATAACGAGCAAACTGACCATTGCGTTCTTTGATTCTTTCTTTCTGTTCCCTGCGTTGATGATCGTTGAAACCAGTCGACGCGCCCATGTCGGTGCCGTACATGATCCGGTCCTGGTATTTAATAAAGAAAGCCCTCACTTTCCCGTGTGCCTGCCACATAAGATAACGGGTGCGGCCTCCAATCTCTACTGCAAAGTTGGGGTACATATCCATGCGCATTGCGAGCTCGGCCACATCAAACTCCAGGCTGGCCAGGTGTGCGCCGACATAGCGCATCTTCGGATTTTATCGAATTACAGTATCAGCTGCTGAGATGATGTCGCTGTAGGATGGTTTTTCAGGTTTGTCGTAAAAACTGTATTCAGGGTGAGTCGCCCAATAATTTCTGGTGAATCCATCTTCTGTAGTAAAGGTGGCATCCAGGCGTGAAGCGGTTCACCCATATGGGCCATGAGTGTTTTACCTTCACGGGTAATCAGTTCCCAGATCGGTCTGAATAAGGGATCATCCAGTTGAATATAATCTCCGTTCGGCTTTTGGATTTCCATGCCGATATTCTTCCATGCTTTTACACCGATTGCTCCGTGATCAAAATCTGCTTTTAATCTTTTCAAAACAGAATTCACCCAACCTGGCTCGAACATACCCTCAACGTTGAAGGTAGTAGTCCAGGCAAAATACCTCGGATACTTTTCCAGCAGCAATCGTGGATTTTCGCGTTGGCTTTGGGTGCTTTCTGAACCTCGACTTGCAACACAGACGTTGATATACTTCCAATTGTCTTTATCCAATATCTCCCGGATAAAAGGCTCATCGACTCTCTCGTGGGTGTGCACATCAAATTTCTTGATCGAGGACAGGTAATCGAGATTGGATGTGGCTATGGATGAGTTTGGGGTAAATCCAATGGTGGTGGCCAAGAGGAAAAGCCACGAGATCAGAGGTTGATGGGGTAATTTGGGCATAAAGGAAATGTTCTTTAAAAACTGCATTTTGCCAATCTAACATTTTCAATTCGAAAAAAGGTGAGGACTCGGAATCTGCGGTCTTCACCTTTTTTACTCGGCGGAAAGTGTCAATTAGTGAACCACATCCTAAGGATTAAAAAAAATCCGAATTTTGTTTTTGAGCTGAGCTAAAAAAGTGTCACACCATCCGGGATGGATTTATTTGTAATAGGTCAGAGATGCTTGAGTGAGCCGGAACCCGAACTGGGTTTAGGGGTTATTACGAGTGTCGATCGTTATCAGGTAGGTGTGGATTTCCCTACGAGTGCTGAGAAACGTATTTATGCTGCTGGTGCCACTGTTTTGAAGCGTGTTAAGTTTCGCGTTGGCGAAACCGTGCTGACTGCTGACGAGGCTCAGTTGACCATTGAAGAGGTAGTTGAAGAGGACGGGCTGCTTATTTACGTAGGGGGTGGGTTTCGAGTCAGTGAACACGAGATCTCAGACATCACGAATTTCAGTTTACCTCAAGAGCGGTTAATGAAGGGCAAAGTGGATTCGGGGGAGGTGTTTGAGCTACGGTTCAAAACGCTTCAGGCTCAGGTAAATTCCAGGCAATCAGCCGTTCGAGGATTTCTTGGGGGTCGTGTGGACCTTATTCCGCATCAGATCTATATCTTAAACGAAGTGGCGACCCGCCAAATTCCGCGTGTATTACTCGCAGATGAAGTGGGACTTGGGAAAACGATCGAAGCCTGTCTCATTCTGCAACGACTTCTCGCCGTAGGGAAAGTGAGTCGCGCTATTATCCTGGTGCCTGAATCGTTGGTTCACCAATGGTTTGTCGAACTCTTACGTCGATTTAATTTGTGGTTCAGTATTTTCGATGAGGAGCGCTGCCAGTCAGTGGAGCATGGCAATCCCGGTTCAAATCCATTCCTCGATGAGCAGTTGGTTCTTTGTAGTGTTTCCTTTTTAACCGGTAGCGAAATCCGTCAACAGCAGGCTATCGAGGGTGAATGGGACATGGTGGTAGTCGATGAAGCGCATCATTTGGAATGGGCGCCTGAGAATGTGAGTAATGACTACGCGTTGGTGGATGAGCTGGCTCTGCGTTCACCAGGGCTTTTGCTCCTTACAGCTACTCCTACCCAACTGGGCTTACCGGGACACTTTGCGCGGCTGCGTCTACTTGATCCGGCACGCTATGACGATTTCGACAGTTTTCTAAAAGAGGCAGAAGATTTTGGCGTTATTGCCGAAATTGCCGGAAAAATCATTGATGGCGATGTTCTCAATAAAACGGATCAAAAACGCCTAAAGCGTATTTTCGATAAAGATCCTGAGGGTTTGGAAAGTCATTTGGATGCTTTGTTATCGAAGGAAGAAGGAGCGAAGGAAGCATTGTTGACTGCCTTGCTAGATCAACATGGCACGGGCCGTGTTATGTTCCGCAATACACGTTCCAATATGACCGGGTTTCCCAAAAGAAAATTCGTTCCGGAATTAATAGATGTGGATAACAAGACCTTGCTGAATCGGATTCGTCGTGAGCTCCAAGCTGAGGAGACCGAACACGAGGAGGATATTCGCTATTCGTTCAAGGAAGATCCACGAATTGATTGGTTGGCAGATTTTTTGAAATCAAACCGAGAAGAGAAGTTGCTTCTCATCTGTAAATCTCAGCGAAAGGTGCTGGCACTGGAAGCCGCACTACTAGAGAAAATCAGCGCGAAAGTGGGTCTATTTCATGAGGGCCTGGCACTGGTTAAACGAGACAGGAATGCGGCCTGGTTTGCTGAAGAAGACGGTGCTCAATTGCTCATCTGTTCGGAAATTGGCAGTGAGGGTAGAAATTTTCAGTTTGCCCATCATCTGGTGTTATTTGATTTGCCCCTCAATCCGGGATTGCTTGAACAACGAATTGGGCGACTGGATCGTATTGGTCAAACGGAGACGATTCAGGTTCATGTGCCTTTTGTGAAAGGAAGCTGTCAGGAATTCCTTGCCGGCTGGTACCACCGCGGCCTGAACTCCATCGAAAGCTCCTTGCAC
>Ga0209402_10004743_pt1 | contig 12285 bp, 12 predicted proteins | sample ArcticOcean_MG_C_3_FD_187437 | JGI IMG/M metagenome (GOLD analysis project Ga0209402, IMG submission 187437) | Marine microbial communities from western Arctic Ocean - ArcticOcean_MG_CB8_126 (SPAdes) (version 2) | ecosystem: Environmental > Aquatic > Marine > Oceanic | place: Arctic Ocean... | reverse complement strand
CGAGGCCCCCAGGGATGCGCCCGACGTAGAAATAACAGGATATGCACTGGTATGACTCGCCGTGGACCTGATCTTGTACCGTTCCCATATTACGATCCTTGTTTTTTGTTAGGTGCTAGGTGCCCCTTTTCTATTCAGACGAAGTAGAACGGCCAAAAATCCACATTAAAATAGTAGTGACAATAGAGCTAATCGAATCAATTAAGGCATCTGCAATGGTAGCCTGGCGCCCGGTGACAAATGATTGGTGATATTCATCGGAAATCCCAAACAAACTAGAAAACATGGCCAGCGCAATTACCCAACGCAGGTTTATCTCAAAATTCCATCCTCGAATAGCCGATTGGAGAAAAGCCGCGAGGGTGGCGAAAAGGACTATGTGTCCGATCCATGATATTGGTTTGGGATGAAATGGCTGAGACACTTCCTGACCTGTCAAAGACGAAAGATAGAAGATCAAGACCATCCAACATATCGCTGCCGTGGCCCATCCAATCCCGGAAACATTCATTGCACATCAACATATTTGTTATATTTCTTCACGATTGATTATTAGAACCCCGTGGGGATTATAGGGAATTCGGCCCGCCACCAGACCTCCCAGACAAACTCAATGATGTGGTTTAGTTAGGTTAACGTTTAAGAATGCAGTTTAAACGCCAAACAGCAATACCGGCTCCTATTAATCCGAATATACCGACAATACCGGAATTAGAATTTCCGATCATGATTTCGACTACCGATCCTAGGACTCCTCCGCCAACGATTCCAAGAAAACCCACAATCAAATATTTTCCAGAATTAGTCATATCAGTGGCCCCTTTCTATGCTGCAATACCTAACAAGTCATTGATGAGCTTAGCGGACGTCGTAACCGAACCGAAGCCATACTCAATAGTAGCCAAAGTCCCTTTGTGACGATCAATGTCCATCGCGGCTACGGCGTCTTTCGGCACTAAGATTTTAAAGTCCCGAAAATATGCGTCACGGATGGTAGATTCAACGCATATCTCGGTTGTAACTCCGCAAATGATTAGGGTATCGACTCCCAGACCTCTTAAAATGACCTCCAAGCTGGTATTGTAAAAGGAGCTATATCGGGTTTTGTCCAAAACATAATCTTCCAGCCGTTGGTCCATCCTAGGGTCTAATTCGGAGTCCCAGGTGCCCATTACCAATGAGTTGATCTCTTTAAATTTGGACCGTCGGACCGAGCGGAGACCGGCGTCCTTGTAGTCCGCCCGCAGCACATATCTAGTGAAGATGATGGGTACATCAGCGCTGCGGCACGCAATTATCAGATTGCTCACTGGCGATACTGTTTTTTCCAATTCAGTGATGTCCATACCGCCCTTGTTCATAGAACCTTCGTCGTTGAGGAAGGCGTTTTGCATATCAACGACGATCATGGCCATCTTGGACCCTGATAGTGATTCATTATCGCTGGGCATCCGACACCTCACTAGCTAATCTGATCACCGGCTGGCTGATATTTTATCAAAGCCCCGATTACCCAGATGCATGAACCATGCAATCGGTATGACTGGCCAACAAGCAACCAGGCCTTATGCCTGAAGCTAACCTGTATGTAGCCTAATCAGGGAATCTGGGAAGGCCTGCCAGACCCGTCACGGTGGGATTCCAGAATTCGTGTGCTTTTCTAACTGCCTTTATAATCCCGCGGAGTACTTGATATGGCATCGCCGACCATGCCGGAAGTAACTCGAGGAGGATAGCCTGAGTTTGGCTCAAGAGCAGAAATTGGTCTCCAGCTTAACTGTCTTTAGAATGCTAACACCGTTGTATCTGGGTGTCGTCCTTGGACCTCTAAGTTTGGCAGGGACCATCAACATCCTACCGACGCTGAGTAAAGACTTTGAGGTATCCCTCTCATTTGCCGGGTTGGCTGTAACGGTCTTCATACTCGCCTTGGTCCTTGTCCAATTTTCTTCTGGGGTGATAGCCGAATTCCTCGGACCCAGCCGGACCCTCGTCATCGGGCTTATGGTGTTTTCGGTTTCCTGTCTAATGGCCGCCGTCGCCACGTCCTACCCAGTTTTTCTGGTGGTACGGGCAGTTCAAGGGTTCGGCGTGGGACTCACCACGCCAGTGTCCATGGGAATCGCTGCGGAGAAGGCGCCGGTGGGAAAAACGTCAACTGCCCTCGGCGGCATTCAGGCCGCGTTCACGCTAGGGTTGGCGCTAGGCCCCATCGTTGGAGGTCTGTTTGCGGAACATCTGGATTGGCGGGGATTTTATTTGCTCCTGGCTATTTCGGCCTTAATCGCTGCCGTTATTGTGCTCGTATCTTACTGGGGCCAAGCACGGTGGACTAGAACAGCAAACCCACTGTTGGCTATGAAGCAGGCTGTGGCGGTCCCATCTGTGCGAGTGGTTTCCCTGGCTGGATTACTAACAATTTTCGCGATGTTTGGTGTGTTGATCTTCGTTGCGGTCTGGCTACAACAAAGCAACTTGGCGGGCCCGGCGAAATCGGGACTACTAATCTCAATCCCGGGTCTGGTTGGAATCTTCTGTGCGCCAGCAGCCGGACTACTTGGCGATAAGGTCGGGGATTTCTGGGTGGTAATTGGAGGCATCATTGTGTTTGTGGCCGGTGGGATGGGCCTTCTTGCATTACCGGATACGATTGGCGTCTATCCCATTCTTTTGCTACTGATTGGGATTGGAGTCGCCTGCATGATGACCAACGTTGGAGCAATGGCACTCTCTATTCGACCAGACCTGCGTCACGCCATCTCAGGCGTCTTTAACGGGTCACGCTTCTCCGGCGGTATCCTCGCTCCGTTGGTCCTAACGCCTGTCTATGAAGCAGTTTCTATCAAAGGAGTACTTCTGGTGATTATCCTAGTTTCAATCGCGGTGGGAGTCGTTTTGAGGGTGGGCGGGCTAAGCAGCAGCGAACCTGAAAATCCGGTCTAGGAAAGACGGAGGTACACCCCTATGCACAAAAACGGCTGCCTCTTAAGGGGTCGTCGGTTCGAATCCGACCACCCAACGCGTTGATAGAACGAGTGCTACCGGCTCTTTCGATTTAGATAAGTAGGCTTAGCTCTCACTCGCCCAAACGGCTCGAAGCGTAGGTTCTATAATTCCCAAAGCCCTTCTAGGCGGTTAAACCCACCACCGCACCACGGACGTCATTTATAGCTCCCGGCAAATCATCCATGACAAACTCTATGCCGGTGTGCAAGAACAAGAAGATATCCTTCGTCACTGATTTCCCTGGAACCACAGCATTCTCATAGTTATTGCTGGCTTATGTCGTTTGGCCCTTCCCACAATTTCTCGAGTATCGTGGTCGGCGTCATAGGTAAGCTGTTCGCCCGAATTCCTATCGCATGTGAGATCGCGTTAGCCACCGCTGCTATCGGCGGAACCAACAGAACCTCGCCCACGCCGCGCACTCCGAATGGATGTCCGTCGTTGGCCGCTTCGACGACCACCGTGTCAATCATCGGCAGGTCCAGGCTGGTAGGCATCCTGCAATCGAGGAAACTGGAGTTAAGCATCAAGCCATCGTTGTCGACAAAATACTCTTCGTTGAGAGCCCAGCTGACACTTGGGATAGCACCGACTTGAATCTGGCCTTCGACATAGCTTGGGTGTATTGCTTTGCCTGCATCTTGAAGAGCGGTGTACCGGATGATGTCCACCTCACCGGTCTCTGGATCGACCTCGACGTCCACGACGTGAAGCCCAAAGGTATTGCCAATCCCGATTGGGTTAGCGGTTCCCCGGCCGACAATCGGGCCTCCAGTGCCGTTGAGTTGACGTGCAATTTCCTTAAATGCCATCTTCAACTCGATATCTCCTCGGTGGCGAAGCTCGCCGTCAGAATATTCCACGTCTTTCGTATGCCACGGTAGTGGTGCAATTGCTTCAAGGGAGACCCAACAAAGAGGCGGATCCGAGTAGATAGGCTCTCAACGTTCGGACCCGGCTACCACAACTAATAACAATGAGGCGCACCGGGGAAACCCCGGTGCGCCTCATTGTTATTAGTTGTGGTAGCCGGGCTGTCTAGTTAGTTGGTCTTGACTACGGTAAACCCTTGTTCGGAGTCGTCGGCTACGACCTTTAAGCCAACAATAGGCCCTACCTTCTTATTGAATACTTCGGTTACGGTCGGATGGCTAGGACCACCAACGCGTTTGACCCAAGCCGGTACCACGTGTTGCATAGCGGCTACATCGAAGCTGTGCGTATTCAATGCGTCGGAGAATTCGATGTACTCTAGCCCGTCCTTGATGTTCCTGGCTATCCCCATCAGGTTCTGGATCGACGCTATACGAAGGGCCTCTAATTCTAGTTTGGCGCCTTCTTCCATCATGATCGCCTGTAGGTCGGCGGGCATAGAAGCCCATTTCTTTTCGTTTATGACATTCGTGGTGGTATTGAAGCTGCGTAATCCACCATTCATGTAGTCGGTCACTTCGTACCATCGCTGGGCGTGGCCAGGGCTTGCGCCCGTTACGCCAGCGTCCAAGATGCCACGTTCCAAAGCGCTATAGACCTCGGCGAAGGCGACAAACTGTGCTTCTGCGCCCATACCTTCAATCCAGTCTGAAAGCGCAGCGCTGTGGCTCCGTGTCTTCAGACCTTTGAAATCATCAAGAGTCAACAGCTTCTTGCCACTGAAGAACATCTGATCATCGCCGGGTAGCCAGTTCTTGGACCAGACTACCGCGCCCGTCGCATCAGAGAATGTCTTCTCCATATCTGGGAAAATTGCAATTTGGGCCTCGAAGTGAGCTTGATGAGACGGCCAGAGTCCCCAGAGAGCTTGAATCTCGATCTCAGGGTACTCACCGCCTACGTAGCCGCTATAGATCTCTACCGCTCCCAGGGTCCCGTCACGCACCAAGGACATGGTGTCTGTGCCCGAGAGACCTAGCTCAGGGAAGGAGGAAACGGAGAATTCTATCTGGCCGTTTGTCCTTTCAGTGAGGTTAGGGATTAGATAAGCCTCGAGCAGCTTACACCAAATCAAAGTCCTATTGATGCATGCGTGCTGTAGTTCGATCTTTTCGCCGGTCGACACTAACTCGGTCGGGTTGAGTAGCCCGGCCTTTGCCGGCAAAGCCTTGTAGTAATCAGACTCGTAGATCCAAGAATGATCTTGGAGAGCATCTAGTGGTACCTCTCCGTCGAATCCACCTAGTGCTTGTTGGATACTTAAGGTTTCGCCAGGCGCTTGTCCAACCAATTGGCTCAGATCCCCTACGTAGATCGCGCCAGGTCCACCGGCATGGGCGGCGGCGTATTCTTCCAGAGTTTGGGACGAAGACGGCATTGCCGTAGGCTCTGTAGCCGTGGTGGATGCAGCCTTCGGTACGGCTGTTGGATCTGAACCCCCACATGCTACCAAGACCACTGTCAGCAATGCCACTATCAATGACATTAATCCAGCTTTTCGCATTTTGCTCTCCCTTATAATCGTAATTCTGGTCACGGCAAAGCCATAGCTAGCTTCACTTTAATAAACCTAGGGCATAATAATATACCTGTTACATACAAAGATATAACACTTTTTAAGATAAAGTTTGCTCCACATTATTTGTTTTTCGGATTTGAGCGTAGATTTCAGGTATCTCGGTTGCACAATTTCGGTAGATCCCGGTCCCGTACCCCAATCATTTGCTGAAAATATTTGATAATGCGATTCATGAAACGTATCTAAGGCGCCATTGCTTATCCAGTCCTAGCTTGCAATAGCACTACCGCGCCAAGGATCACAGTTCCCATGATCAATGACCCGCCGATACAAACGAGTTCATAAAAAGCCAACAATGCATACAACGGTAACGCCGAAGCTCCCTTTTCGGCCTGCAGTTCACGCAGGCTTCTGATGTCTCGCTTATCTAAAACGACGACGCCATGGATCTCATTAAATTTGAATAGAGCACGTCCGTAACCGAGAACCGCTCCTGCTGATGCGAAGAGCGGCCCGCCCACAAAGACGGCGTATTTGACCCATTCGAAATTCTCCACCCAGAAATATCTCCTGCTCCAGCGAAACCGAGGCTGTTGTAGATATCCAATCTTATACCCGGCGGGGCTTGCATGAAAAATTCAATCAGATGCCAGTTGCATATTTATGTGAACTTTCCCCTCTGTTCCCGTGTCATTTCAGAGAGAGAAGGATAGCATCGACCGATACCGGAAGCGCAGCGATGCAAACATCGGTTAACAGGCGATTGGGTTGACAGGGTATTTCGTTTGGAATAAAGTCCGCCGGACGCCTGAATAGAAGCAAACACTGGGGAATACGCAAATACTACGAGTAATACTACGAGTCCCGAGATATTGCTGTAACAGCAAACTTACGGGCCTCTTACTTTGTTTCGACAGATCCACGGTCTCTGGCGGACCCATCGCAAACACGCTATAAGCCTAATGCGAATCCGCCCGGTTCATACTCTACCGTAACGAGTTCTGGTTTTATCATATCTACACAAAATAAACGAAACTCTGGTCTGGCACGGAATGTGTCAACCATATCTCCATACCACCCTGGATATACGAATCTGCTATTGCCCATGAGGCGGTCACGCTGGCGATAGTAGTCGCGTTCTCTCTCATGACGGTGTTCTTCCTCGCGGGCTTGTATGTAGCAGGCGCGATAGGATCGTTATCGCTGATCATGATGAAGTTCTTCTCAGATGCGCCTTTGTGGAATATCATGGCTAACCGGGCCTGGGAGACCTACACCCGGTTCTTATTGGTAGCGATACCCCTTTTTGTGCTAATGGGCGAACTGATCCTGCGGAGCGGAATCGCAGATCGGATGTATAAGGCGTTGGACAGGTGGGTCGGGCCGATTCCAGGGGGCCTGCTCCACACGAACATCGCCTCATGCGCGATCTTTGCTGCTTGCTCCGGGTCCAGCATCGCCACGGCCGCCACCATCAGTAGGGTAGCGTTGCCCGCATTTCGGGCCAGAGGCTACAACGAGAGATTGGTGGTGGGTTCTCTGGCGGCGGGCGGAACTCTAGGCATACTGATTCCACCCAGCGTCTTGCTGGTCCTTTATGGATTGTCCACCGGAACTTCTATAGGCCGTTTATTTCTGGCCGGTTTCTTCCCTGGAGCGTTAATGGCTGGGACGTTCATGCTGATGATTGCGATTGCCGCGATAATTTGGCCTGGTATCGCTCCGAGATCCCCTTCTGATAGTTACATGACCCTAAAGGGTTGGAGAGACCGGATACTTGGGACCTTAGCGGTTCTTCCGGTCGCCGCCCTGATATTTCTCGTGCTTGGAAGCATCTATGGGGGCTGGGCTACGCCCACTGAAGCTGCGGCGGCCGGCGTTAGTGGCGCCTTCGTCATTGCCGTGGTTAACCAGACGTATGAGATTTGGCTTAACTTGGGAGCATTGGCTGGCCGCAAGGCTGGGTTATTTGTGTTGCTACCTGGCGCGTTGCGGGAATCTGCCGAGAGGGCAGCGGAGCAAGCACAGAAATATGACAAAGTACTGATCAAGCAGATTGTTCTATCGAATTGTCGGATGCTCACCGAAGCCTTCATGGGGACGATCAGGACTACCGGCATGATCATGTTCATTCTCATGGCGGCTGCCACCTTGCAATTTGCCTTCGCGTACCTTCATATTTCGGAGGACATGGCCCGGTGGGTCGTTAGCCTCGATCTCTCATCGGTTCAGTTAATATTGATCGTCGTTGTTTTCTACCTGGTGCTTGGCACATTCATGGAGAGTTACTCGATGATGTTGACCACCTTGCCTTTGATCGTACCCACTCTCGTGGCGAGCGGGATCGACCTCCTGTGGTTTGGCATAATCATGATCATATTGCTTGAGGCTGCCCAGATTAGCCCACCGCAAGGATTGAGTTTATTTGCGCTCCACGGGGCACAGATGGAAACCCAAGAGCTTTTAGGAGACGGCACCGAGAAACAAAAAACCATTAACGACGTCTACATCGGCGTCTTGCCTTTCATGGTATGTATGGCCATAGTGATTGGCATACTTATGGTCTTCCCCGAGATTGCACTATGGTTACCCGATCAGGTTAAAGGAGCCAGATTGTGAAATATAAATGAACGAAAAGTGACCAGACTAAGTTTTAGTTACCTGAACCGCGATTTGGCTGACGTGTTAGACTATCGCGAATCTGTAGATACAGAATGGGATATCAGAAAAGCAATCCGCCAACGATTTGGAGTATATCCATGGCTGCTAATGCCCAGGCAGATTACGTCGGAAAACCGACGATTGCGTCCAAAACATTATTTGGTTACCGCGCGTTGACTCGTCTCATGGACCGGTTATATTACATCATGGGCTGGATCTGCGGTCTTGAATTACTGCTGCTTGGGTTCTTCATCACCTATCAGGTAGTGGCCCGTAAATTGGATTGGGTGATGGCGCCCGCCACCGATGTGATGAGCGGATACGTGCTGGCCATGGCCGCGACTTGGGCTTTCTCGTATTCGCTAAGGTCGGGTGCCCACGTACGCATTGACGTGTTACTGCCGTATATGAACTTCCGTGTCCGGGCGTGTGCCGACTTCTTGGCTCTCCTTGCAGTGGGGTTCTTCGCCTACGTAACTATGACTAAAATGTGGTCGAACGTAATAGACAACTATGAGCGCGGCGTTGTGACGAATGACTACCCGCTAACCCCGCTCTGGATTCCCAAGATAGTGGTTGCGTTGGGCTTCACCTTCTTGGTGATTACGGCGGCGCAGATGATGCTTTCCTTGGTTACCGAGGCCTGGCTCCCCAAGTTGCACCGGGCCATGGGCGGTGACGAAATAGATTCGCAGGCCGTCTTCACTAACGAAGAGGCTTCAGGCACGGTTTAACTCTACCCACGAATAGCATTAAACACACAGCCTGTCTGACAGGATAGGCCGTGTGCTTCCATAACCGGAACCGGGAAACGAGAGGTTAGCGAAAGTGGCAATTGGTGTAGCATTTGGTCTAATGGGGGCATTCTTCATGGCGGGACTTTACGTCGCTGCCGCCTTAGGAGTTCTCTCCCTAGTAATAATGTACTTCTTCTCCGATGCTCCCTTGTGGAACATCATGGCGAATAAGGCATGGGAATCTAACACCAGCTTCATCCTTGTGGCCGTCCCGCTGTTCGTTCTAATGGGCGAGCTCATGAACCGCAGCGGAATGGGCGAAAAGATGTACCAGGTGATATCCAAGTGGATCTTCTTCCTTCCTGGAGGACTGATTCACACGAATATCGTTTCATGCGCCATCTTCGCGGCGTGCTCCGGGTCCAGCGTTGCAACATCGGCAACAATTAGCCGTGTATCCCTTCCGTCATTCCGGCAGCGGGGTTACTCCGAGCGGATGGTGATTGGGTCCTTGGCGGCTGGCGGGACGCTTGGAATCTTGATTCCGCCTAGTATCAGCCTAATCATCTACGGGGTGCTGGTGGAAGAATCCATCGGCCGGTTATATTTAGCTGGGTTCGTGCCCGGAATCATGTTAGCTGGCGTCTTCATGGTGATGATTGCCATACTAGCCCTTGTCTGGAAAGATATGGCGCCCCGGGAACAGGGTGCGAGCTTTAAAACTCTTGAAGGTTGGGTCGATAGGATAACCAGCCTGGTTGGCCTACTGCCGATGGTCGCCCTCATACTCATCGTACTGGGTAGCATCTACGCGGGTATCGCGACTCCCAGCGAAGCAGCGGCGTTCGGCGTCTCTGGTGCGTTCGTCCTGGCAGTCCTAATGAACTCACAGGGGGTAACCGCACCGCTTTTCAGCAAGCTCCTACGAATGACCGGCCTGATCAACGTGGTTCCGAGCAGTTTTAAAGCGGAGATGCTGTCTCATGGGGGAGTAGACAGGGCCACGTGGACAGCGACGCTGAAACTGAATGGCGAGATCGTACAAACTGCGATGATCTCTACGATACGAACGACAGGAATGATTTTCCTGATAATTCTTGCCGCATTTACGCTGAGCTTTGCCTTCGCCAGATTGGGAATCTCCCAAGATATTGCCGACATGATAACCAGTTGGGACCTCTCTCCCACCGTGCTGGTGCTGGTGCTCATCGTGTTCTATCTGATCCTGGGCACATTCATGGAAAGCTTCGCGATGATGGTCACAACAGTGCCCATTCTTCTGCCTACATTGGAGCAGGCCGGGGTTGACCTGGTCTGGTTCGGCATCATCATGGTGATCTTGGTAGAAGCGGCGCTTATCAGCCCTCCGGAGGGTATCAACCTTTACGTCTTGCACGGAGTTCGTCAGGACGTCGACCGTGAGCAAGCTGAACTTGCCAACGAGATGGTCCAAGAAAGCACTATTGCTGACGTGTGGATCGGGGTGTTGCCGTTCATGGCCTGCATGGGCATCGTTGTAATTCTAGTGATGCTCTTCCCGCAGATAGCGCTTTGGCTGCCGGATCTAGTCAAGGGCGCCCGCTAAGCACCAGCGCGCATTGGTCAAATCAGCGCTAAACGACGAAGCCCCAGCCAAATTGGCTGGGGCTTCGTCGTTTGCGGATAAAACATCGACGAACATTTATAGCAGATCGAGGATAGATATTCGCGAAACCGCCTGCGGGCCGGGTTAACCATAGGGTTCGCTTCGAAACTGACGGACTTCTTTCTCGGCTGACCGCCGGACTCAAAGAAGTAAGGTAACTACCTGACCGTAACAGATCATAGACCTTGCTTCACCCGATCCCCAGAAGACCCACTATCTCAACGATGGAATAGACCAGATTGCTTTCCCGGTTCATTTTATGTAAATCTATCCAAGCGCATTGAAATGTAAGTAGTTACATCTAATGCGGAAATGGACCGGTCATTCTAGCTATGAAAGGCGACTAACTGGGATGCAGTGTGACAGGGTAAAACGACCAGAGTCGAACTCAAAAACCGATGGGAATGACCCCGTGTCAGTTCGACTCTGACCTTCGGCAGCAAAAATTATGTCGGAAAACAAAGTTGCGTTTACAACGATATCGGAAGGCATCCTTACAATCTGTACCTACACGGAGTTCGCACCGTTTTCGTACGAAAATGGAAGAGACATTGTAGGTACCGATATTAGCCTACTTAGAGAGTTTGCAGCGAAAACCGACCTAAGGGTCGAGTTCATCAAGAGAGAGTTTCCTGGCCTATGGGAAACTCCCAGCAATGGGGATTGCGATGTGGCTGCTGCGGGAATGATGGAGTACGAGGATCGGCGCCTTGGGAGAAACGCTGTATGGAGTGACCCTTATATGCTTGTAAGGAGATCTTTGTTGATACGTAAGTCTGATTTGGAAACTCTTGGAGATCCCGAAGATTTCGAGGGTAAAACAATAGCTGTAACTCCTTCCTCGAGTGCCCATATAGATGGCGACCTCAGGTACAAACCACTAGGGGCAACGATAGTCCCATTCGTACCTTCGCAGGATGAAATCGTGTCACAGCTACTGTCAGGGAAGATAGACGCCTTTGGAGAAGGTGATGTGAGTAATGAATATCTCGCTGGGAAATATCTCGATAAACATGGGGAAAGATTATTAGCGTTAACAGACGTTCATTCGATGGAAAACCCAGAGCTAATAAGGTTTGCAGTTCGATCAGCGGATGAAAGGCTTCCAGCCGCCATAAACGAGTTTCTTGGGAAGATTCAAAGATTTTAACAGCAAACTGTGCGCATTACTCGGACTCGGAATATTCTCTCCAATTGGCCACAATCGTCGTTTATGAGAAACAGGGCCTGTGGAATAGGGTGAACGAAGGCGAACCGTTATTTGATCCTGCCCCAATACTGTCCAACTAATAGGGCCCGCTTTCTTTCGATGGTTAGTCGGATGCCATTGGCTTGCAACTAGTTCATCTACAGCGGCCAATGAATTCGTAACCGACAGTGCTGCACCGGAACACATGGGGTAACCTAATCCCACACGAATCCGATGGTCAACTGCGGTTTGCACTCATTATCAGGATTAAGACTGGAGCAGATCAATTCTTATTTACATATCCAACTATTTAATGTATATAGTGGTTAGGGGCTTCTAAGCTCTCATAATAAATAGATTTATATACGGTGAGGTACAAAATGCGGAACGGCGTATTAGCGTTCTTATTGCTAGCAGTGTTTGCTGTGATGCTTACAGCCTGTGGCGATTCGGAATCTGCGACGGCGAAACCCGCGGCAGAGAAACCCGCGGCAGAGAAACCCGCGGCAGAGAAACCTGCGGCAGAGAAACCCGCGTCGGCTTCGTTAACGTTGGAAGAAGCGGCAGCCCAGCGTGCTGGGGGCCCGGGGTCTTT
>Ga0209402_10004742_pt1 | contig 12286 bp, 16 predicted proteins | sample ArcticOcean_MG_C_3_FD_187437 | JGI IMG/M metagenome (GOLD analysis project Ga0209402, IMG submission 187437) | Marine microbial communities from western Arctic Ocean - ArcticOcean_MG_CB8_126 (SPAdes) (version 2) | ecosystem: Environmental > Aquatic > Marine > Oceanic | place: Arctic Ocean... | reverse complement strand
GGAGAGGTGGCTGAGCGGTTGAAAGCGCTCCCCTGCTAAGGGAGTATAGGGTTAACCCCTATCGAGGGTTCGAATCCCTCCCTCTCCGCCAGTTATCTTCATTTTATTGGTCATCTTTTCAAATTTTATAAAATATTTGACTACAGCACAGATCCCTCTCCGCCAGTTATCTTCATTTTATTGGTCATCTTTTCAAATTTTATAAAATATTTGACTACAGCACAGAACATAGTAGGGTAAAATAATAAGTAAATAAGTAATTTTAAATGAGTCAAAAGTATCTAGTATTCCTATCCCTTTTTATGTTTTCCAGTCTAGCTCTTGGAGTAGACCTTAATTGCAGTATTGATAAGCAGTTAAGTCAGGATAATTTTCAGAAAATGAAGCAATTCCGTGAGCAAGCTTCTTCCGTATGTCTAAAATGCGAAGGTAAAGAATGTGAAATGAAATCTTGGAAAAAAGAACAAGCAGGAGACGCTGTTATTTGTAGACTTCTTTTCTGTACTGCAACAAATGTTCGTCCTTCTAGATTAATAGAAGGGCTGAGCAAAGGAAGAACAAAGATTTATTTTAATTACAACATTAATGAAGAAGGAAAGATTAAGGGCGTAAATATTAAGTCAACTTCAGGAAAAATGAATGATAGGCAGGCTTATAAATATATTACGAGTTTTGCTAAAAAGATTTCTTATGAACCCTTGGTTATATCCGGTGAGGCATATCAAATCTCAAATCTTTCAGCTGAAGTAGTAGCTAATATTGGCGGAAAACAAGACATTAATAAATATAACGCAGCTGATAGTAAGTTGTGGACAAATTAGGTTATTTTTCAGAAATAAAACCTAAAGAAGCATTAGTTAGATGTATTTAATCCAATGCTTCTAAAGGTGTGGCAGGTAACTTAGAAGCAGTTATAATTCCTACGCACAATTAATTATATCTCTTTGGGGTTCCTAAGCTGATTTTTTTAGGTTATTGAGTAAGAATAAACAAAAAAATTTAAATTTTAGCAATGGATAATTCTTTAAACATAAATAATATCCTTAGTTCCATTAGAGGAAATTTAGGTGAAGATGATTACCTAGAGCCTTTAGAGATTCTTATAGACTCGCTCAATAAAGAAGCTAATTTAAGTTTCTTTGGCTCTTTAGGTGCAAAATTTCAAATATTAAACCATCTTAAGACTCGCGCAAAAGTGTTTGATTACATCAGTTCAAATTCCTTAGAAGAACCTTCGCCCCCTATATTCGTTATGGGCCTTCCGCGATCAGGTACAACTCACCTTTTTAATCTCCTCAACCAAGATGATAGCCACAGAAGCTCTCTGTTTTGGGAAATTATGTATCCATTGCCTTTATCACCTAAAGGTTCTTTTGCGCGAAGGAAGGAACTATTAAAAGTTAAACTGATACTTTATTTTAAGAATAAAGTTATACCTGGACTTAATGAATTGCATTATATGGAAGCTACTAGTCCTGAAGAATGTCTTTTGATTAAAGCACTTAGTTTAAGAAGTCTGGTGTATGTATACATGGCCAATGTTCCTTCTTATCAAGCTTATATCCAAAAAAGTAATTCCCTTCCAGCATTTGTATGGCACAAACGCTTTCTACAGTGCTTAGAAGCTCAAGAAAAGCCTAAACGTTGGCTCCTTAAAGATCCAGGTCATTTAGAACATATACCAGAAATTTTAAAGACCTATCCCGATGCAAGATTTATTCATATATACAGGGATCCTTCTGAGACTATACCTTCCATTTGTAGCTTAACGTCAACGGTCAGGTCGGGTTTTTCTAACTCTTCTGATAAAAGTTTAATAGGCTCTCAAACATTAGAATTTTGGAAAAATGTCCTCAATAAATATTCTAGCAATAGAGATAATATCGACCCCTCTAAGATTATTGATATTTCTTATGAAGATTTAATTAAAAATCCTCTTGGCGAGGCTAAAAAAATTTATAGTCATTTCAATTTTGATCTTGATATCCAAACTGAGAACAGTATGGTAAGTTACTTGGCCCAATCAAAAGGGGATCATAAAAGGAAGCATATTTATAGCCCAGAAGAATTTGGGCTTAGTAAAGAAATAATTCAAAATGAATTAAGTTTTAGTACAAAAACTTAAATAATAAAAAAATATATATTAATGAAGATATTAATCATGGGTCTTCCAGGAAGTGGTAAAACTTATCTGGCAGAAAGATTACAGCCTTTGCTGGAAGCAGCTTGGTATAACGCAGATAAAGTAAGAGGTATGGCTGGTGATTGGGATTTTAGTGATGATGGGCGTACTCGCCAAAGCTTAAGAATGAAAACTCTTGCTGACTTTGAAGTCTTCCATAATAGATTTGTGATTTGTGATTTTGTTTGTCCTACCGAAGAAACTAGAAATATTTTTGATCCTGATGTTGTGATCTGGCTAGATACTATAAAAGAAGGTAGATATGAAGATACAAATAAACTATTTGAAAAACCTTCAAATTGTGATTTTAGAATTCAAGAATGGAACGATACAAACCACATAACTTTGGCAGAAAAATTAAAGAATAATGTTTGATTGGAAGAAGCCAACTGTACAAATGTTAGGAAGATGGCAACCTTGGCACAAGGGACATCAAGAACTTTTTAAGAGAGCAATAACTAAAACAGGACAAGTTGCTATTCAAGTAAGGGATGTTCATGGAACATCAGGTGGAGATGGGCAAGATGATAACCCATTTAAATGGGATGATGTTTGTCAAAATATTTCGGACGGTTTGGCTAAGGATGGTTTTAAGAAAGGGGTGGATTATGAAATTATGCTTGTGCCAAATATTGTAAATATTACTTATGGTCGTGGCGTTGGTTATGTTTTTGAAGAAGAAGTTTTTGACGAACCTATTACTGAAATTAGCGCCACTAAGATTAGAAAAGAAATGAGAGAAAGTGGCGATCTAGAATAAAGATGAAAATTTGTCTCAGTGATTTTACTTACTCAGCCTTTGAAAACGAGTTATATGAGACTTTTAAAGATCACCAGATACTTTTAATAGACAAAGAAGCTAATCTTGTCCAAGGAGCAGGAAAACCAGATGTAGCATTGGTTTCTTATGAACTAATGTTTAGGGCCCTCCGAAATCCTGAATTTCGTAAAAAGTATCTTAAACTTATTGATGGGTGCTCTTTCGTACAAGGCTCCTGGGCAGGGACTGAAAGTCCGGTGGCACAATCCTTAATTAAGCAATCTAAAATCTTTTCTCACGGAGGAGGTATTCATGCAATACCAATTGCTACTTATGTGTTTGCTCAAATACTGCGAACTATTAAATCTATTGATGCTCATATAGATTTACAAAAAGAAAAGAAGTGGGAGCAGATGATTTCAACAGGAGAATTAACTGATTTGGTTATAGGAATAACAGGTTTTGGGGGGATAGGGCAAGAAGTTGCAAGACTGGCTAAAGCTTTTAGAATGATAGTTTATGCAACTAAAAGAACTCCGGTTGCATCTGATAATCTCGATCAGTTATTCCGACCCACCGAAATTAATGAAATGCTTCCGAAGTGTGATTTTGTAGTAAATTGTTTACCCGTTTCGAATGAAACAATGAGGGTATTTTCTCTGGAGCAATTTAAGATAATGAAGACTACTTCAATGTTTATTAATGTAGGTAGAGGAGAGGCTGTAGATGAAGCAGACTTGGTAGCTGCACTCGAAACTAATGAAATCTTATGCGCAGCTTTGGATACTACAGACCCAGAGCCTTTAGAAAAAAATTCTCCGCTTTGGACATTATCAAATTGTTACATAACCCCTCATGACTCTGCCTGGGGTCCGCGAGCACCACAAAGAGCTGTTGATTTATTTATTGATAATTTTAAGAAGTTTGCTGAGGGAAAAAAGGTTCTGAACCAGGTATAAAAAAGGCCACCTTAGTGGCCTTTTTTTATCATTTATCTCTTAGCTAGAGTATCCAACAACAGCTTTTATTTCTAAAAACTCATCAAAACCAAACGGACCCCATTCTCTCCCATTTCCTGATTGCTTATAGCCTCCAAAAGGAGCAGTAAAATCAGCTGAAGCATTATTAATAGCTACGCTTCCTGCTCTTATTCTATTAGCTACTTTCTTGGCATGTTCAACGTCGCCTGATGATACATACCCGTAAAGTCCGTAATCCGTGTCATTAGCAATCTGTATGGCTTGTTCTTCATCTTCATAAGGAAGGATAGATAATACAGGGCCGAAAATTTCCTCTCTAGCTATTGTCATATCGTTATTAACATTAGCAAAAACAGTGGGTCTAACATAGTAACCTGCATTTAGGCCTTCAGGTTTACCCGGTCCTCCCACTACAAGTTCAGCGCCTTCTTCAATACCTTTCTCTATTAAGCCTTGAATTTTATCAAAATGTACTTCACTAACAACAGGTCCTATTCCTGTATCTTCGGAGAAAGGATCTCCAACTTTAGTAGTCTCAGCTGCTCGTTTTGCAATTTCTTTCGCTTCATCATGTCTAGATTCTGGAACAAGCATTCTTGTGGGTGCATTACACGATTGACCGCTGTTATTAAAACAATGTCTAGCGCCGCCGGTTACCGCAGATTCAAAATCGGCATCATCCAAGATGATGTTGGCAGATTTTCCACCCAGCTCTTGTGCAACTCGTTTTACAGTATCAGCAGAACCTTTAGCAACAGCTATACCTGCTCTTGTAGATCCTGTGAAAGACATCATGTCTATACCTGGATGGGAAGACATGGCTTCACCAACTGTTAGTCCGTCACCATTAACTAAATTAAAAACACCGGGTGGAACTCCAGCTTCATGCATTACTTCAGCAAAGAGTATTGCGTTAAGTGGCGCAATCTCAGTTGGTTTGAGAACCATTGTGCAACCAGCTGCTAAAGCAGGAGCTACTTTGCAAGAAATTTGATTGATAGGCCAGTTCCATGGAGTGATCATTCCAACCACACCAATTGGTTCTTTCCTGATTAAAGTTCTACCTTTTGTTTCTTCCCATTCGAAACTCTGGAGGATTTCTATGGCTTGTGCAAAATGTCCAAGACCCGTAGCTGCTTGAGCTGCTTTTGATAGAGTTAAGGGTGCGCCCATTTCACTTGATATAGTTTCAGCAATCTCGTCATATCTAGATTGATAAACTTCAATTATTTTGCCTAAAAGAGCCAAGCGTTCTTCAACACTAGTTTGACTGAAGGTATCAAATGCATCTTTAGCAGCAATAACAGCTTTATCTACATCTGCTGCACTTCCCATTGCAATTTTTCCAATTACTTCTTCATTTGCAGGGTTCAACACATCGCAAGTGTTTAATTCTTCAACAGGATCTACCCATTCTCCGTTTATATAAAATTGTTCATAAGTTTTCATTTTTCGTACTCCTTTTAGTAATGCTAATAGTATATATTAGGAATAATTCTACTGTCTCTTTATTTAAGATAAATTTAACGCTTTGAACTCATGGATAAAAGCTTTGCTTTTAGTTGGGGTTGAACTCTTTCTATCCAGTCTGATAAATACTTTCTTGTCTCTCGAGGATCTATTATTTCGTGTACTGAAAAATTTTCAGCTCGAGGAAAAGGATCTTGATTCTTTGCAAGACTCTGTTCTAATTCTTTTCTCTTAGCTTCCGGGTCAGAGGCAGCAGCAATCTCTTTCTTAAAAGCAACTGCAACGCCACCTTCGAGAGGTAATGGACCGGATTCAGCTGACGGCCATGCCAGTACATATCCATCAGGACCGTAGTGTGCTGCAGCGGCTACCCCAAAAGATTTTCGTATCATTACCGTTGACCAGGGTACTTGAGATTCTGTTACGGTTAGAACTGCTTCAGTACCGTGTAGAATAGTTGCTTCTTTTTCAGCATCAGGGCCTATCAAGAAGCCCGGTTCGTCTACGAGACTTATTATAGGGATATGAAATGTATCGCAGAGTTTTATAAATCTAGTTGTCTTTTGAGCTCCAGTAGCCGACATGGAGCCAGCATAGAAATTAGAGTCATTAGCAAATATACCAACTGCAAAACCATTCATTCTTGCAAATCCAGTAATAATTCCTTGGCCAAAAAATTTGGTAATCTCAAAGAAAGATTCATTATCTACAACGTGCGTTATCAAATCTCTCATTTCATAAGATTTCTGCCTCTCTTTTGGAATAATCGATAACAGTTCTTCATCTTTTCTATCAATTGGATCATTTGAGTCTATCCTTTTTGTTAGTTCAAAGATGCTTTGTGGCATATAAGATAGAAATTCTTTAATCTGATTTAAGGCTTCTTCTTCTGATTCAGCTACATTGTCTGTAACACCATTTAATTTGTGTATTTGAGAACCGCCTAGTTCTTCTTTAGTCATCTTCTTTCCAAAAGCTCTTTCCACCACGGCCGGTCCCGCAACTAAAATCTGAGCTGTTCTTTTTGTCATCACCCTGAAGTGAGAAGCTACAAATCGAGCAGCAGGAAGCCCTGCAACTGGTCCTAGTGCGGCAGAAGCAACAGGTATTTCTCTTAGGGTATCAGCAACTGATTTGAACCTGGATCTAGAGAAGACAGCATCTCCTCCTGAGCCTCTTCCTTTTTTCCCAGGACCGGCCACGGAGCCACCACCACCTTCGTGCAATCTTATGAGAGGCACTTTGTAAGTAAGAGCCAATTCTTCTGTGTAGACGCTTTTTCTTAAGCCTGCCGAATTAGGAGAACCACCACTCACCGTAAAATCTTCTCCTCCGACAACTACCTGCCTGCCATCAATTTTTGCAAAACCTAAAATAAAGTTTGCAGGAGTAAGAGATTGTATTTCTCCAGCCTCGTTGGTTTCTGACCCACCCGCGATCTGTCCTTGTTCTTGAAAAGATTCTTGGTCTACTAAGTTTTCTATTCTTTCTCTTAAAGTTAATCTTCCTTTAGCATGCTGTAAATCAACAGCATCTTTCCCTCCTTGCTGTCTAGCAAGCAGTTTCCTTTTTTCTATTTCTTTAGTTTCTTTTTTCCAGTTCATTTTATTGGTGCCCCGTACAGGATTTGAACCTATGACCTCCGGATTAGGAATCCAGCGCTCTATCCGACTGAGCTAACGGGGCCTAAAAAAGTATTATATTTTATAATTGCCTGTTGATTTAATAATTTCTTATTATAGAATACACGCAGCACCGATTTGACCCAGCTTGCGGGTGCTTTATAAATACTGCTAAAGAAGGATTTCTTAATACGAGACCTGTTTAGCGAAAGTTGGCAGGTTTTTTTTTAGGAGATACAAAATGACATATACAGGTAAAAATTTAGAAACAATTGCACTTCATGCAGGCTGGCGAGCAGATGAGAATACAGGCTCGGTGGCAGTACCCATTCACCAAACAACCAGCTATTTATTTGAAAACACAGATCAAGCAGCTAATTTATTTGCTCTTTCTGAACTAGGTAATATTTATACAAGGATTATGAATCCTACCAATGCTGTTCTAGAAGAGCGCATGGCTACTTTGGATGGTGGGGCGGCTGGACTGGCCGTTGCATCAGGACAAACTGCTTCAGCTTATTCAATTCAGAATTTAGCAAGGGCAGGGGATAACATAGTTTCTTCTTCTCACTTGTATGGCGGCACTTATAATCAATTCAAAAATAACCTCTCAGAAATGGGTATTGAGGTAAGATTTGTTGATCCTTCAAATCCAGACAACTTTGCAAATGCAACCGATGAAAAAACTCGCGCTTATTTTGGAGAGACTTTACCAAATCCTAAGTTGCAAGTTTTTCCCATACAAGAAGTCGCTGATATAGGACAACCGATGAAAAAACTCGTGCTTATTTTGGAGAGACTTTACCAAATCCTAAGTTGCAAGTTTTTCCCATACAAGAAGTTGCTGATATAGGAAGGGGGTTAGGCATTCCTTTGATTGTAGACAATACTGCAGCACCGGTTCTTTGCAGACCTTTTGATCATGGAGCAGCAATTACAACTTATTCAACCACTAAATATATCGGTGGTCACGGTACGTCAGTGGGAGGTTTGATAATTGATGGAGGGAACTTTGATTGGGAGTCTGCTGGTCCAGAAAGACAACCTGCACTCAATACCCCTGACGCTTGTTATAACGGAGTCGTCTGGACTGAAGCCATAAAACCTATGGGTCCTATTGCTTACATTATGAAAGCAAGAACAACCCTTCTTAGGGATTTAGGAGGTGCAATGAGTCCTTTCAATGCATGGCTTTTTATTCAAGGACTGGAAACGCTTCCTTTGAGAATGAGAGAACATGCAAAAAATGCTCAACAAGTAGCTGAATTTCTAAATGACAACGACAAGGTAGCTTCGGTTACTTACCCAAGCTTGGCTGAAGGGCAACACAAAGCGTTAGCTGATAAATACCTTTCTGGAGGATCAGGTGCGCTGATTGGATTTGAGCTTCCAGGAGGCTTAGAGTCTGGTAAAAAGTTTATTGACTCACTAGAACTACTTTACCATGTAGCAAATATTGGTGATTCTAGGTCCTTGGCTATACATCCAGCTTCAACCACTCATAGTCAACTTTCTTCAGATGAACAACTTTCTGCAGGTGTAACCCCGGGTTATGTAAGGCTTTCTATAGGCATCGAACATATTGACGATATCATTGCCGATATAGAACAGGCGTTAAAGAAAGCTAGTTAGAGTTGTGTAGGATTTTCTGACCCGGGATAAACTACTTCTGGGTCAAAAGTCTTTTCTTTTTCCGTGAATCTTAAAGACAAGCCTTCAGCTTCCTTTTCTATTGATCTGTAGAAACAGGATTTATAGCCAACATGACAACTAGCCCCAATTCCTTCAACATCAACTTTTAGCCAGACAGAATCCTGATCATCGTCAATTAACATTTCTTTTATTTTATGAACCATGCCACTCGAAGCACCTTAATTAACATTTCTTTTATTTTATGAACCATGCCACTCGAAGCACCTTTGTGCCACAATAACTTTCTGCTTCTGCTCCAATAGTGGCCTTCACCTGAAGCAATTGATTTTTTTAGAGATTCCTCATTCATGTAGCCAATCATTAAGACCGTGCCAGACGATGCTTCAGTAACTACCACAGGCAGAATGCCCTCATCATTAAATTTAGGTGCTAAATCATTTCCTTCTTCTACAAATTTAACGCTCTTTCTCTTAGCAAAGTTTATCTTGTTCAAAATACTTTCCTTGGTGAATTAAACGCGTATTGTAAGGCAAATGTTTGATAAGAGTAAATTTTGATGTACCTTTTATGTACCTTTTATGCACCATACATTTAGAAAAGTCATTTATTTTGATAAAATAGATTCAATCCATAATCTAACGTGTCAAACATACTAAAAGTAAAAAATCTAAATTGTCAGAGGTCCGGCAATCTAAATTGTCAGAGGTCCGGCAAAGTAGTATTGCAAGGTCTGAACTTTGAGGTAGAAGCTGGAAAAAATGTAGAAATTATTGGATCAAACGGGTCTGGCAAAACTACCATCCTAAGATTACTGCTCGGCTTTATTAATGATTATGATGGAGATATCTATTGGAATGATTCAGAGGTGCCTTCCAAACTACAAGAAAAAGATATTCATTGTTTTTATCAAGGACATCAGATAGGTATCAAGCCTCTATTAACGGTTTATGAAAATCTAAAGTTTTCTAGTTCAGGTTTTAATTCCTCTGAAGAAGAGATCACCTCAGTTGCTAATAAAGTAGGAATAAAAACTTTTCTTAATAGGCAAAGTGCCAGCCTTTCTGCAGGACAAAAAAGGCGTATAGCTATAGGAAGATGGTTATTAAAAGATTTTAATCTTTACTTAATAGATGAACCTTTTACCACTTTAGACGATGAAGGAGTTGAATTAATAAAAGGTGTAGTCACTGAGTTGAACAACAGAGGAGCTTCCTTTCTTATTACAGGGCACAGGCCTTCAGAGTTAAACTCAAAAAAAATATATCTTGAAGTTGAAAATGAAAGATAGAGATGACGCTTTGAATTGGTTCATGCTCGTATTAAGAAGAGATTTAACCCTGTCTTTTAGGCGTTCAGCTACGTACATCACTCCTCTTATTTTCTTCTTAATCGTCGTCACTTTTTTTCCTTTGGCTTTAGGTCCTAGCCAGTCACTTTTAAGCTCTATGGCTTCGGGAATTATTTGGATATCTGCTCTTCTTTCTTCTCTACTAGCAGTGGAAGGTATTTTTAGTGAAGACTATCGAGACGGAACTCTGGATCAATATTTTGTTAGTTCTGAGCCTGTGTTTGTGTTAATTTTTGCTAAAGTTCTTTGTCATTGGTTAGTTTGCGGCGCTCCTATAATTTTAGCTTCTATTATAAGTTCTATTTTCCTATATCTTCCCTCAGGAGCCCTGATTGCTTTAATAATAAGCCTCTTATTAGGAACTTTATTCATGAGCTTATTAGGTGCTTTGGGTGCAGCTCTGTCTCTTGGAAAAAGTGCCATCTTGAGCGCAATAATTGTCCTGCCATTTTCTATACCTACTTTACTCATGGGTACGGCTATAATGTCAGCAGCGATTAATCAACAAGATTACTCAGGATTTCTTTTAATTATGGGTGCTATGCTTGCGATTGGAATACCTGGACTCTGTTTACTTACTGTTGAAGCTATTTTATTGAATTATGAATAGAATTTGGTCTGGAATTAAGAATTGGCTAATTGCGATGGGGTCGCCACCTCTTTTTTATAGATGGGCTACTAGTTCTTTGCCGTGGTTAGCTGGATTGGCATTTTTAATGTTTAGCGCGGGTCTAATTTGGGGCATTGGTTTCTCGCCTGCCGACTACAAACAAGGAGATGTTTATAGGATTATCTATATTCATGTTCCATCAGCTATTTTAGCTGAGTCCATATACCTTCTTATGGCTGTGGGTGGATTTATCTCCATGGTTTGGAGAGCAAAGATTGCAGGTATGTTGATAAATTCTGCAGCACCATTAGGAGCAGGTTTTACTCTGGTAGCTTTGGTGACAGGGTCAATATGGGGTAAACCAACTTGGGGAACGTGGTGGGTTTGGGATGCTCGTTTAACTTCAACGCTAATATTATTCTTCTTGTATGCAGCGATCATCGGACTCCACTCGTCCATAGAAAATAAAACCAAAGCAGACAGAGCAGTCTCTATTTTAGCCGTCTTAGGGGTTGTAATTGTTCCAATTATCAAGAAATCAGTTGATTGGTGGCAAACCTTACATCAACCTTCTACTTTTACTTTAACCTCTTCACCAAGCATGGCTCCAGAGATGTACCTACCTTTACTGGTATGTGTATTGGGTTTTTACTGCCTCTTTGTTTTTATGTTATCGAATTCCCTAAGGGGAGAGATAATTTCAAGGGAAAGAGATAAGGCTTGGGTAAAAAAACAATTTTTTAAGCAATAAAATTAGATGTTAGATTCACTGCAAATATTATTTCTTATGGATGGCAACGGGCCTTACGTTTGGTCTTGTCTGTTAATCCTTATGATTGTTACTGGTGTGAATATTATTATCCCTATAATTCGATTAAATAAGATCTCTAGAGAAGGTAACTTAGAGGAATAAATGCACCCATTAAGAAAGCAAAGGGTTTATGCAATAGTTACGGTTTTTCTAGGAATTGTTATTGCCATGGTTTTAGTCATGAGCGCTTTATCAAAAAATATGAATCTCTTTTACTCGCCCAGTGAATTGCTTAATAGTGAGATTTCTCCAGGTAGCATAATAAGGGCCGGAGGCATGGTGGCTTCAGGTTCTATAGAAAAGAGTAGTGATTCTCTAGAAGTTATGTTTTTGATTACTGATTTTCAGAATTCATTGCCTGTTGTTTACAATGGGATTCTTCCTGATCTTTTCTCAGAGGATGCAGGAGTTGTTGTTAAAGGGTTTTTACAAGAAGACGGCACATTCTTTGCTCAAGAGGTCTTGGCGAAGCATGATGAGAATTACATGCCACCCGAAATCGCTAAGATGCTGGATAAAGTAGAATGATCCCAGAAATTGGCCATGTTTTGTTGATTGGAGCTTTGGCAGTCACTTTTATTGGAGGTTGTTTACCTTTTTATGAATTTGTTTCAAAAAAAGACTATTCGCAAAGCTACGTTAAACTTTTTTCTATTCTCACCGTCTTCCTCGTAACAGGGTCATTTATTTGTTTAATATACTCTTTCTTAGTAGATGACTTTTCAGTTGCTTACGTAGCTACTAATTCAAATACATTACTTCCTGATTACTATAAATTTGCAGCGACATGGGGTGCTCACGAGGGGTCTTTGGTTCTTTGGATTCTGTGTTTATCTTTATGGCTCGTGGG
>Ga0209402_10004739_pt1 | contig 12288 bp, 12 predicted proteins | sample ArcticOcean_MG_C_3_FD_187437 | JGI IMG/M metagenome (GOLD analysis project Ga0209402, IMG submission 187437) | Marine microbial communities from western Arctic Ocean - ArcticOcean_MG_CB8_126 (SPAdes) (version 2) | ecosystem: Environmental > Aquatic > Marine > Oceanic | place: Arctic Ocean... | reverse complement strand
CAAAAATGAAAACGCCGTTTATTTGTAATGAATTATTAGCTAAACCTGCGATAAGAGCGTATAGGCAGCGCCTAAATTATCGTTCGATGCCCGAGGAGGCATGACATGGCTCGAAATTGGAGCCCCGAGGGTTGGCGCAATCTACCGATCCTCCAGCAACCGAATTGGCCCGATTCCGAACATTTGGAACGGACCGAAGCGCGTTTAAAGGTCTCACCGCCGCTGGTTTTTGCCGGCGAAGCGCGCAATCTGCGCGCCAAATTGGCGGAAGCGTGCGAAGGCCGGGCGTTTCTCCTGCAAGGTGGCGATTGCGCCGAAAGCTTCGCCGAATTTCACGCCGATAATATTCGCGATACCTTCCGCGTTCTATTGCAGATGGCGGTGGTCTTAACTTTCGGCGCCAAATGCCCGGTTGTGAAGGTGGGCCGGCTCGCCGGCCAGTTCGCCAAGCCGCGATCCGCCGATACGGAGACGATCGACAACGTGACACTCCCCGCTTATCGCGGCGACATGATCAACGGCATGGAGTTTGAGAGCGCCTCGCGGGCGCCCAATCCAGATCGCTTAATGCAGGCTTACAGCCAATCTGCCGCCACGCTCAATTTGTTGCGTGCCTTTGCGCAAGGCGGCTATGCCGATCTGCATGAGGTGCAACGCTGGAATTTAGGCTTCGTGGCGCAGAGCCCGCTCGGTGAACGCTACAAGGATTTGGCCAACCGCCTGACCGAGAGTCTGGATTTCATGGCCGCCTGCGGTTTGACATCGGAGACGACACCACAAATTCGCGAGACCGAATTCTATACCTCGCACGAGGCCCTCATCCTCGGCTACGAACAGGCGTTGACGCGCATCGATTCAACTTCCGGCGAGTGGTATGCTTGCTCCGCGCATATGTTGTGGATCGGCGATCGCACGCGTCAGCCGGACGGTGCGCATGTCGAATTCCTGCGTGGCGTGCGCAATCCGATTGGTCTTAAAGCTGGGCCAACGCTGGAACCGGACGATCTCATCCGTCTCATGGATGTACTCAACCCGAATAATGAGCCCGGCCGTCTCACGATCATCGCGCGCATGGGAGCGGACAAAGTCGAAGATGCCCTTCCGCGTTTGATCCGCGCGGTTCAAAGCGAAGGCCGCAAGGTTCTCTGGGCCTGCGACCCGATGCACGGCAACACGATTAAATCCTCCAATGGATACAAGACGCGGGTGTTCGACAATATCCTCTCCGAAGTGAGTGGATTTTTCGCCGCACACCAGGCCGAAGGCAGTCATCCGGGCGGTGTACATTTTGAGATGACCGGCCAGGACGTGACCGAGTGCCTGGGCGGCGCGCAGGCCATTACGGAAGAGCTTCTTTCCGACCGCTATCACACCCATTGCGACCCCCGCTTGAACGCTTCGCAGGCTCTGGAATTGGCATTTTTGGTAGCCGAGCGCTTGCAGGCGGAACGGGGCAGTGAAGCCCGCTATATGCAGGCGTCTTAAAAAAAGGTATCGCTTCGGCTACCGAGCAACCGTCAGGGCGCATCATGACGAGTTCCCCCTCCCAAGCAGATATCACCCGGCAAACGGACCGCTATTTCGTGAAGACTCGCGAGGCGGTTGGCCGCTTCGGCGATACCAAGGTCACCTACGCCATCTTCATGCGCCGTCCGGTCTGTTATGCGCCGCGCCTGATCACCGACTGGCTGCATTCCGTCGCGGCTGAACGCGACACGAAATTCGTTATTGAGAGCCGTTTCAAGGAAGGCGATTGGGTCGGCGCCGGTGAGCCGCTGCTGTTCATCAGCGGGCCGCTCTATCATTTGGTCGATTTAGAAACCCTGTATCTGCAACGCCTGGGCGCTGTCTGCGTCGCCGCCTACAACGCCTACTCCATGTGCGTGACCCTGCCCCATGTCGGCTTCATGGCGATGGACGCCCGCCATTGCGCCGGCCAGGAGATGGCGGAGATGATGGCCTATGCGGCATCGGTCGGTTCCGAAAGTGCCAGGCGGGACAGCGAGGCGGTCGGATTCATCGGCAATTCCAACGATGCCACGGCGCATTATTTTGGCAATCCCGGCGGCTTCGGCACGATGCCGCACGCCTTTATTGGCTATGCCGGATCGACCCTGCGCGCGGCGGAAATGTACCGGGAAGTGTTTCCCGATGAAGGCCTGACGGTGCTGATCGATTATTTCGGTCAGGAAATTACCGATGCGCTTGAGGTATGCCGGGCCTATCCGGAACTCGCGGCGACAGGTGAACTTCGCGTGCGCCTCGACACCCACGGTGGCCGTTATGTCGAGGGCCTCGATATGGCGGCCTGCTACGCGGTTTTGGAAAAGCACAAGCCAAGAGCGGTGCGCCAATACCGCAGCGAGACGGAACTGAAGTGGTTGGTGGGCACCGGTGTGAGTGCCGCCGCCATATTCCATCTGCGCGACAGCCTGGATGCAGCCGGTTTCGAAAAAGTTCAGATCATCGCCAGCTCGGGCTTCGGGCCCGAGAAATGTAAGATTATGGCAAGCGCCGGCGCGCCCATTGATGTGATTGGCACCGGCTCATTCCTTCCCGATGCCTGGGCGGAAACGTACGCCACTGCAGATATCGTCGCTTACGACGGAAAAATCGGAGTAAAGACCGGACGCGAGTTTTTGCTTCGCAACGGCTTTGCCGAAGCCAGCGTCAAGAAAAATTCCTGAGCCCGACGCCGCATAGAAATTTCTAATTTTTATGTCCAACACACTCTCTATCGCGCTTTGCCAGACCAACCCGACGGTTGGCGATATTTCTGGAAATTGTGCGTTGATCCGTGCCAAGCGCGCTGAAGCCGCCGCTGCCGGAGCCGACCTGGTGGTATTTAGCGAACTTGTGGTGAGCGGCTATCCGCCGGAAGACCTCATCCTGAAGCCCATGTTCCAAAGCGCGGCGGAATTGGCGGTGCTGGAGCTTGCCGCGGAGACCGCCGATGGCGGTCCGGCGATCCTGCTCGGCGCACCCTGGCGTGATGCCGACAAGCTCTACAACGCAGCACTGCTTCTCGACGGCGGAGAGGTCGCCGCGCGGCGCTATAAATACGCGCTGCCCAATTATGGCGTTTTCGATGAGATCCGAACTTTCGCCCAAGGGCCGCTGCCCGGCCCGATCGCCTTCCGGAATGTCCGTCTTGGTGTGATGGTTTGCGAAGATATGTGGGTCGACGAAGTGTCCGAGTGCCTCGCGGAATCGGGCGCCGAAATCTTATTGGTGATAAATGGCTCGCCGTTTGAGCGCGACAAGTCGGATGTACGGCTCAATTGCGCCGTCGCGCGGGTGCTCGAATCCGACCTGCCGCTAATTTACTTGAACCAAGTCGGCGGCCAGGACGAGTTGGTATTCGACGGCGCTTCTTTCGTCCTGGGGGCTGACCGGTCGCTGCGTGCTCAGGCGGCGATGTTTGCCGAAGGCATGCTGTTGACACAGTGGTCTGAAAACGGCGACGGCGTTTGGCACTGCGAGACCGCCAACCACAGCCCGCAATTGGAGGGGCTAGAGGCGCTTTACCAAGCCATGGTTTTGGGTCTTCGGGACTATGTCGACAAGAACGGTTTTCCTGGCGTGCTGATCGGGCTCTCCGGCGGTATCGATTCGGCTTTGTCCGCCGCTGTTGCGGTTGATGCGTTGGGGCCCGAGCGAGTGCATTGCGTGCGCATGCCGTCGCGCTATACCTCGCAAACCTCGCTCGACGATGCCGCCGACTGCGCACAGATGCTCGGCCTGACATGCGAAACGATCGCCATTGAACCGGCAGTTGAGGCGTTTGATAGCATGATGGCCGAAGCCTTCGCCGGGCGCACGGCGGATGCGACGGAGGAAAATATCCAGGCGCGGGTACGCGGTATTATTCTCATGGCGTTGAGCAACAAGCTCGGCCAGATGGTGCTCACGACCGGCAATAAATCGGAAATGTCGGTGGGTTATGCCACCCTTTACGGCGACATGTGTGGTGGTTATTCGGTGCTGAAGGATGTTTATAAAACCGTGGTTTTCGACCTTTCGCACTGGCGCAATCAAAATTGGGCGCCGCAATTCAAGGGTCCGGAGCGGCGCGTGATTCCAGAGAATATCATCACCAAACCACCCTCCGCTGAGCTTCGGCCCGATCAAACCGACCAGGATTCACTGCCGCCCTATGATGTGTTGGACGACATTTTGGAATGTCTGATTGAGAGAGAAATGCCGGTGCCAGAGATCGTGGCGCGTGGCCATGAAGAGGCGTTGGTGACGCGCATCTGGCGCATGCTTGATGTGGCCGAATATAAGCGCCGGCAGGCGCCGCCGGGGGTCAAGCTTACCGGCCGCGCCCTGGGTAAAGACCGGCGCTATCCGATTACCAACCGCTTTCGCGGTACGCCCTGATCTAGTATTTACTTGAAACTCGCATGTCCCAACCGCATGGCGGTGGGCGTGCGCGGGCGTGGACCCAAATCGCGGAATCTGATACGCGTTACCTGCAATGCACGGCAAGACGGCACGACGATAAGAAGCAGCGGAGCAGCGGGTGGCGCTTTCTCTACATAATACCCAGACGCGAAAGAAAGAACTGTTCGTACCGCTCGATGCGGCACGCATCGGCATGTATGTCTGCGGGCCGACGGTTTACGACCTGGCGCATATTGGCAATGCCCGCCCCATCGTGGTTTTCGATGTGCTCTACCGTCTGCTGCGCAACATATATGGCAAGGAAAGCGTCATCTATGTGCGCAACATCACCGACGTGGACGACAAGATAAACGCCGCGGCGCAAGCGTCCGGCGAACCTATTTCGGCCATCACCGCGCGCACCACGAAAGCATTTCATGCGGATATAGCCGAGCTAAACGCCCTGCCGCCAGATGTCGAGCCGCGCGCCACCGATCATATCGCCGAAATGATCGAGATGATCGAAACGCTGGTCGCTTTGGAACACGCGTATGCCGCAGAAGGGCACGTTCTCTTCCACGTGCCGTCCGACCAAGATTACGGCAAGCTGGCCAACCGCGACAGCGAGGAAATGTTGGCCGGTGCGCGGGTGGAAGTGGCGCCGTATAAGCGCGACCCAGCGGATTTCGTTCTGTGGAAACCGAGCGAAGAAGGGCTTCCCGGCTGGGACAGCCCCTGGGGGCGCGGTCGGCCTGGCTGGCACATCGAATGCTCCGCCATGAGCCGCAAGCATCTTGGCGTCACCCTGGACATTCATGGCGGCGGCGCCGATTTAATTTTTCCGCATCACGAAAACGAGGTCGCCCAAAGCGAATGTTCATGCCCCGGCCATCCGTTCGTACGCACTTGGATGCACAACGGTTTTCTTTCGGTGAACGGCGAGAAGATGTCCAAATCGCTTGGTAATTTCATCACCATCCGCCAGGCGCTTGAAGGCGCGCCGGGCGAGGTTCTGCGTCTGATGCTGCTCAGCACGCATTATCGCCACCCCCTCGACTGGACAGAAGGCGGGGTGCAGCAAGCGCGTACCCGCCTCGACCGTCTCTACCGCGTCTTGCAAAAATTAAACCTAAGTTGCAATTCAGAAGCGGATTTGGATGTCGCTGTTTCGGAGGATGCCGGGTTTAACGCCGCGCTGCATGACGATCTAAATACGCCGCTGGCACTCAGCGAATTGGAGCGTCAGGCCGACGAATTGTCGAAATTGGATGGTTCGGTGGCGCACCGGAAACGCCAAACGGTGGTGGCCAGTGCGGGCGTTCTCGGAATTTTGCAGCACGATCCCGAGACCTGGTTCAAGGGCGGAGAGACGGCAAGCGATGTTGGCCATATTGAGGAGCAAATCGCGCTTCGCTTGGCGGCCCGCGCGGCCAGGGATTTTGACACGGCGGACAAAATTCGCGACGCCTTGGCCGATGCGAGCATTATTCTGGAAGACAGGCCGGACGGCACCACTGATTGGCGGCGGATCGGATAGGGCGGCGGATGGTGGACAAGCGAGTATATCTCTACGACAGCAGCCTCAGAAACGGCGCGCTACCGGACGGCGGGGAGTTTTCCAGCGCCGACAGACTGGCGATTGCCGAGGCACTGGATGGCTTGGGCATCGATTACGTCGAAAGCGGCCTGCCGGGCTCGAGTCTAGCCGAAGACGGGCTATTCGCCGCGGCCGCCAATTATAGCCGTGCCCGCCTTACCGTGCGGTCACCCCTGCAAACGCGCGGCGCCAGCGCGGCAAGCGATCCGACGCTGGCACGAGCCCGTGACAGCGGCGCCCGTATCATGTGCCTGGCGGGTGTCGCGTCGGAGCCACAGGCGCGTGTCGTGCTCGGAGTCGAGCCGCGTGAGCAGATCGACATGATCGCCGAGAGTGTGTCCCACGTTGTCGGATGGGCTGATGAAACTATGTTTGATTGCGGCCACTTTTTCGATGGCTTCAAGGCCGATCCGCATTACGCTCTCGAATGCGCAGCCACAGCCTATATTCACGGCGCCCGTTGGATCGTCCTGTGCGACAGCAACGGTGGCACATTGCCCAACGAGATATCTGAAATTGTGGAGGAAGTCGCGAAGGCGCTACCGAGCAGCCATATCGGCATCCGTTGTCTCAACGATAGCGACAATGCGGTGGCGGCGACCCTCGCTGCCGTGCGCGCCGGGGCGCATCAGGTGCAGGGCACGTTCAACGGACTCGGCATACGCTGCGGCAACGCCAATCTCGCTTCGGTGATTCCCAATCTGATGCTCAAACAGGGTTGTGAAACGGGGGTAACGACGGAAGCGCTGAACCGCCTTACCGCCGTTTCCCAGCAAATCGATGCCCGGCTGAACCGGCCTCCAACATCACGCGCGCCTTTTGTTGGCACCGACGCATTTCGTCATAAAGACCAGCTGAGCACTTCGGATACAACGAATGCGGAGCATATCGATCCACAGTCGGTCGGCAATCGACGCCGGTTTGCGACCGAAGACCAGGCCGATCCGGACAATATCTCCCGGCGCCTGTCCGTACTTGGCATCGACGCCAATCTGGATGATCCAAAGAGCCAAAGCCTTCTCGAAACATTGCATGAAAATGCACAGAACGGGCTCACCTATGACGGCGCGGAGGCGAGCTTCGAACTGTTGGCGCGCAGTTGTCTCGGCTTACTGCCGAATTTCTTCCGGCTCGACGGTTTCCGCGTCATCGATGAACGCCGGGTTGACGCGCGCGGCCGCCTCGTCACCTTGTCGGAAGCCTCGGTGCGCGTGCAGGTGGGAGAGAACCGCCACATGATGGTGGCCGAAGGCGCGGGGCCGGTGCATGCCCTCGATGTCGCACTGCGCAAATCGCTCGGCGATGCGTATCCGAATCTCAGCCAGCTGCGGTTGGTGGATTACAAAGTGCGAATATTGAATTCGGAAGGCGGCACCAAGGCGCGCATCCGGGTGATGATAGATTCCTCAGATGGTGTCGACATTTGGTCCACTGTGGGTGTTTCCGACAATGTCATCGACGCCTCCTATAGCGCCCTCCACGACGGCATCGTTTTCAAGTTACTTCGCGATGAATTGAAGCGCCAGACAGCATCCGGCGGCACAAAGACGCCTGATAGTGAAACCTAAACGGCGCCAGGCAAAAACCGAAGCGGCGGCGTTCGCCTCGACCGGCGGGCCGGCGATCATTCTGGTCCGCCCGCAATTGGGTGAGAATATCGGAACCGCCGCACGGGCGATGTTGAATTGCGGCCTGATGGATCTGCGCCTCGTTGCGCCGCGCGACGGCTGGCCCAATGTCAAAGCCTTGAATGCAGCTTCCGGCGCCGATGCCGTAATCGGCCAGGCGCGTCTCTTCGATTCGGTGGCCGACGCGGTGGCGGATTTGAATACGGTCTTTGCCAGTACCGCGCGCGGGCGTGAGATGGTCAAACCCGTGCTCACTCCGCGCCAGGCAGCCGCCAAGCTTCGCCCGGCTTCTGCCACCCATGCCGGTATCCTGTTTGGTCCGGAACGGAGCGGGCTCAGCAATGATGATGTTGTGGTTGCCGACGCCATCATCGAAGTTCCTCTCAATCCAGCCTTCTCGTCGCTAAATCTGGCTCAAGCGGTGCTGATCGTTTGCTATGAGTGGTCCGCTGCCGCCCAGGAGACAGCGCCGGAGTATTTACCCGCCGGCCGCAGCCCTGCCGCGAGAAAGAAGGAGATATTGAATTTTTTCAATATGTTAGAAGGGGAATTGGACGCACGCGACTTCTATCCAACGACGGCTATGCGACCGAAGATGGTGAGCAATCTGCGTAATCTGTTTCAGCGCATCGAACTGTCGCAACAGGACGTGAAGAGCCTCTTCGGCATTATCAAATCACTAACCCGCCCGCCGCCCGGCAAAACCTCCGGAGAAGACTGAATATATCTCCCGCACCCGGTTGTAACCTGTTTGACAAGCGTATTGGCCGGTATATAGTACCGCCACTTCGCGGGCCACTCGGCCCGCGCTAATTTTTTGCGCACATATTGCGAGTCAAATGACCAAACGAATTGAATCGAAATACAAGGTTTGCCGCCGCCTCGGGGTAAACCTTTGGGGCCGCGCTAAGAGCCCGACCAACAAGCGTGAATACGGTCCCGGCCAGCATGGCCAGCGCCGCCGCAAGCCGTCCGACTTCGGCACTCAGCTTCAAGCCAAACAAAAACTGCGGTGCTATTACGGTAATATCACTGAAAAGCAATTTCAGCGCTATTACGAGCAGGCGGTGAACGTGAAGGGCGACACCGGCGAAAATTTGATCGGCATTCTGGAGCGCCGCTTGGACGCCGTCGTCTATCGCATGAAATTTGTACCGACGGTATTTGCGGCACGGCAATTCGTGAGCCACGGCCATGTCAGCGTGAATGGCCGACGGGTCACAATCGCGAGCTATCTGTTGAATGAAGGCGATGCGGTAACGATCAAAGAAAAATCCCGCGAAATGTCGTTGGTCCTGGGTGCGGTCGATTCACCTGAGCGTGAAGTTCCTGAATATATGGACGTTAATCACGACCGCATGGAGGGTACATTTGTGCGCACGCCGAAACTGGCCGATGTACCTTATCCGGCGCAAATGGAGCCCAATCTAGTGGTCGAGTATTACTCGCGCTGACTGTCTTTAATAGACGATTGGGAACAAAGGCCGCCTGAGGGCGGCCTTTTTTATGCGCCAAACTGCATGGCCATCTCTTTAGGCGATTGTGCGGCGACGAAAAAGCGGTAAGAATTGACGCTTCGTCTGCCTTCAGGGGGTAAGAGCAATGATAAAGCTCGACTATTTCGCCGTTCTTATTGCCGTCGCGGCTATCGTCGCGCTTTCGCTTTGGCCGCTAAAGAGTCACGGCGAGGGTGAGCATGAAGAGCATGGTGATGCCGGCGGCCAAGAAGAACACGGAAACGCAGGTGGCCATGCCGTCCACTGGACCTACGCCGGGGCAGAAGGGCCGGAACATTGGGGCGATTTATCGCCCGATTTCGCGGCTTGCAAGTCTGGGCAGATGCAATCGCCGATCGACACCGCGTCAGCCGCTACTGGCCTTGCCGTTGGCGCGCCCGGCCATGATTTAGCCTATCAAGAGGTGCCGCTCAGCATTCTCCACAACGGCCACACTGTTCAATTAAATTATGCGCCCGGCAGCTCGATGTCGATTGAGGGCTAGCAGTATGATTTGCTGCAGTTCCATTTTCATGCACCGAGTGAGCATACGGTGGACGGCAAGGCCTTCCCGATGGAAGCGCATTTTGTGCACAAAGATAGCCATGGTGGGCTTGCGGTGATAGGCGTCATGATCGAAGAAGGTGCGGTCAACGCCGCGCTGGCCGATGCCTGGGCGCATCTGCCAGCGCACGAAACCGCGGAGACACTGGTCGCCGACGTGACCGTCAATGCCAGTGCGGTTCTACCGCCGGACGGAAGCTATCACCATTATAAAGGTTCACTCACGACGCCACCCTGCAGCGAGGGGGTGCGCTGGTTCGTTCTTTCCCAGCCGATCACCACGAGCGCTGCTCAAATTCAAAAGTTCGAAGCCGCTGCCGCACCCAATGCTCGGCCTGTGCAGCCGCTCAATTCTCGCCTCATGATTGGCCCTAGTTGATAGTCAACTGCGTGTAAAAGCGCGCAACATCTCAATGTCGAGGTCGAGCTTTTCGCCCAGCCAAAGCGGATGATCCTCATGGTAGGGCACGTCCTGACCTGTGTCGGGATGCACCAAAATTGTTAGGCCGCGGCGGTTGAACATCAACCAAGGCACGAACTCAGCGAACAATTCAGGCGGGAAAGCGACTTGATACATCGCTTTGGGATGCGGGCCGACGGGTTCGTCGCGCCAACGCCCGAGCGCGACGTCGAAACTCTCAGCAAGCGCGGCGCGCACTTCCGCGGCCGCGCGCCGGCTCTCCGCGTCAATAAATATGCGCGTGAAATTCCCGGATGGCCTCCGGGCCGAGAGGCTGAGACGCGTCCAGCGTCATTGAAGCAGTCTCGCGCGACTAGCCCTGCTGGGGCTGCTGATCGATGCCGTGCGCGGTCATGAACTCGGTCAATTCGCCAGATTCATACATTTCACGCACGATATCGCAGCCACCAACGAACTCTCCCTTGACGTAGAGCTGGGGAATAGTCGGCCACTCGCTAAAGCTCTTGATGCCGTCTCGCACTTCCGGGTCTTCGAGCACGTCGAAGCCCTTGAACTTGACGCCCATGAGCGACAGTACCTGTACCAGCGTGGACGAGAATCCGCACTGCGGGAACACCGGGGTACCCTTCATGAACAGCACTACATCACTATTGTCGATCGTTTGACGGATGCGTTGAGTGACGGGGGTGTCGGTCATCGTATTCATCGGTTCATTCCTTGAATATTTACAAGCCGGTTTCTAGTTTTCACCGGGTATCTCGGTTTTCAGGGCAAGCGCGTGAAGTTGATCACCCATACGGCCCTTCAGGGCCTTATAGACCATTTGATGCTGCTGAATGCGTGATTTCCCCTTAAAACTGGAGGACAGCACGAGCGCCGCATAGTGATCGCCATCGCCTTTTAAGTCGTCGATGCGCACTTCTGCGTCGGGGATGCTTTCCTGGATCAATCGCATGATTTCACCGGATTCCATGGCCATTGTCTTATTCTCCGGAGCTCTCGAGTCCGTCGGCAGCCTCCATATAGTGCGGAAGCCAGTCCTCATGGGCGCGCTGCAGTTCTTTAAGGGATATGGCATCTGTAACGCCCAGTGTCAACGTGGCACCGCCACTTAATCCTATGGAATAAATGGGTATATTTGCCTTGGTGGCATCATCGATGATGGTTTTCGCCGGCGCCGCGCCAGCACTGATGACGTAGCGCGCCTGATCCTCACCGAAAAGCCAGGCATGGAGCGGGATGTCGGATTCTGGGATATCTATTCTGGCGCCGATTTCTCGTCCGTCGGCTAGGGCGGCGAGAGACATTTCGGCCACCGCCACCAGCAGGCCGCCATCGGAAATATCGTGGCAGGTGCGGATGCGCCCGGCTTCAATCAGCGCGCGCACAAATTCGCCATTGCGTCGCTCAACGGTAAGGTCCACAGGCGGCGGCGGGCCGTCCTCGCGGCCGCGCATCTCGCGCGCATAAATCGACGCGTCAAGATGGCCCCTGGTCTCGCCGATCAACAGAATATGTTCGCCCGCTGCTGCAAAGGCGATGCGCGCCATGCGGTCAATGTCGGCAATCAATCCGACCCCGCCAATCGCCGGCGTCGGCAGGATGCCAACGCCTTCGGTCTCGTTGTAGAACGAGACATTGCCCGAGATAACCGGGTAATCGAGGGCCCGGCATGCTTCGGCCATGCCTTCAATACAGCCAACAAACTGGCCCATCACCTCGGGCCGTTCGGGATTGCCGAAATTTAGACAGTCGGTAATCGCCAGCGGCGTGGCGCCGACAGCCGTCAGGTTGCGCCACGTCTCGGCCACCGCTTGAGCGCCACCGCTTTCAGGATGGGCGGCGCAATACCGCGGCGTGCAGTCGGTGCTGATCGCCAGGCCCTTGTTGCTGCCATGCACCCGCACAACGCCGGCATCGCCACCCGGCCGGACAATCGTATCGGCCATCACCATGTGGTCATATTGCTCCCAGATCCAGCGTTTGGCGCAGAGATCCGGCGCGGCCAACAGGGTGCGGAGCGCCTCCAGCGGCGCGACATCCGATGCAATCAACTCGCTAGCGGGAATCGGCGCCGGTCTTTCTCGGCGCTCGTACGGGCGGTCATAGATCGGTGCGTCGTCGACCAGCGGCCCGACTGGCAGGTCGCCGACAATGCTGTTGCCACTTTTCAATACCATGCGGCCGCTATCGGTT
>Ga0209402_10004735_pt1 | contig 12293 bp, 10 predicted proteins | sample ArcticOcean_MG_C_3_FD_187437 | JGI IMG/M metagenome (GOLD analysis project Ga0209402, IMG submission 187437) | Marine microbial communities from western Arctic Ocean - ArcticOcean_MG_CB8_126 (SPAdes) (version 2) | ecosystem: Environmental > Aquatic > Marine > Oceanic | place: Arctic Ocean... | reverse complement strand
CGTTTTCAGAACGAATTCGCGGGCTAGTACTACAGTTGGACTTCCTTGATATCGGGACAAAGTGTACCTTCTCGACAGGAATTCGAGGAGGGCAAGGATGCCGACTGATCAGGAAGTTGCCAAGTGGATTGAGGAAGTCGATGCGGCGGCCCGGTTGATTGGGCCACGCTTTTCGCGACGGGATTTGCGCTGCCATGCGGAGTGCTATCTGCGGGGACTGATCAGCCGGATCGAGCGGAAGAACGGCTGGCAATTGGCGGAAGAACTCGGTCAACGGACGCCGACGAACCTGCAGCATTTCGTGGCCAGGTCCCGCTGGAGTGCGGACGAAGTCCGGGATGATCTGAGGCAGTATGTGGTGAATCATCTCGGTTCGAAGGACGGAGTTCTGATCGTCGATGAAACCGGGTTTTTGAAGAAGGGCGAGAAATCTGTCGGGGTCAAGCGGCAGTACTCTGGAACAGCCGGCCGAATTGAGAATTGCCAGATCGGTGTGTTTCTCGCGTACCGTAGCGATGCTGGTCACGCTTTGATCGATCGGTCTTTGTATTTGCCGAAGGAGTGGGCCGCTGATGCCGCTCGTCGGGCTGAAGCCAAAGTTCCGGAGTCGGTGACGTTCGCCACCAAGCCGGCGCTGGCTCGTGCGATGCTGAAACGAACACTGGACGCCGGCGTTCCTGCAAAATGGGTCACGGCCGACGAAGTGTACGGTTCGGACTCGAAATTCCGGCGTTTTTGTGAAGGTCGTGGTCTGGGCTATGTGGTCGCGATTTCGTCAAACACGCACCTGTTTCTGCGCGGACGACGGACCCGTGTTGATGAACATGTCCGACAAATGCCCAAACGGGTGTGGCGTCAACTCTCGTGCGGTCCCGGCCTGAAAGGCGAACGTCTTTATGATTGGGCGTTCGTCTCCTGGCCGAATCCCGAAGACAACAACTTCACACGAGGATTCCTGGTGCGTCGATCGTTGAGCGATCCCGACGACGTGGCTTACTTTTTCACCAACGCGCCGAAACGCACACCGCTGAAAACAATTGTTCGCATTGCCGGCAGTCGCTGGGCTGTTGAAGAATGTTTCGAGCAGGCCAAACAGGAAGTTGGTCTGGATGAATACGAAGTCCGTTCGTGGGTCGGCTGGCATCGACATATCACGCTCTCGATGTTGGCACACGCGACGTTGTCGGTGATCCGCTCACACGCCGCGTCGCAGCCGTCAAAAAAGGGGATGCGGAACTGATTCCCGTCACAGTTCCGGAAGTGCGGCGTCTGCTGATACGCCTGGCACTGACGAGAATTCCTGCCGTTGATCGGGCACTGCAATGGTCAGCCTGGCGACGTCGGCACCAACTCATCGCAAAGCTCAGCCACTACCGACGAAGAGGCCACGACCCACCAAAACAATGAAGTCCAACTGTAGTACTAGGCAACATTGTACGGCGAAGCCGAGTCGGTCGGCTGGGATCATCCGCTCGCCGTGCAGTACGGTGTGACATCGATTCCAACTGTACTCCTCGTCGATCAGGCGGGAAAAGTGGTGTCGCTGAACGCGCGAGGTCCCGAACTCGGTCGCCTGCTCGAAAAATTGATCGGACCACCAACGACTGCCGGCGAAAGTTCCGACTCGAAGGACACGGAGACCGACAGCAAACGATGAGCCGCTGTCGGATCGCTCAGGAAAGACTGCGCGGCGGTTGGGTCGATTGTCGTTCTTGCTTAACGGCTTTCGGCCTCCCCGCTGGTGCTGTCTTGCGTTGGTCGATCCATCTGCTAGTCTTGGGGACACCTTCGGCGACCGAAGGTTTGTGGGACTGCTTTGCCCGAACCGCATCCACAGGACCAGCATGCCGCCCGATATTCCGTGGTTTTCCATTTGCGGGGCGGTGTTTTTCGCTGCACTGATTCAATCGACAACAGGGATTGGCTTTGGGCTGATTGCCGCGCCGTTCTTGTTGATCGCATTAGCCGGCCCGCAGGCTGTGCAGATTACGGTCATTCTGAGCTTGGGCATGTCCGTCATGCTGTGCGTTCGCACTTATCGCGATTGCGACGTAAAAGCGCTGCGGACGTTGATGATTGGCGGAACGATTGGATTGCCCTTCGGTCTGGCGGGATTTCTTTTCCTTGGTCTTGTCTGGCTGAAAATGCTGGCGGGTGCCGTCGTGTTGTTGTTCGCAATCTCAATTGTCCGGCAACCCGTCGCAGCAACCAAACCGAAGGCCAAACGGTCGTCGCCGATTCTCCTGGGAGCCTCAATCCTCAGCGGGGCAATGGCCGTCTGCTTGGCGATGCCGGGGCCTGCTGTGATTGGCCCGCTGCGAGAACGCTGCGTTTCCAATCGGTCGGTTCGGTCAACAATTTTTGCATACTTTGTGCTAGCCTATGTGGCGGCGTTTGGTCTGCAAATGGGATTCGACGACATTTCGACTGAGACGATCTGGATCAGCCTGATTCTGGTACCAGCAATGGTGATCGGCATTTCAGCCGGCCATATGCTCGCGCCGCGACTTTCGCCAAGGCAAATCAAGGTGAGTATTGTGCTGGTCTTGATTGGAACAAGCGCATCGTTGATTGCGAGTACCGTGCGGGAGGTGATGTCGTGAGCGGTCCCGACGCCAGCCTTCGCAACCTCATCGAGCGGATTGCTACGTTTCCGCGTTGTCGGCTTGCCCACTTGCCGACGCCGCTGGAAGCGATGGAGAGATTGTCTCAGAGGTTTGACGGAGTTTCGCTGTTCGTCAAGCGCGACGACTGCACCGGGTTGGCGTTCGGCGGTAACAAGGTTCGCCAACTGGAGTTTTACCTCGGACAGGCGTTGAAGGAAGAAGCCGACACCGTCCTGATTACCGGCGCGGTTCAATCCAATTTCGTCCGCGCGGCTGCAGCCGCTGCAGCGAGTTTTGGGATGGCATGCCATATTCAGTTGGAAGAACGCGTTCCCGATGTCGATGCGTTGCACCGAACTTCGGGCAACGTCCTATTGAACCAGATTCTCGGCGCGACGCTGCATTCGTATCCGGTCGGTGAAGACGAGGCCGGTGCCGACGCACATCTCGGCGAGATTGCCGAGCAACTTCGCGGGCGCGGTTCCACTCCCTACATTATTCCGCTTGGTGCGGGACACGATCCGTTGGGCGCCTTAGGGTATATCGATGCGGCCGCCGAACTGTTGACTCAGTTGGATCAACAGTCACTTCGGCTGGATCATCTGATCGTCTCTTCCGGCAGCGGTTCCACGCATGCCGGGCTGTTGTTTGGGTTGCGTGCGTTGGGCATTCGGATTGGGGTGACCGGAGTTTGTTCGCGGCGCGACGCGAAATCTCAGCAACTGCGAATTGCCGGTCACCTGCAGAAACTGACCACCATGTTGGACATCGATCCCGGCATCGTGCCGGAAGACATCTGCCTGACGGATGTTTCTTTGGCCCCCGGTTACGGCCAACTCAATGAGATGACCCTCAAAGCTCTACAGTTGACCGCCCAATGCGAAGGGCTGTTTCTCGACCCGGTGTATACCGCCAAAGCCATGGCCGGCCTGTTTCATCTCGTCGAGCAACGTTCGATCTCGGGCAACGTGCTTTTCTGGCACACGGGCGGTCAACCGGCGCTCTTCGGGTACGGCGAGGCGTTGATTGGCGAGGCGTGATTCAAACATCAGCAACGTGTGCAGAGACGCGTGAAAACGGCTCCGAATGGTAGAACAGAATGCCGTCCGGGGATATCATCGGGTCAAATGGCCGCCAGCGCGAACAGATCAGAACCAATTCACGAAAACTCACTCGTCGCCTCACGGTTCATCCGGGAACGTCACTTCCTTCACAACGGTAGTTCAGATCATGGTGCGTTTGATCCCGCTGATTTACGCCGTGCTGGTGGCCAGCCTGTTGTATGACTGCTATCAATATCGCCGCGAGCCTTTCTGGTATCTCGTTCTGCTGATTCCAGTTTGGGGCGTCGGCCTCTACATCTGGCGATTCAAGTGGCACGACTCCTGGTAGCGCCGGTTGTCGCGGACGTTGACGATGTCCAATACATCAACGCCGCTCCACACAATCGGTTACCGAATCACCGGGCCTTTGATGCCCAGTAGTTGCGAGTTGGGTGCCGAGTTGCCGAACAGGTCGAAACGGTCGAATGTCCAGACGACCTTTTTCGATTTCGGTTCAATCTCGATCAACAATGGATTCTTCGGGCCGGCGTGGCAGTTGCCGATGACGTAGTTTCCGTTCGGCAGAACTTCCAGCGTTGTGACCCAGGCAAGTGTGATGTTGGGGAGATCGTTCTGGTGGATTTGCCAGACGATTTTCTTCTTCGGCGTGACTTCCAACACGCTATGTCCGTTGCCGGTGGCGATGAGCGTGTTGCCGTTATCCAGGCGGACTGCCGCGAAGAGTTGATTGCCGAACGCTTCGGGACCGTGTCCACCCTTGCGCGGCTTGCCGAACAGCGGGACGTTGAACTCCCAGACGACATCGCCGGTTTTTCCATTGTACTCTTTGAGTATGCCTTCACCCTCGTGGCACACCAGATAGTTGCCGGCTTTGAGTTTGCGAACCAGACGCGTGTCGCGATGTGCGTCGGACCGCTTAACCTTCAGCTTGACTTCGTGATGGATCTTGCCGGCGCGGTCGATTTCGATGATGCGCGACACTCCCGACTCGGCGATCATAATCCGGCCGTTGTCGAGCGGCTGAAAGGCGTGGACCTCGATCCGTTTTCCCTTGTTCCCGTTGGCTGTGGATGAATCGTAGGACCAGACGATCTTTTTTGTTTCGAGTTCGATCTCGACGATCTTCCGCATCTGTTGCTGCACCATAATGTGTCCGTTCGGCAGCACGTGGATGTCGTGAATCCCACCCCACTTCATTTCCCAATCGACTTGCCCATTGGCGGCGACGATGGCCAGTTTTCCATTGCCCTGCATGACAACACGATGAGCCGCTTCGCAGGTTTGCGACATGGCGACGAACAGAAGCAACATCGGAATCAGCCGCAGCGAAAACATTGTGGACTCCTGTTGTGAATGGGCGATTGGGAGCCGGGACACGTATTGCGTCCCGACAACGATCATCATCGCATGCCCAACCACCGCAAGCAATAAACTTGCGAACGGAACCAGGGCCTGATCAGTTTTTCAATCGACCGAAGCGGTGCCGTCAATGCCACTACGAGCGTTCGTCCTGCGGGGTTACTTTGATAAAGTCATTTGGATTCCAACTCACCAACTTGGGAAAAAGGAAATTCTCAACAGGAGAGCGCAGAGGGAACAGAGGGGTCTCCGTTTCCTCTGCGCTCTCCTGTTCAAATCCATCTGTTAGGAGGCGGGACCGGAATTCCGGCTTTGTTGCGCAATTGAATCGGAACGGTTGGACGGAATGAATGTTCCTCAACTGTCAAGATGTCTTGTCACCGCGAACACCGCGCAGAACGATTTTGCGGATTCGTTTCGGTTGGCACAAAGGATGCACTATTCGCCGATTGAGTCGCACCGGTCACATTTGACGTGGTAATGGATTACCCGTCGCACCGGGTTTTGAAAGAAATGCCGCCCCGATTGGCATTTTTACAATTTTGGGCAGGGAGGCCTGAATTGTGAGTGCAACGCTGCACCACTTCATTATGTCGTGGCGGAAACGCCCGGCGTCTCTCTTCCCGATGCTCTCGGCAGGCGAGTCCCAGCTCGCAGCCAAAGCGACTCTCCGGCCCAACCCGCGCACGGCCCACGGCTTCTCGCCCCGTCGTGTCATGTCATGGATCCCAGCCATGCACTCACTTCTGCTCGTCGCCGCGCTCTCTGCACCCGTTGCAGCCGACACGCCTTATCAGGGCGTGCTGCTCGAATTCTCGGCAACCTGGTGCGGTCCCTGCCAACAAATGAGTCCGCTGGTCAGCCGGTTGGAGAGGCAGGGGTACCCGATTCGCAAAGTGGACGTCGATCGCGAAAAGGCGCTAGCCCGCCGATACAACATCAGCAATATCCCTGCCGTCGTCCTTGTGATCAACGGCAAGGAAGTCTCGCGCAGCGTCGGAGTGCAGTCTGAAAGTGCGCTCAAGCGGATGATGGCCAAGATCCCCAAAGAGAAGCCCCGCCGCGAAGCATTCGTTCCAGCCTTCAATTCCAAAATGGATGAACGCCCGCCAGCTTCATCCTCAGGTTCGAGAGTCGCCGTGGCCGGTGATCGTGCCAAGCCGGGATTCCTGTCCCGCATCAAGCTTCCGCTCTTCGGTGCGAAGTCGAAGCCGTCCCGACTCGGTCCGGCAGACGAGACTCCCGCAGTTATTCGCGGCAAGTACGAGACGCCCCGCGGTGGTGGTCGGCAAGTCGCCCGTATCGATCCAATGGCTGCGAGCACGCGCATTCGCATCAAGGACAAACAGGGAATCGTTTACGGCTCGGGGACCATCATCGACAGTCGCCCCGGCAGAACGATCGTGCTGACCTGCGGCCACATCTTCCGTAATCTGGCCGACGAATCGTCGGTCGAGGTCGATATCTTCAAGGGCGATCAGGCCGAGACCTATGTCGGCAAAGTTCTGCGATTCGATCTGGAGTCAGACGTCGGTCTGCTAACGATTGCCTCCGATGTCCCGCTGTCGAAATCGCTCGTCGCAGCCGTCGATGTTCGCCAGTTGCCGAACGATCGGGTCTTCAGCATCGGCTGCGGCGGTGGAGAAGAACCGACGCGGCAAGACATCCGCGTCACCCGGCTGAATCCCTATCTCGGCCCTCACAATCTGGAATGTACCCGTACGCCGATTCAAGGGCGTTCCGGCGGTGGATTGTTCAACGAAAAGGGAGAAATCATCGGTGTCTGTTTTGCGGCCGATCCCGATCCCAATCGGCAATGTGGCCTTTACGCCGGCCTGAAGGCCATTCATGCCCTGTTGAACAAAGAAGACTCGAATGAAGGTGACGTGACCACCCCCTCCGCTAAGTCGCCTGAGATTGCCCGGCAGGACACTCCCAACGAGAACATCGACCGCTCCCGCGACATCGACATTGCCGCGTTGGCTGCCGCCGAGGGTGAAACGGAGACAAAAGGAGCTGAAGCAGCAGCTGGCGCAGCGACGCGATCTCTCGCCGCCGCTGCAAATGCACCGCGCTCGGCCGAAGTGATTTGCATTATCCGCTCGCACGACGATCCCCGCGCGACGAGCCGGGTGGTGATCATCAATCGCGCTAGTCCGGAGTTCCTGTCGTATCTCAAAGGGGAATTGGCGAAACAGCCCCAACCGACAACGGCCCGCAAAGCGCTGAGCGGCAACGAACGGGAAACTACGATCGACACGAATAAGAAAGCCGCATCGAGTTGGCGGACTGCCACACGCGAGTCATCGATGTCCTCTGCAATCTCTCGCGCCACGACACCACAGCGATACCGCCGCTCGGCCGAATCGCGACGGTAGGCAACACTAGGCACCCGCGGTCGCATGCTGTCAATCCTTCGTTGACGGGTGCCACTGGCGACACGCCAGTGGCACCCGACCATCCTTGCTGGTGACCACAGTTGAACACATCCGACGACAGTTCACAGGAGCATTGCGGAAAAACACGGAACCCCCAATAATGCGTGCGGGTTGAAGTTCACATTCTCAGCAAACAAACAGGTGGGATGACCATGACTTGCTACAAAGACAACTCAGAATCGATCGGCAACACGCCGCTAATTCGCATCAACCGTTTGACCGAGGGGCTCAAAGCAACGGTGCTTGCGAAGATTGAGGGACGCAATCCCGCATACAGTGTTAAGTGCCGGATTGGTGCCAACATGATTTGGGATGCCGAACAACGCGGCGTACTCAAAGCGGGAATGCAGGTCGTCGAGCCGACCAGCGGCAACACGGGCATTGCGTTGGCGTATGTTTGCGCCGCTCGCGGTTACCCGCTCACGCTCACCATGCCCGACACCATGTCGGGCGAACGACGGCTGATGTTGCGTGCGTTCGGTGCAACGTTGATCCTCACGCCTGGAGCCGATGGCATGAAGGGGGCGATCAACAAGGCGGCCGAAATTGCCGAAGACCCAAACTTCTACATGCCGCAGCAGTTTGAGAATCCCGCCAACCCGGAAGTTCACTTCAAGACAACCGGACCGGAAATCTGGAACGACACCGACGGCAAAGTCGATATTCTCGTCTCCGGCGTCGGAACCGGCGGCACCATCACCGGTGTTTCGCGGTTCATCAAGCAAGACAAGGGACACCCTCTGCACTCCATCGCCGTCGAACCGACCGGCAGCCCGATTCTCTCGGGCGGTAGCCCCGGCAAACACAAGATCCAGGGAATCGGGGCCGGCTTCATTCCGGATATCCTCGACATGGACCTGGTCGATGAAGTGGTACAGGTTGGCGACGACGACGCGTTCGCAATGGCACCGCGACTCGCACAGGAAGAAGGCATCACCTGCGGCATCAGTAGCGGTGCCGCCATGGTCGCCGCACTCGAAGTCGCCGCCAGGCCCGAAAGTGAAGGCAAAACAATCGTTGTCATTCTGCCCGACAGCGGCGAACGCTATCTCTCCACGCCGCTGTTCGATTATGCACGCGACTAATTGAATCGCAGATTACCGTAACCACTCAGCATCCCGGTTGCTTCCAGCAACCGGGATGCATTCGTTTTGGAGAGGTGTCGGAGTCGGTAGAGCGTGTCCTTTGAAATGGGCCGTCGGTTCTTCCACATCCCAAGATTTGCGGTTTATTCGTGTTTGCGCACCTTTGCCGCTTTGCGCCTTTGCGTCAGAATATAGGAGTAAAGTGCGATGAAGACCTCAGTCTTCAGTCGTTCTCGCTTTCCACTGAGGGCCGGCGGCTGGTAGAATGCGGGTTCACCTGAGAGCCGCTGGAATGCACTGTTTTCCCCGCCCCTGCCTTTGAACACCCACCCCACAAAATCATGAAGACCGAAGACTTCCTCAAGTACGATCTCAACCGACGACAATTTCTCGGCTCCAGCGCTAAGAACGCGGCCGGGGTTGCTGCAGGGATGGTGAGTCTGGCCGGCACGGTGGCGCAGGCCGCTCCCAGCGAGCGGGTCTCGCTCGGCGTGATTGGCGTCCGCGGTCGCGGCAAGACCTTGGCGGGACAACTTGCCGCGTTCGGCGATGTCGATGTGTCGGTGCTCTGCGACGTTGATCGCAACGTCATTCCGGCTTCGTCCGAGTTGGTCGAAAAACAACAAGGGTTCGCCCCGCGCGCCGAGCAAGATTTTCGCCGAGTCATCGACGATCCATCCATCGATGCGGTCGTGATCGCAACTCCCGACCATTGGCACGCGGTGATGACGCTGCTCGCCTGTCAGTCGGGCAAAGACGTGTACGTCGAAAAACCGGTCTCGCATAACATTCAAGAAGGCGAGCAGATGCTGGCCGCCGCGCGCAAGTACGAGCGCGTCGTTCAAACCGGATTGCAACAGCGAAGCGGATCACATTTTCAGTCGGCCGTTGAATTTGTCCGCAGCGGAAAACTTGGACAGGTCAAGTTGGCGAAAGCTTGGACGGTCCACCGACGCAAATCGATTGGCTTCAAAAAGAACACAACCGTTCCGACGGGCGTCGATTACGATCTCTGGCTGGGACCGGCAGCGCAACAACCGTTTAATCCGAACCGATTCCATAACAACTGGCAATGGTTCTGGGATTTCGGCAGCGGAGAACTGGGCAATTGGGGCGTTCACATGCTCGACGTTGCTCGGTGGGGACTCGATGCCGGCCTTCCAAATCGTATCTCGGCCAGTGGTGGCAAACTGGTCTTCAACGACGACCAACAAACACCCGACACGCAAATTGTCACCTACAACTATCCCGATACAACGATTGTTTGGGAGCATCGGTTGTGGAGCAATCGCGGCATCGAGGGGCGCAGCGCCGCCGCCGCCTTTTACGGTGAGCAAGGCACGTTGATCGTCGATCGCGGTGGCTGGAAGGTTTACGACGGCAAAGAACCAGTGACGGCCGACACGAGTGAAATGCAGCGAACGCACTGCCGCAACTTCATCGACTCGATCAAGACCCGCGACGCGCCGACGGCCGACATCGAAGAGGGCCATCGATCAACGGCATTGTGCCATCTGGGCAATATCGCCTATCGTCTCGGCCGCGAAGTGTCATTCGATTCGGAAACGATGCAATTCGCCGGCGACGACGAAGCCAACGCACTGCTCACACGTGAGTACCGCGAACCTTGGGAATTGCCGACGATTTAACAACGGATTGTTTGACGTTTGGCACGGAAGCCAAACGCGATCCACGCTGGAAGCATTGCCGCGCTTCCGATTGGCGGAATCGGTTCGTCCGCTGACTTCTGACTTCTGACTTCTGACTCCTGACTTGTACGATTCAATCATCATCGGCGGCGGACACAACGGATTGGTCACTGCGGCTTATTTGGCGCGGGCCGGGTGGAAGGTGCTCGTACTCGAACGCCGCGACCTGCTGGGCGGGTGCGCGGTTACCGAGGAACTTTGGCCCGGGTATCGGGTTTCGACGGCTTCCTATGTCGTCAGTCTGCTCCTACCGGAGATCGAACGCGATCTCGAATTGGCGAAGCATGGCTACAAAGTGCTGCCGCGAACGCCGTCGTCGTTCACGCCGTTTGAAGATGGTCGCTGGATGATGCTCGGCCCGGATAAGGAAATGACTCGCCGCGAGATCGCCAAGTTCTCCGCGCGCGATGCCGAGGCGTATCCCCGGTACGAAGCGCTGCTGGAACGCATTGCCGAGTGCATCGAGCCCACGCTCAGCCAAACGCCTCCCGACTTACTGCCGCTACCGCCAAGCTGGCGGAAGCGTTCGCTGGGGGGAAAGATCCGCGAGGCGCGTCGCGGTTATTCAATGTTCCAGGCGCTCAAACAGTTGGGCGAAGAATTGCCCGAAGCAATCGAGTTTATCACCGGATCGGCGCGCACGATTCTGGACCGCTGGTTCGAGTCGGACGAACTGAAAGCGACTCTGGCAACCGATGCGATTATCGGCAACTTTCAACCCGTCTCGGCTCCGGGAACGGCCTACGTGTTGCTGCATCATGTGATGGGCAGTTCCGGCGGAGCGCGCGGTGTGTGGGGTTATGTTGAAGGCGGCATGGGAGCGTTGTCGCAATCGATTGCCAAGTCGGCAATCGAGGCGGGCGTCGAAATTCGTACGGGAGTCGCCGTCGAGGAAATTCAAGTCAGCGGCGGTCGGGCAACGGGCGTGCGATTGGTTGGCGGCGAAGAAATCGCGGCCCACCGCGTGGCATCGAGCATCGATGCCCATTGGACGTTCGAGAAATTGCTCGATGCGGATTGCTTGCCGGAGAATTTCCGCCGCGCCGTCTCGCGAATCGACTATGCCAGCGCCAGCATGAAGATCAATCTCGCCGTCAGCGAATTGCCGAACTTCACGTGCCTGCCGGGAAACGAAGAAGTCGGTCCGCAGCACTGCGGCACAATTCACATCGGCGCGACGCTCGATTATCTGGAACGCGCCTACGACGACGCAAAATATGGGCAGCCCTCGGCGCGGCCGATTGTGGAAATGACAATTCCAACATCGGTCGATAAAACGCTCACACCGCCCGGGCATCACATTTTATCGTTGTTCGTGCAGTATGCACCTTATGAGTTGGCCGACGGGGCGAACTGGGACGACGTGAAAGAGGAAGTGGCCGACCGCTGCGTCGCAGAGATCGCACGGCATGCGCCGAACGTCCCGGATTCCATTCTACATCGGCAGGTCATCTCGCCGCTCGATTTGGAGCGAACGTACGGACTGACCGGTGGGAACATCTTTCAGGGAGCGATGCCGCTGCATCAACTGTTTAACCTGCGACCGGTCCCCGGGTGGAGCGATTACCGCACACCGGTTGATGGACTTTATCTGTGCGGCAGCGCAGCGCATCCCGGCGGCGGCGTGATGGGCGCGTGCGGCCTGAACGCCGCGAATGAGATGATTCGCGACGGGAAGGGTTGACGAGTCCAGATTCACCGGGCTAGCGAATCAACACGAGTGAATGTTACGCAACTATTCGGGCAACTGCCAATGCTCCCAGTCGCCGAACGATTGGAGCGTATTAAACTCGTTCTCCGACCTCCCAGCGGCCAATCGGTAGGTGTTCCCACCCCCAGGGCGATTGCGCCACACTGGGTAACTTGGCACAATTGGAGCATTGGTGTTTTCACCGCTTGCTGAGGAGAAGCAAGCAGGGCAATCGCACGTTAAACTGCTGCAAAACCAGCGTAGATGTCATCGAGGACGCTCTCGTCCCAGCCTGCGCGGAGCCGTTTGCCGCGAATGTTCTCTTTGATCGTCGCGTCGCGT
>Ga0209402_10004722_pt1 | contig 12314 bp, 14 predicted proteins | sample ArcticOcean_MG_C_3_FD_187437 | JGI IMG/M metagenome (GOLD analysis project Ga0209402, IMG submission 187437) | Marine microbial communities from western Arctic Ocean - ArcticOcean_MG_CB8_126 (SPAdes) (version 2) | ecosystem: Environmental > Aquatic > Marine > Oceanic | place: Arctic Ocean... | reverse complement strand
ATAAAAAAGTTATTAATAATTTTAAACTTAAGCGTATTGAATAAGGACGATTTTAATGATCTTTTTTAATTAAAGTTGCAGTTGAACGAACCTTAGGTAATTTTTGAATATTCCAAGAAACAATTTCTCGAATTTTTTCAAAATTTTCAGCATGTAGTTTTACCATCATATCATGAGTTCCAATGGTTTCAAAAACATCTACAACTTGTTCTAATTCTTTTAATTGTTCAATAATACCTTCTTCGGCACCTAATTCACAATTTAGCATCACGTATGCATCAGTCATGAAGTAGACAAACAAGGGTGATTATTTAAAGATGGAGAATTTTATGCATATCTACCATACAACATGAACAAGATCTTTAAGATTACGTCTAGGTTTTGGAAATTTAGTTTGTCTAGGATAACCAATACACAATACAGATGAGGGAACTAAATCAGTTTGAAGTATATTCATTATTTTTTGTTCATCAAACATTCCAATCCAAATAGAACTTAATCCTAAAGCCTGAGATGCAAGTTGAGAATACCCTGCAGCAAGAGTGGCATCTTGAATTGCAAATTTTCTAAGAATGTAAGGAGGAAAATTAAGTTTGACCCTAGAAGGATTTTTACAGAAAATTAACACTACAGGAGCATCAACATAAGATTGATAGTTACATGCATCAACCAGTAATCTTTTCTTTTCAGGACTTTTGATGTAAAATATTTCAAATCCTTGAAAATTACCTGCAGTAGGAGCAGTATCAGCTGCAGCAATTATTTTATCAATTTTCACGGTTTCAACAGGTTTATCAGAAAATTTTCTAGTTGATCGTCTTTTTTTCATAACAGCAAATAAATCAGTATCAACTACTTCAGCAGGTTCAGTTCTTAAAATAAAATCAAGTAATTGATTTGGAATTCCAGGATCATAATCATCAGGAGTTATTTCAGGAACATATCCTTCAGGAAAAACGACGTCATCGTCAGGGTGAAAATCCCGCATGTGTGACTTAGCATTCAAGTGTTATTAAAGAATTAAAGATCATTTAAATGAAAAAAATTATTCTGCATTAAATTTATCACAACCAGAAGTACAAGGTTTATTCATGACACCATCACACTTACCTAAATCATCATGCATAATTCTATGATGACCACAAATTTTACATTTTTCACGAAAATGACTAATTAATTCGATAGTAGAAATATCAGATTGTTCAATTTTTGATTGTGTATCTAGAGTCATAATAAATATGAATTATAAAGGAAGTTTAAACTTAATGTATTATACACTGGGAAACCAAATTTCAAATTTTGAATTGATAATTATTCATGGATCTATTCAAACTCTAGTAGTAAAGTTTTAAATCATATAAAGAAAGTTAAACAACAAGAAATGTCAACAGAAACAAGCAATGATGTATTCACAACAAATATGCTTGCAGAGATCAAAAAAATTCAGGGAGAATTAAACGAATTAAAAATTATTAAAAAAAGTATTGTGAAAAAAGCTCCAAAGAGAAAAGCTCCAAAGAGAAAAGCTCCAAAGAGAAAAGCTCCAAAGAGAAAAGCTCCAAAGAGAAAAGCTCCAAAGAGAAAAGCTCCAAAGAGAAAAGCTCCAAAGAGAAAAGCTCCAAAGAGAAAAGCTCCAAAGAGAAAAGCTCCAAAGAGAAAAGCTCCAAAGAGAAAAGCTCCAAAGAGACGAAGATAGGTTACAAATTAGCCAAATTATTTAACAAATTTACTTTGCATGGCATAATATCAAATGAGATACGCCGGGAAAGGGATTCGAACCCCTGCACGTTTTCACGTAGCTGTTTTCGAGACAGCCGCCTTACCACTTGGCTATCCCGGCATTTAATCTTAGAAATAGTCCATAATAAAACAAATTGGATAAAAATTACAATTTTGAATCAATATCAAAAAGTTCATTTTGAAATCTATTTTTAATTTAATCTTCAGTTTTATTCCATTCGTCATCAGTTACAATATCAGTAAAAATAGAATGAAATCCAGAAAAATCAGGTTAATTAGATATAGAAACAATGGTTTGACGTTCTAATTTAGATAAAGGAAAGTAAGAAATGATTTTTAATTTGATCCATCAGAATTATATTTTATTTCGAAAAATGTATCCACAATTGTAGGAAGAAGAAGATACTTCAATGTAAATATTAGAAATATGGCGATATTAAATTAATTTTGTTACATCAATAGGAACAGAAATCAATATCTAAATAAAAATAAAAACATAGATCGATTTCAAAAGATAAAGACAAAATACCATAAAATATTCAATTAACTAATGGGATTAAATCTAAAAGACATAGTAGTAAGAGAGAAAACAACTCTAGAAGCATTTTCAACTAAAATAATTGCAATTGATGCATACAATGCAATTTATCAATTTCTTGCAAGTATTAGAGGTCCAGACGGATTACAATTAACAGATACAGAAGGAAGAGTCACAAGTCATCTTAGTGGGTTACTTTACAGAAATGTCAATTTTTTATCATTAGGAATAAAACCAGTTTATGTTTTTGATGGAAAGCCCCCATCATTAAAGACTGCAGAGATAGAGCGTAGAAAGCAAATTAAAAAAGATGCTACGGTGAAATATGAAAAAGCTATATCTGAAGGAAATATGGAGGATGCAAGAAAATATGCTCAGCAAACAACTAGTATGAAAGATGGCATGGTCAAAGAATCAAAAGAGTTTCTAACATATTTTGGCATACCATATATTGAAGCACCTTCAGAAGGAGAAGCAACTGCAGCACATTTAACAAATACAGGTCAAGCATATGCATCTGCAAGTCAAGATTATGATTCAATTTTATGTGGTGCAAAAAAATTAGTAAGAAATTTTACAAGTAGTGGAAGGCGTAAAATTCCAAACAAAAATATGTACATTGACGTTCTTCCAGAAATTATTGAAACACAAAAAACTTTAGATTCAATAAAAATGACTAGAGAAGAATTAGTTGATATAGGGATACTAATTGGTACAGATTTTAATCCTAATGGATTTGAAAGAATAGGCCCAAAGACAGCAATTAAATTAATTAAACAACATTCAAGATTAGAAGATATTCCACAAATTCAAGAACAATTAGAAGGAATAGATTTTCAACAAATTAGAAAAATATTTTTAAATCCAGAAGTTGCAGATGTGGATGAAATTATCTTTAATGAAGTAGATTATGAAGGTATTATGAATTATTTGGTAAAAGAAAGAAGTTTTTCTGAAGATAGAATACAATCTACATTAAATAGACTAAAAAAAGCACTTGAGAAAAAAAGTCAAAATTTGGATCAGTGGTTTTAGCAATATTTCAATTTAATAAGCAGTTAATCTAATTTTAAAAAATGCCTCAAACAGAAGCAAGAAAAACATTAAAAGATGCACCAATAATGTGGAGAAGAATTAACTCCATAGGCATAATTTTAGACTGTAATTCAACATATGCAGCAAATTTAGGATATACAAAATCAGAGATTTTAGGAAAATCAATATTTGAACATGTACCAAAAGAATCATGGGAAACCATGAATGATTCTCTAAAAATATGGTTTGAAACAGGTAAGGTAACAGATAGAAAAATTACATTTAGTAGACAAGACAAAAGTATATTTTCAGGATTATTGCAAGCGACAAGCCTTTATGATGAAAATAAAAATTTGGTTGGAAGTAACACTGTAATTTTTAATCTAACACAAATGAATGATGAAAATATTAAAAAATATGAAGCATTTTTTATAGAGTCAAATAAGAGATTAGATGAAATAAAAGAAATAGAATATGATCAATTAAATAAAAATTCAAAATCAGAATATGATGGATTAAGAGAAATGTTTCAAATGCTTTCTGAAATAGATTTAAGAAAATTAAAATAAATTAATTAGAATTTTTTTCTATAATTTTTTGAATTTCAGTAACAGTAGATATGTCATCTAATGTACTAGTATCTCCAATTTTTTCACCACTAGCAATAGATTTCAATAACCTTCTCACAATTTTACCACTACGCGTCTTTGGAAGTTTTGAAACAAAATAGATTTGTTTAGGAGTAGCAATAGGTCCAATATCAGTTCTAATTTTATCAAAAAGATTTTTTTCTAAAATAATTTTATCAGTTGTAACACCATCTTTTAAAACAACAAATGCAATAATTACTTCACCTTTAATTTCATCAGGAATTCCACAAACAGCAGATTCGGCCACATTATTATCAGATACAATACAACTTTCAAGTTCAGCAGTACCAATTCTATGTCCTGCTATTTTTAGAACATCATCTGCACGTCCAAGTAACCACAAATATCCATCATCATCTTTAAGAGCATAATCTCCAGAATAATAGCAATTAAGATATTTTGACCAATATACAGACTCATATTTTTCATCATTATTCCACAAAGTCAAAAGCATTCCAGGCCAGGGGTTTCTGATAATTAGGTATCCTTTGGTATTTCTAGGAATTTCAGAACCAAATTCATCAACTACAGAAATATTAACGCCTGGAATAGGTAATGTTCCAGAACCAGGTTTCAGAGGAATTGTTTCTAATCCAGGTAATGGTGAGATCATTATACCACCAGTTTCAGTTTGCCACCAGGTATCAATAATAGGACATTTCTCTTTTCCAATAATTTTGTAATACCATTTCCAGACTTCAGGATTAATTGGTTCTCCAACAGTACCAAGTAGTCGTAATGAAGAAAGATCAAATGAATTTGGAATGTCATCACCAAATTTCATAAACATCCTAAGAGCAGTTGGAGTGGTGTAAAAAATAGAAACATGATATTTTTCTAAAATATTCCACATTCTAGATATATCAGGATAGTCAGGTGCACCTTCATACATTATTTGTGTTGCACCATGAAGTAAAGGAGCATAAACGACATAGCTGTGTCCAGTTACCCAACCAATATCAGCTGTACAAAAAAATACATCAGAATCTTTAATGTCAAATGCCCATTTGAAAGTAGAATAAAGATGAGTTAGATATCCACCAGTTCCATGTAAAACTCCTTTTGGTTTTCCAGTAGTTCCAGAGGTGTATAATATGTAAAGAGGATGATCACTATCTAATTTTTCAGATACACATGAATCAGAAACAGTATTCATCAAATCATTCCAAAATTTATCCTTAGAAGAAATTAAAATTTTATTTTTTGTTCGCTCCAAAACAACTACATGTTCAACAAAGTCAAAATATTGAATTGCATCATCTATTATTTCTTTAAGTTTAACAATTTTTCCTCGTCTATATCCACCATCAGCAGTAACTACAATTTTAGATTTAGAGTCATCTATTCTGTCTCTAATAGATGCAGCACTGAATCCAGAAAAAATAACAGTATGAATAGCACCGATTCGTGCACAAGCAAGCATTGTAATAGGTAACTCAGGAACCATCGGAAGATAGATTGTTACTCTATCTCCTTTTTTTACTCCAAGTGATTTTAAGACATTAGCAAACTTTTGAACTTCACTGAATAAATCACCATAAGTGAGTGTCCTGGAATCACCATTCTCACCCTCCCATAAAATGGCCAGTTTGTCAGATTTAGTATTTTGATGTATATCAAGTGCATTATACGAGGCATTAATTGTGCCTCCAACAAACCATTTAGCAAAAGGAGGCTTCCAATCAAGGGTTTTTTCCCAAGTAGAAAACCAGGATAAATTCTTAGCCTGATCATTCCAAAATGATATAAAATCAGAATTTGATTTTTTTCTTAAATCATCATTATTATTTCCTAATCCAATATCATATTTTTCAGACAACAAATAAGGTATAAAATTTGAACTTTCTAAGTGTTAAAAAAATAAATTAAAAAAATTATTGTGCTTCCATTCTAGCTAGCCAGTCATCATCGTTGTCATCTCTAGATGTTTCTGATGTTACCTGTTGTGGGGGTTCTGGAAATTTGAATGCTACTTTGGATTCAATTGAATGTTCAGGTATTGGTAATTCTTCTGGAAGTATTTTTTGAACTATGTGCTGGGGTCCATTTATCTCCAGATATGAAACAGCAGATTCTTGAATATTTGTTTTTGTTGTAGATGTTATCTCTTGCATTTCTAATTCTAAATCAGTAATTCTACTCTTTACATTTGAAATTTCAGCTTGTTCGTGTGTCACATGATCAATTACCTCAATTGTACATAATTTTACAGTTTCAAATGTTGCATCAGAGATTTCATTACTTTTGAATTGTACTTTTGCATCAAATGATAACATTTTTGCAGACTTCATTTGATTATCTAACTCAATTAATCTTGCTTCAAGTTTGGCTTTGATTTTATATTCCATTTCATCTAAAGATACAAGTTTTGACTTGTATATTTCATGAATGATTTCAGCATCGGCTTTCATATCATCATTTTCTGAAACAATATCTATCAATGCTTTTAGACGACGTAGAGTTAGTTGTTTTTCACGAAGTAGTTTTTGAGAGTCAAGTCTCCATTTTGGAATAAAGATTACAGTTTCACCTTGGATTACTAGTTGCTCATATTGGATTTGTTGTAATCCTTGAGTACCACAGTCAATACCGACGGATTGAATACTACCATCAATTTCAGTGATTGTTCCTATAACTTTACCCATGAATGTGCCATACATGTCTTTGACGTTTTTACCGATTATTTCGATATCATCGTTTGTCATGACTGATACTAATGAGGTTTGTATAACCAACAAAGTGTAAGTAATCTTTTTAGTTTTAGTAAGATTAAATTCACTAACTATAGATACTAGGCTCAAGAGTAATTTTAAAATTTAGAGTGTTTTGAATATAGTCATGATTCAAAGAGAAGAACTAGAACAAATTCTAAATTTTGTGGCAAGTAGATGGAGTAAAACAGTGCAAGAGCCAGATAATAAAGCAATGGAGATGCTACCCAATGATTTTTGGATGAATTCAATTGGAGGTAAAACTGCAAAAGGAGGTCATTGGGTTACAACAATAATGTATACAGAAAATGAATCTGATGCAGCAGGGTTTAAGGAAGTTTTGCTAAGATGGCAAAATAAAGGAAATGATAAAAATAAGGATAAAAGTCCAGATCTAATTCAAATTGGAAAAAAGAAATAGAGTATTAATAATTGTAAAACCAGTTATTCATATTGTCAGAATTTACAATTAAAGAAAAAAGAACTTTATCAAATCATTTTTCAAATACAGATAATAATGTGTTTGCAATAATTACACCCCGACAAGTTGATCGAGGAGCACTCATGTCAAGATACAGTAGAACAGATAAAAGTATGAGAAGGATTTTTCTAGATGAGTTTCTAAAAAATAAAAACAGAGGAGAAGAATTCTATAACAGAGTATTGCTAGAATATGGTGATGACTCAGTTGCAGAATTAGGTGAAGCACAAATTGCAATTGAAGGTTTATCAAATATTGCAGTAAAAAAAATTGAAGATAGAAGAATAGGATTATCATATTTAGAAAAATCATCAAGGTATGTTGCATGGAATAAAAAAGAAAATGGAAAATATAGATTCTATAGGGATCCTACAATTATGGAATCAAAATTTGCAGATATTTATGAGGAAGCATGTAATTTTTCATTTGATGTTTATTCTAAAAATATAGAACCTATGATAACATATGTTAGAGAAAAATATCCAATTGAAAAATATAGTTTTAAAGATTCAATCGATGGAAAAGAAAAATTATTTAAAAAATTAAAAAATGAGGCAAACATAAAATCTGCAAAAATGATCTATAGAGGTTCAACTAAAGCTAAAGCATTAGATATTCTTAGAGGGTTGTTACCAGCATCAACACTAACAAATGTAGGAATTACAGGAAATGGAAGAGCATTTGAATATCTTTTAACAATATTAGGCTCATCAGAATTAAAAGAAGAACAAGATTTAGCCTCAAAAATTAAAAATGAGCTGGATACTACGATTAAATCATTTGTAAGAAGAGCAGATGACAAATACGGTAATGCGTTTCAAAAATATCTCCAAGATGTAAAAAAGAAAACAAAAGATGTAACAAAAAAACAAATTCAAGCAAAGTCATCAATTGGCACAATAACCAAACTTGTGGAGTATGAATCTGAAAAAACAGCAATTGATAAAATAATTACAAGTATAATGTATGAACAAACACCAAGTACATCATATCAAAATATTTTACAACAAGTAAAAAAAATATCAAAGCAAAATAAAATTAAAATTATTAATGAATTTGTAAACATAAGAACGAATAGAAGACATAGACCAACTAGGGCATTTGAAACAGTCTACTATACATTTGATTTATGTAATAATTTTGGAATGTTTAGGGATTTACATAGACATAGAGCATTAACTTTAGAAAGACAATTACTAACAACAGACCAAGGATATAATATTCCAAATGAAATTAAAACACTTGGAATTGATAAAGATTTCAAAGAATGTATGACAAATTCAAAAAATGCATTTGATAAGATTAGAAAAAGACATCCAGAACAAGGACAATACGTAGTAAATTTTGCATATAATTATCCATATTTTATAAAATTTAATCTAAGAGAGGCTTGTCATCTAATTGAATTAAGAACAGTACCACAAGGTCATGTAGATTATAGAAAAGTTACACAAGAAATGTTTAAGCAAGTAAACAAAGTGCATCCTAATTTAAGTAAAATAATAAAATTTGTAGATTTAAAACAATATGATTTAGAAAGGTTTGAATCAGAAAAAAGAACAGAAGAGAAGAGAAAAAATAGAAAAATAGTCTAATAAGAAACTAGATAAGATAACCTATGACAAAAAAAATTGTAAAAGATCCACAAGAATGGAAAGAACAGTTAACTCCAGATCAATATGAAATTTGTATCAAACATGGAACAGAGCCACCTTTTTCAGGCAAATATAATGATAGTAAACTAGAAGGTGCTTTCAAATGTGTTTGTTGTGGAGAAGAACTTTTTTCATCAAATGCAAAATTTGATTCAGGTTCAGGTTGGCCAAGTTTCTGGGAACCAGTGTCAGAGGACAGCATAGAGTATGTGTCAGATAAAGATTATGGAATGATTAGAACAGAAGTTAATTGTAAGAATTGCGGTTCACATTTAGGACATGTCTTTAATGATGGTCCAAAACCTACAAATCAAAGATATTGCATAAATTCAATTTCATTAAAGCATGAAAGAGATGAATAAACATAATCATAGATGAAAAAAATTAGTCAATAAATCATTGTGAGTATATTGAAAAATATTTAATAAAACACAATTAATGATAAGAAACAAAGAGAAATAAAATGAACTTCAATCACATAACAAAAAAGGACAAAATAATATGAAAATAATACTATGTGGTTTTGGTGTTGTTGCTCAAAGCTTAGTAAAGTTATTTGAATCAAGAAAAGATGAACTCTATACAAAATATGGATTAAAACCAAGACTAATTGCAGTATTTGATAGTAAAGGCAGTGCAGTAGATCAATCAGGATTAAAATTTGATAAACTTATAGAAATAAAGAAAAAATATGGAACAGTAAAAAATTATTCAGAAAAAAACAACTCGATGACAGGTACTGAGATATTAAAAAATATTGATGCAGATGTGCTAATTGAAACTACATCTAGTAATTATAAAGATGCAGAGCCAGGGATGACCCACATAACAACAGCAATGAAAAAAGGAATGCATGTTATTTCTGTAAATAAAGGCCCACTAGCATTAGCATTTCCATCATTAATGGAATTAGCAATATACAATCAAGTAATGTTCAAATTTAGCGGTACAGTTGGGGGAGGAACTCCCATCTTAGATTATGCTAAAAATAGTTTGAGGGGGGAGAAGATAATATCATTTGCAGGAATACTAAACGGTACAACAAATTATATTTTATCAAATATGACTACAGGATTATCATTTGAAGAAGCACTAAAAAATGCAAAAGACAAAGGATACGTAGAAGCTGATGAATCATTAGACCTAGACGGATTAGATGCAGCTGCAAAATTAGTTATTCTTGCAAATTGGGTTATGGGAATGAAAGTTACAATGCCAGACATAAAATGCGTGGGAATAAGAAAAGTAACAATTGAGGATATTAAAAAAGCTGAGAAAAATAATTCAGTCTTAAAATTAATTGCATCATGTGATAATGATCTAGTTGTAAGTCCAAAAGAAATACCAAAAGAGGATCCATTAGGAGTCAATGGTACATTAAATGCAATTGCATTTACATCAGAACATTCAGGAACTCAAACTATTATTGGTAAAGGAGCAGGAGGAACTGAAACTGCAAGTTCAATCTTAAGAGATCTATTAGATATTAGACAAGAGATTGCAAAAAATTGAAATCAAATTTAATTTCAAAAAGTGAAACATCATCTTTACTAAAAATAGTTTCAGAACAATGGGGAATAGAATTGCCTAAAATAAAAAATATTAAAATACATCAAATTTTGAGCAATGCTCAAATAATCATAGGTGATGGATTAAAAATATTAAAAATAAATAATGAATATCTACCATTTTTATCAGAAACAGAAATGTTAAAAAAATTTCCAAGTGTTGAAGTGGATATGGGAGCTGTCAAATTCATGTGTAAAGGCGCAAATTTAATGAGGCCTGGAATTAAAAAATATACAGAGTTTGAAAAAGAAAAATTAGTAGGTATTGTTGAGGAAACACATCATAAATTTTTAGCAGTTGGAAAAGCAATTGTGTCAAGTTCAGAATTAGAAAATATGGAAAAAGGCGAAGTCATACAAAACATACACTACATTTCAGATAAATTTTGGGAAACAGGTAAAACGATTTACAATTAACAGTAAAATTAGATAATAATTAGAAATTTTTGTTAAAAAAATTACTTAATGCTTTCAGTAAATTCTTCTGTGCCGTCTTTAGTAATTACAAGTACATCTAATCCATCACCACTTGCAGAATCTCTCAAAGCTGCTGCACGAACTGCATGTTTTGCCAAAGTGATAGCTTCATCTTTACTCATGTTTGGTTTGAATTGAGGATCTAAAACACCCAATGCCATTTCAGCACCAGTACCAACTGCAGCATATTCATCAGGAAGTACAGACCCCAAAGGATCAAGAGTATACATAAGGGGTTTATCAACTACACCTCCAATAATTACTTGTGTAAGTAATGGAAAATATCTTCGTTCATACATCATATTTGACATCATTTTAGCAACAGTATTAGGAGGAACGTCTCTCTTAAGATCCATTTTTCGTATTTTAGCAAGAGCAGAAATTTGTAAAGTTAAAATTTGCATATCAGCGACAAGACCAGCACAAGTTGCACCAACTTTATCAGTGATAGAAAAAGTTTTCTTTGTAGACTTACTTACGAGAAAATTTCCAAATGCGATCCTTTTTTCACTAGCAAAAACTACACCGCCATCAAAAATAATTCCAACAGCAGTTGCTCCTGGCATATACATTGACATATTTTAAATAATTTTACAACATAATAAAGGGCTTTCTACATTACAGAGCAAAGTTATGACTAAAATTCAAATCATTCAGATAAGCTAAACTTTCATTAGCAATAGTATTTTCTTAGAAATATGGGATTGTTTGGATCAAAAGAAAATCCAGAGGATATCAAATACAATGCAAGGTCTATGATGGAAAGAAACCAACCAAAAGCTGCAGTGTCATTATTTAATAAAATTCTAAAACAAAATTCCTCAGATATAGAGGCACTATTTAACAAAGGATTGGCATTAAATCAAATAAAAAAATACAGTGATGCAATTACTTGTTTTGATAAATTATTAGAAATTAATCCAAAAGATGCTCAAGCATTGAACAACAAAGGCATTGCAATGGCAGAAAATGGAAATATTCAAGCTGCATCTGAATGTTATGATGGAGCAATTGAAGCAGACCCAAAATATGCAGCATCATATTTTAACAAAGGGGTATTATTGGATAAACTTCAAGAGCATGAAGAGGCACTACTTGCATTAGAAAAAGCAATTTCTATTGATCCAAGAAAACCAAACTCAATGGTCTACAAAGGAATTGTTTTAGGTAAAATGAAAAGGCATGAAGAGGCACTCAATTGTTTTCAAAATGTTTGTAAAAGGTATCCAAACAATCAAGATGCATTTTTTCAAAAAGGAGTACAATTAGCAGAATTAGGAAGACATGAAAAAGCACTAGATGTATTTGATGAAATTCTAAAAAAATACAAAGATAATGTAAATGTAATTTATGCAAAATCTAGAAGTAAAGCAGCATTAGAAAAATATCCAGAGGCATTAGAATTATTAAAACAAGCAATCATAAAAAACCCAAAAATAATTCGCACCTGGGCAAAAGA
>Ga0209402_10004719_pt1 | contig 12323 bp, 14 predicted proteins | sample ArcticOcean_MG_C_3_FD_187437 | JGI IMG/M metagenome (GOLD analysis project Ga0209402, IMG submission 187437) | Marine microbial communities from western Arctic Ocean - ArcticOcean_MG_CB8_126 (SPAdes) (version 2) | ecosystem: Environmental > Aquatic > Marine > Oceanic | place: Arctic Ocean... | reverse complement strand
TCGATTCCACAACTAGTGACGGACAAGATATAAAATTTATAGTTTTAATATATCAGAAAAATTCTGAAATTCCAATTCAAACAGATTTCAAAAATGTAAAAAGTGATAATGAATTTCGTTCAATAGACATACCAGTAAAAAATGGAGATTGGAAAATTGAAATCGTAGGCACACATGTTGTTCCAGAATTTGGTGCAATAGCAGCAGTCATTCTTGCAGTAGCAATTGTCTCAATAATTGCAGTATCTGCAAAATCAAGACTTAGCTTTATGCCAAGAATCTAATTCTTAAAAATAAGATTTAGTTTTCCAGATTTATAGCCATCAGGATCTATTTCAACATCAGAGAATCCAATCATTTTAAATTTTGAGAATATTTCATTTTTTGTTACAATGTCATTAAGCAGATGAAGTTTTTCTGGTTCGACTTCAATTCTTGCAATTCCATCAATATCTCTAACACGAACTTGTCGGATACCAGTTTTTTGTTTGATAATTTTTTCACCCATTTCAATTCTAGCTAGTTTTTCTGCGGTAACTCTCTCTCCCCAAGGAATTCTTGAAGCAAGACATGAATTAGATGGTTTATCATATATTGAAAGACCGACTGATTTTGCAGTTTGCCTTACCATCTCTTTTGTGAAATAAGTTTCCAATAATGGACTTTGTATTCCATGTCCATGTAACGCATCAATTCCAGGTCTATAATCACCAATATCATCACTTTGAGTTCCATCAACAATTGTATTAATTCCAAGAGAATTAGCAGTTTCAATTAATTTATCTGATAGTTCATCACGACAATAGAAACATCTTCTCTCATCATTTCTGACAAAATTTTCATTATCAAGTTCACTATATTCAATAATTTTGTGAGTAATACCAATCTCCTGTGCAATAATTTTTGCCGAATCTAACTCATCAGATGATAACGTCTTATAATCAGCAGTAACAGCAATCGCATTTTTGTTTAATTTCTTCTTTGCTGCATATGCTACAAGTGCACTATCTACACCACCAGATAATGATACAAGCACACTATCTTTATCAGTAAACCATTTCAGTAATTTATTTAAATCGGTCATTTTCTTTTCTTAATCTGTTCTCTTAGCAGTTCTTCTGTTTTATTAAAAGAGAGGTTTAATTCTTTTGATATTGATTTTACATCTTCGTATTCTAGTTTGAAATGTTCTGAATTAGATATTTTATAACGGATAGTAAAAGTTTTGTTTTGAATGGTTACTATGGATTCAAGAATTTTTCTTGGTACCACATATCTTTCTGAAGTTCTAATCCGAACACCTAATGTTCTTGTTTCACTTATTAGTAAATTAAGTAGCAAATGACTATTTTTTGGATCACAAATAACCGACACTAATTGAGATGGTCTGCCTTTTTTTGTAATTGCATGACTAACAGTGACATCTTTTGCTCCATTTTCCATTAATTTTTCTATGGTATTAGCAATAACTTCACCAGAAACATCATCAAGATTTGTTTCTAGAATTTGTACAACATCTTTTATGAGAGTCTCATTTGATTTACCTTTAATTAATTTTAGAACATTTGCAAACTCATCAAAATTCTTAATTCCAGAACCATATCCAACGGAATCAATACTCATATCAACAAAAAATTCATTACATGAAGAAGCTAAATTAACTAAAATACTAGCACCGGTCGGTGTTGTCAATTCTTGATTTACAGGACCGCCAATAATAATTATTTTAGAATTTTTAAAAATTTCAGTTATAGCATAAGCAGGATTTGAGGTAGTGCCATGAGAAAATGATACAGTTCCGCCACCTATTGCAACAGGTGAACATGATATTTCTTCATCAAATAGGTTTAGATCATCTAAAGCAATTGCAGTTCCAATTATATCAACTACAGTATCAATACTTGATGCCTCATGGAAATGAACAGATGATTCAGATTCCCCATGAACAATTGATTCTGCAGATATCAAAGTGTTAATTGAATTTTCTGCAAATTCTTTTGCACTGTCAGATAGTTCAAGTTTTTTAGAAGATAATTGAATACATTTTTTGATGTCACTACCTTTTCTTTCATGAGTATTTTCATCAATTTCCAAAACTAATTGGGTGGCAGATTTACCTTTTTTTTGTACTTTAACAAAATCCAATTTTCTAATTGTTGAACCATCCAAAAAATTTGCTGATTCTTTAACCCCACTAATTATTTTTGACTTATTTGCTCCTAGATCCACTAGTGATGACAATACCATATCGCCAGAAATTCCAGCAACTTGGCAATCTATGAAAAGCACCATATTGGTAATATGAGAAAAATGCATAAAAATCTGTTTACAAAAATTTATTTGACATAGATTTAATTATTCATATTTTGAAATCCAGTCATGATTACAATAATCGGAGCTGGAAAAGTAGGTGGGGATGCAGCACTATTTTCAGCATTAAAAAAATTAGATGATGAGATTTTACTCTTAGATATTGCAGAAGGGTTACCGCAAGGTGAAGCAATGGATCTCAACCATATGTTATCAGAACAAGGAATTGATGTTAACGTGAAGGGTTCAAACAATTATGAAGATATGAGAGGTTCAAAAATTGTTGTGGTTGTTGCAGGTGCTGGAAGAAAACCAGGTATGACAAGAATGGATTTGTTAAAGATTAATGCAGGAGTTGTAAAAGATGTAGTTAGTAACATTAAGAAATTTGCAGATGATGCAATGATTATTCCAGTAACAAATCCGTTAGACCCAATGGCACAAATTACATACAAAACTTCAGGATTTGATAGAAGTCGAGTTTTTGGAATGGGTGGAATGTTAGACTTATCAAGATTTAAACAATTCATACATGAAGCAACGGGTTATTCTCGTGAATCAACACGTGCATTAGTAATTGGCGAGCATGGTGAAAACATGTTACCATTAACAAGATTTGCAACAGTTTCAGGAATTCCATTATCAACAATACTTCCAAAAGAAAAGCTTGATGAAATTTTTGTTGCAACAAAAAATGTTGCAGCAGAAGTAATCAAACTAAAGGGTGCAACAGTTCATGCACCTGGAAATGCGATTTCAGCCATGATAGAATCAGTAGTGCTTGACAAAAAACAAGTAATTCCAGTATCAACTAGTTTAGATGGAGAGTATGGACAAAAAGATGTCTCAATTGGAGTTCCAGCAGTGATTGGAAAGAATGGAATTGAAAAGATTATAGAATTAGAATTAAACAATGAAGAAAAAGAGTGGTTCAATAAAGGCATCGATAGTGTCAAAAATGCATTATCAGGTGTTGAGTATTAAATAATTTTTTAAACTAAGTTAATTTTAGAATATCATGAATGTTTCAGATGTTTTAGATTCAGTAAAAAATGGAAAAATATCTGTAAACGAAGCAAAAAAACAACTATCATTATATTCGATAGAGAAAATTGAGAATTTTGCAAAAATTGATCTTGGTAGAGAAACAAGAAAAGGAATTCCAGAAGTAGTATTTGCTGAAAGAAAGGAAAATTCAGAAGTAAAAAAAATTATCAAAAATGTATTAAAAAAAACAAACTCAATAGTAATTTCACGAATTCCAAAAAAGAATTTTCAAGATATTTGTAATTATTGTAAAAAAAATGATTTTAAAGTGAGTACAGGACAAAATTGTACAACAATCTTGGTTTACAAAAAACCATTGAAGAAAACAAATGGAAAAATTGGAATTATTACTGCTGGAACATCAGATATCGGAATAGCAGAGGAATCAAGATTAATGTGTGAGTCAATGAATTGTAATTGCATTACTAGTTACGATGTAGGAATTGCAGGGCTCCATAGAATATTTCCAGTTTTAAAAGAATTTGTTAAATCAGACGTAGATGTAATAATAGTTGTTGCAGGAATGGAAGGTGCATTAGCATCAGTGGTTTCTTCAACAGTGAATGTTCCAATAATAGGTGTTCCAACATCAGTTGGATATGGATATGGTGAAAAGGGAGTAGCAGCTCTTGCATCAATGTTACAAAGTTGTTCATTAGGATTAACTGTAGTTAACATAGATAATGGAATTGGAGCTGGTGCAGCAGCAGCAAAAATTGTAAACCAAATTAATAAAAAATAGTAAATTAACTAAAGTGGTCTTAGTTAATCTCGTAAACGATATATATCATAGGTAAAGGAAAAGGTTAGAGTTGTCAGGCAAAAGAATCGTATTAACAGCAGATAGAAGTTTAATGACAAATTATAGAGGAAATTTCCTTTATGGATTCATAGCATGTGGTCCATATGAAGTTCTTCCAGAATGGGTTTTTGATAAAGTATTTTGTCCACCAGTTGAAACAGACCCAATTACAGGCGAAGCAAAGGTTGCACAAGTAGGATTAAGAAGAGTTGAGAGTGCATTACATCAAGGTTATGATAAAAAAGACATACTTGTTGCAAATCCAGAGCATCTATCGAAATCAATAGGGCCTGATACTAAAATTGTTGGAATTAATGTAATGGATCCATTAGGAATGGCTCCAGTAACAACAACCATGGCTCCAGAAAAATTATCTTATGTTGCAATGAAATTCAAAAAAATGTGTGCAGAGATAATTCAATTAAAAAAGAAATATGATTTTAAAGTTGTAGTAGGAGGAAACGGTGCATGGGAATTAGCCAAATCAGATAGAATGAGAGTGCACGGAATTGATACAGTAGTAGTAGGCGAGGCAGATGAACTTGCATTAGATTTATTTCACGATTTAGAAAAAGGTGATGCTCCAGAACTTATGCATTGTTTTGTTAAAAATATACAAAATATTCCAGAAATTACAAAACCAACGGTCAATTCACTCATTGAAGCAATGAGAGGATGTGGAAGAGGCTGTGATTTTTGTGATGTTAACAAACGTTCTAAAAAAGACCTATCGATAGAGCGATTGCAAAGAGAGGCAAAAATTAACTTAGACTATGGATTTGACTCAGTTTGGCTTCATTCGGATGAAATGTTACTCTACGGATGTGATAACAAAGATTTTATTCCAAATAGAGATGTAATCACAGATTTGTGGAAAGGTCTCAAAAGCATGGGTGCAAACTTTATCGGTACAACACATATGACATTTTCAGGTGTTGCTGCAGATCCTCAATTAATTAGAAATATTGCAGATGTTAACAGACAGCATGAGACAGGTAGATGGCTTGCAACGAATTTAGGTATTGAGACAGTATCACCTTCGATGGTTAAAAAACATTTAGGTGTTAAAACAAGACCATTTGCCACAGATGAATGGGGAAGTGTTGTTAGAGAAGGGGCAAAAATCCTAAATGATAATCATTGGTTCCCAGCTGCAACAATAATTATTGGATGGCCAGATGAAACACCTGATGACAGTCAATTTACAATTGATATGATGAATGACTTTAGAACAATGAACTTTAGAGGATTAGTTGCACCACTTCTTTACCAAGATTTTAGTGAGAAAAATTCAATGCATTTCGGAAATTTGAATGAAGCACAATTTACATTATTTTGGAGATGTTGGGAGAATAACCTACGGGTAATTAACGACATTATTCCTATTATATTGAGAAACAAAACATATGGTCCACCAATGAAGATTTTCATGTATGGAATACTCAAAGCAGGAACATGGGCAATTATGAGATATTTGAGAGGATTGTGTAAAGATCTATTCAATGGAAGAACACCTGAGGAGATAATCGAAAAATATTCTAGAAGTAGATCAGTCTCAGCACCAAAAATGATAACAAAAAAACTCTAGAAGTTTTCTCATGGAATTAGATAAAGCAAATTTAGTTGTAGTGATTATTTCATTAATTTTTGGATCTTCATTATTTGTAATTACGATAATTGCGGGGATTATCATGGAACACTATTTGTTTGGAGTGATTGGAATGGTAATCAGTATTCTGTGTATTTTAATTGGAATAATCAAGTTAGGAAAATTCAAAAAAAGAAATTAGATTATAAATTTTCGATTGCTTTATCTGCAATGGTATTTCGTTTAGGAGTCATGACAATAAAGTATGTCTTGTCTGCACGTTCAATTGCTTCAACTTTAGTAACTGAACGAGTCTTAACATCAAATTCATGAATTCCAGTTTCAAGTTCTCCTTTTGCATACAACATTAGAAATAGATCACCGCCAGATTGACTTAAGGGAATGAATGAGCAAATGAATCCTTTGTAAGAATTAATTGGCATAAAGTTTTTCATTGGAGGTGCAACAGAGGATAGATATAACAACATATCTTCAATGTTTTCAAATTCCTCGTATTCAATATTCATAACGATACTGAATCTTTTGAATATATAACTTAATTGCGTTTAATTCTATTTTTGATTACAATGATTGCTGCAGCAGGGGCTACAAAGTACATTCCAATGTTTAGTAGAATGATTCCAATTCCATAACCCAACATTTCTTCTTCAGAATCTACATCAACATAATTGAGTAATGTTAATGATGTTAACATTGGTGTTAGTGTAACTTTAACTGCTTCTTTGAAAACTGGATTTTCTCTTTCATAATCTGCGACATATGGTGAGAATGAATAATAGAATTGGTTGAATCCTGTCATGAATGTTGTACCAGATTCTGTTGACATTACTGTACCATCTCTAATCTCTCTCAAGAATTGAACTTGTGGTGCCATTTCAGATCCAAATGCAGCAGTTGCGATTAGACAACCACCACCTTCTTTCTTTTCTACTACACATTTTCCATCTTTCATAACAGTACCTTCACCACATAGTGGTTCTGGTTCTGGTTCTGCAATTAGAACTGGTTCTGGTACTTCAACAACTGGTTCTGGTACTTCAACAACTGGTTCTGGTACTTCAACAACTGGTTCTGGTACTTCAACAACTGGTGGAGATGGAGCAATTGAGCCACTGCCACCTACATAGTTAAAAGCGACCTCAGCTTTTTGTGCACCATAATTTGCTTTTACAGTATATTCACCGCCGTTAGACATCATGCCACCGGCAGTAAGTGTATGAGAATATTCATTGTTAGAATCAAGACTAACTTGTGCAATTGCAACTATATTTCCATTAGGACTAATTATCATAATAGTAACATCTTGTGAATAATCAGCAAGTGATGATTCGTTTACTTTACCAGAAATAATAATTTCAGAACCATCCGCATATCCAGGAAAATCGGTTGTTACACTTATTGAAGGTTCAGAAGATTGAGCGTTTGCAAATGATGGCATTGCAAATGATAAAATTGAGAATGTTAGTAACAAAAATGCACTAGTAGCAACTATCTTCATTTAAGATTTCTGTTGCGAAGTGGTATTTATTATTTAAGGATAAAAAATTTGACAAAAACTAGGTAAATTTTCTAGATAAAATTTTCAGATTAAGACGCTGGTTAAATACATGATAAGTAATCCGACAGACATTCCAGCAAATAATGATGTATTTGATAATAAATCAGATTTTTCATTCATATATTGAAAGATTGACAATACAACTTGGAAAATTGCTCCAGCTCCAATAGCAAGAAAAACTATAGTGAAAAATGGCGAAAAAGAGAAACCACCAATCCAAGTTCCAAAAATTGCAGGGATCCCTGCAATTAATCCAAGTCCAATCATTTTAGCAATTTTTGCTTTTGTACTAGTTAATGGAGCAGCAATTGCTAATCCTTCAGTTGTGTTATGAGTTGCAAATCCAATAATCAGAAATGTACTCAAAGCTACTTCCCCAAGTGCAATAGATGCACCAACCGCTAATCCTTCTCCAAGATTATGAAAGCCAATTCCAATTGCAATCATAAGAGAAATTGCCAATCCTTTTGATAATGTAGATAATTCTGTTCTTTTGATTAATTTTTTGCCTACTCCATACAATGCTAAAAATGATAAAATGATTACTGTAGCAATTAGTAACTCACCATTGAAAACTGATGATAGATGATTTTCTGAAATTTTAGCTGCTTCAATCACAGCATCTATTCCAAGAAATATCAATAACCCCATAGTAAATGCAAGAAAGAAATTAAACGAATTTTTGCCTAATTTTTTAATAAATGGATACCACAAAAGACCGATCATAATAGGTACCACACCTATCAAGAAACCAATCATTCCCAGAAATACAAATAAGTCGATATTAGGTTCTAGTGATGGAAAAGCTGCATCTGTTCCCTTGGCGAATCTAGTACCGTCATCAATTGTAACACCAATTTCATAAGGCTGTCCTTCATTCCAGTCAAAAGGGATTCTTACAAGTGCAGCTTCAAATCTTCCAAGAGATGAATCAGGCTCTATTGCTGCAGGCTGTATTCTATCATTTACATCTGCAATTACCACATTAACATCAACGGGACCAGTATTTCTTACGGTTGCACGAATTTCATTTCCAGTAAATTCAATTTTTTCAATTGATACTTCAGGAAGAACTATACCAAATTGCAAAAATGTTGATGCAGGTCCTAAAAGAAATGCAACCATTATTACCAATAATACAATTGGTGCAATTGCACTAATTGCAAGTACAGGTTTAGATGATGTCATCATACTCTATTTTGGTATCAAAATCACCAGCATTTTCTTTTACAAGAAAACTACTGACCCAACCTTTTTCTGAAAATTCTGTATTATGTGCATGGAACATGTACAAACCAGGGTATTTGTAATTAAATTCTAGAATTTGTCTATCACCTTGAGACATTGTTAGCATATCATTATATCCGGAAGGAACAGTTTCTGTGCCAGCAGGATAATGATGGAATAAAGTTCCATGAAGATGAAAATTATTTACTGCATCAAATTCTAAAATATTTACAACATATGCACGTATGTTTTGATTTGCGTTAATCTCAATTGGATGATGTTGATAATAAAATGGAATTGTGTTTGCGGCATAGAAATTATTTTCGCCATCAAAGTCAGTATCCAAACCGTTTAAGACAAATACAAATTCTTCAGCAGGTTCACGAGATTCTTTTGGATCAACTATGTATGCACCATATAGACCATGGGCAATATGTTCCTCAACAGGATGGACATGACAATGATAAAGGTGTAATCCAACCGGATCGGCATAAAATTCGTAAGTGAATGTACCGCCAGTTCCTACATTTTCAAATACACCATCCATCTCTGCTTTATGAATTCCATGAAAATGCAAACTGTGTGCTTTAGAACCTTCATTAGTAAAATGAATTCTCAGCAAATCACCTTCAGTTGCACGAATTGTTGGACCAGGTACAGAATCATTGAAAGTCCAAACATTGTAAAAGACACCAGGAGAGACCTCCATAATTTGGTCATCTCTTGCAGTGATGTAGAATTCACGAAGAATTGTTCCATCATCTAAAACAGATACCTCACCATAATCAAATTTTTTCATAAATTTTCCAGGGTCAAAATCTAATGCTTTACCATCATATCCAATAGGATCAATCACATCACCAGTTGTTTGAATGACTAAACCAGTATGTGTAAGAAATGTTCTAGGAGTTTCTTCTGCAACTATCACACCAGGTACTACAAAATACAAACTTGAGACAGCCACTATTCCTACCAAAATGTAGAACATTTTTGAAGATGGAATTCCACTTTGCATAATTACATTGCAATTTACTAGATATATAAAATTTAGCCTAGGCTAACTTTTTTAGCCAAAACTAAATTTTTTAGCCAAAACTAAATTTTTTAGTCATAACAAATACAGATTTATCCATCAAAAATGAAAATGATTTATGTCAAATTTAACAAAATATTTGGTAATTGTCGGAATTATGATCGCAATTGGAGCTATGCTACTAATTTACGGTTCTCAAACAATAACAGGTGATTTAGTTATAGAAGAAGGAAAAATTAATTCATTAACTCAATTAGAAATTAGAGCAGAATTGGATCCAAATATCAATACACAAGGTGTTTATGCAGTTCAGACCATAGAAGGAAAAGAATATGATATTTCAGCCATCGTATTAGATCCATTAGATGTTAAGATTAGAGATGTCTCAATTAATAGAAATTCGTTTGAAGATAATTTTGAGATTGATGATGCAGGAACTTACACATTAATCATCAGTACATCAGAATCAGAAGAGATACCATTAGTTGGAGGGATTGGTCACGTGCCAGATTCTACAGGAGTTACAATTTCGATTGCAGGGTTTTTTGTAATTGTATTAGGAATGATCGGGATTGTAGTAATTGGATTTATGGTAGTTAGACAAAGAAAAAATAAATTTAGTTAAGGTATCCATCCATCTTTGCCAAACCTGCATCAACATTTTCAAAATTGTGTGCAGTTTCTATTAATTCAGCCAGTTTTTTAGAATCTACAGAATATTCAGCCTGAGAATCAGATCCAGTCTTTCCAACAAATTCATGCCGGATAAGAAAAGATAATTTTTCATCCAAGTCGTTAGAAGTCATATGAAACTTTTCAGTCAAAAATTCACATTTTTTTGGTGAAGTTTCCATTTCAGCCAAGATTTCAGATATGTTTTCATCAAAAACCGCATCTAGAATTTTTTGAGTATGCTCATCTGACGCATTCATAATCCAAGATCACAATTTTGAGTTATAATACCATTCTATTATAATTATTCAAAAATAGGCACAAATTAGAGCATGGTTTTTAATGGGGCTATAGAAAATCTTGCTACTTGAGCGAACAATACGAAAATCTGGTAAGAATATTAGGAAATGATATTCATGGTGAGCTAAATATGTTAATTGGACTTAGACAAATTAAAGGAATTGGATATATGTTTGCAAATGCAATGCTTCAAGTTTTAAAAATTAACCCACATCAAAAAGTTGGTAATCTTAGTGCCGAACAAATTTCATCAATTGAAAAAATCATAGAAAATCCTAAAAATGCAAATTTTCCAATATGGTTTTTGAATAGAAGACAAGATATGCAAACAGGTGAAGATATGCATCTTGTTACATCAGATATTGCATTTAACATTAGAAATGATGTCGAAAGAGAAAAAGCACTTTTCAGTTGGAGAGGTTATAGACATATGTATGGATTAAAAGTTAGAGGTCAACGTACAAGATGTTCTGGACGTAAAGGTGGAGCAGTTGGAGTTGCAAAAGGTGGAAAAGTTTTACCTAAAGGAGGAGCAGGAGCACCAGAAGGTGGCGGAGCTGCAATAGAAGGAACACCGGCAGTGGATGAGGCAGCACCAGCAACAGATGCAAAAGCAGCACCAGCAACAGATGCAAAAGCAGCACCAGCAGTAGAGAAAAAGGAGTAGATGTAAGATGGGAGATACTAAAAATTTCAGAAGAGTTTGGAAGAAACCAAAAAGACCATTTAATTTTGAATTAAAGATGGAGGAGTTGAAGACAGTGGGTACTTTTGGATTAAAAACAAAAAGAGAACTTTGGAAATCAAGAACAGAATTATCCAGATTAAGACATCAAGCACGTTCTTTACTTGCCGTAAGACAAGAAGTTCGAGAAAAAGAAGAACCAATTCTAATGCATTCATTATCACGTATAGGACTTGTAGAAAAAACTGCCACATTAGATGATGTTCTCAATTTAGAAATTGAGAATTTATTAGCAAGACGATTGCAAACGATTGTTTTTAAGAAATTTTTCTTTAAAACACCATACCAAGCAAGGCAAGCAATATCACATGGTCATATTTTGATTGGAGATAGAATTATCAATAGACCGTCATATGTGGTAAAAGTTGAAGAAGAAGATACTATCAAATTAACATCTGAATCAATTTTCAATAAAATTCTATCAGAACCAGAAGTAAAGTCAGATTTAGGAAGTCCTGAGACAGAAAACATAGAAGTTCCTACAGAACCTGTTGCAGAAGTAAAAGAAGAACCTGTTGAAGAGAAACCTACAGAATAAACAGTTAAGCTTATCTGCATAATGGAAATCAAATTGTGTTAGAAGATGTGTTCAATTATCGGATATTATGGCAAAAATTTGGCAGCACCAATTCTTGTAAAAGGATTACAAAAGATGGAATATCGTGGATACGATAGTGTTGGAGTTGCCACAAAATCAGATACAGAAATTCTTGTGAAAAAAGGTGTAGGAAGAGTTGTTGAAGTAAATGCAAAAATTCAGTTAGATAACCTTCCAGGAATGGTTGGTATTGGACACACAAGATGGGCAACACACGGAGAAGTTTCAGATAAAAATGCTCATCCTCATCCAAGCAATTCAGGTAAAATTGCAATAGTTCATAATGGAATAGTTGAAAATTATGAAGAAATCAAAGAAACACTTTCAACAAAAGGTTTCAAATTTGAAAGTGATACAGATACTGAAGTCTTAGCAAATCTCATTCAATCTAATTTTGATGAATTAAAAAATGTAAGACAGAC
>Ga0209402_10004716_pt1 | contig 12328 bp, 9 predicted proteins | sample ArcticOcean_MG_C_3_FD_187437 | JGI IMG/M metagenome (GOLD analysis project Ga0209402, IMG submission 187437) | Marine microbial communities from western Arctic Ocean - ArcticOcean_MG_CB8_126 (SPAdes) (version 2) | ecosystem: Environmental > Aquatic > Marine > Oceanic | place: Arctic Ocean... | reverse complement strand
CCGGGTCCCAGGAAGGGAATTCCCTGCATGTAGTCTGGAATGGGTTGGCCTGTCAGGTTCAGAACGGTCGACGGGAAATCGACGAAGCTGACGAGCCGATCCAGACGGCTACCAGCGGCTGCGGGAGCGAGGTGTTGGTATTTCCCCGGGAAGCGAACCATCAGCGCGACGCGCATTCCCGAATCGAGCAGAAGTCGCTTGTGCCGCGGCATACCGGAGCCATGGTCGGAGTAGAAGAATACGATTGTGTCGTCGGCGAGCCCGTCTTCTTCCAACTGGTCGAGGATGCGTTTGACGTTCTGATCCATGACGGAAACGCAATCGTAAAATCGGGCCATCGTCTTTCGAACAACGGGAGTGTCCGGGTAGTAAGGCGGCAGCGGGACGGCTGCCGGATCGCTGATCTGCTGCTTCGAAAGACGGGACTGAACGTGTTCCTGGAAGGCGGGATAGGGCCAGACCATGGTGCGTGACTGGTGTGTCGTCATGTCGTTGAACACTGAGAAGAACGGCTGGCCGGACTCCCGATCTTTCCAGTGTGCAGCAGCAGACGAGAGGTCCCACGACTCCTTGATGAGTCGTTTGTTTTCCGCGCAGTTGTAATCGGTCTTAACGTTATTCGACGTGTAGTAACCGGCTTTCCGAAGCAGAGACGGAAAGCCTCTCACTCCGGTCGGGATGTGGTTTGAGGACCGCATCTGGTTGGTCCCCATGCTGGCGTTGTACATCCCGGTGATGAGTGTCGATCGCGATGGCGAGCACACCGGCGACACGGCGAAAGCGTTCGTGTACAGGACGCTCTCCTTAGCGAACGCATCGAGGTTCGGCGTTCGGGCGAAAGTGTCTCCGTAGCATCCAAGCGTCGGGCTCATGTCCTCGACCGTGACCCAGAGGATGTTCGGCACCGTTCCCGCTTTACTGATCTTCGACATCGCCGCCGCTGCCCTGCGGGCTTTGCGTTTGGCATCATTCTTGTCCGGCACAGGTTTGCGAGGAGCGTCTTTCTTTGCCGCTGCTGGTCGCACTTTTTTCACAGTGCTCCATTCTTTGCCGTCGCCGGAAACAAGAATATCGAAGGAAACAGGGACGCGTCGAGCAAGCTTGCCGCCGCGGTCGCGGGACAGAACTACCCGGTCGATTGTCATGGCTTCCGGCAGTTCAATCTGAGCCCAGCCTGGCATCTTCGCCGGGATCCAGCTGTGGCCATTTCCATACTTGCCATCGTTGAGAAATTCGATCTGATGTTTCTCTTCAAAGCCTTTCAGCAGCGAAGACGCCGTTGCCTTCGCGCCGTTGGAATGCAGCGCAAAGTTCTTCGGCGAGTCGCCTGAGAAGACCTCAACTTCGTCGATGCAGGGTTGACCGATGGAACTTTCCAGCACGTCCACTCGCACATACTTCGCCTCGGTCGGCACGAAGAGGAACGAGTTGGCAGCGTTCGGGTTGATCGCCCCAACAACATTTACGATGAGGGGATCTTGTGAACCGGCGGCGATAGCCGCGGGCCGTGGACGCTCGCCATTGGTGCCCGGGACGCCAGTGGCTAGCGCCATCGGCTCACTTCGCTCCGCCGAAGATTCAAGACTGCGGATTCTGACGTTTCGCAACCAGAACGGCAGGCCGTGATCCTGGAATCCAATGAATCCCTGCTTCGGTTTGTTCGCCAATCGATGGTGCGTCAGCTTGACGTTGTTGACCATCACGCCGTTGAGCCTGACCGTCACATTGCCGCTCACACTCGTCACGCTCATGTGGTTCCACTCGCCAGCGGGCTTCGTGGCGTTGGCTCTCGGAGCAACTTCCGGAAGGATGCCACCGGTGACGGCATGGGCATCGAGTTCCTTTTCGTCGGCCGAATCACGAATCTGTACTTCGATGACCGACCCGACGGCCTGCTGGCGATCGGTAACGTTGAAGTACAACCCGCCGTTGCCGCCCGTGCCGTGTTTGTATTCAAACTCGCATTGAAAATCCTGGTATTCGTTCTTGAGCCACAAGTAATCGCCGTATCGCTTCCAATCGGTTTCGCCTTCGCGCGGCCGCAGTTCAGCGACACTGTCTTCGCCGAGCGACCAGTTGCCGGTCGTCTCGAAGTGTTCCTTTAAGTCACCGCCAGCAAGCAGATCAATGAACCCTTCCGTTGCTGAGATCCCACTGGTCTTCAGTGTCATCAAATACCGGACGATGTGCTTCAGGTCTTCTGGTCCAGTGATCAACCCGACCGGCATCAGGGAAGTTTTGCTTGGTACTTTCTCTTCGATTGTCGACTTGTCGACTGCTTTCAGGCTTCCGTCCATCATCTGCAACGTGACACGGTTCTCATCTTCGCCCGCCAGAAATCCCAGCAGCACTTTGCCGTTGTCCTGAAGGATTGACCACGTCTGAAAATTTGGCGAGACAGCCTTGCTCGGTGCAGCAACCGACTGAGCCAGGTATGGCGGAGTAAACCGTTTTGCGACGCCCGCCAGCGAAGGCCCGATGACGCCGCCACCGAAGCCGGGATCGTGACAGGCGATGCATTTTTTCTTGAATAGCTCTGCGCCGGTTTTAGCATTTCCTTTTCTCCATGCCGTCGTCCAGTCGACCGCCTCGTATTCCGGTGGCATTGACATGCTGGCAGACAGTTTTGCGCCCTTGGCGATGTCGGCTTGAATCTTCCGGGTCTGTGCGAGGCCGGGGATCCTTGCGGCAAGGTCGTCCATTCCCAACGTGTTGGCGAAAACGGCAGCGGTCTTTCGATGAGAGTCATCGCTGTCGTAGATGGCGAGATTGATCATACGGCTGATCACACCGATCTCAGGTACATCGGGATTTGCCACCGCCGTCTGCTTCCACCAATCCATCATGGGAAGCCCGCCAACTTTGAACCCGTGCTTTGCCGATTCCGTCTCCAGGTTCGACTCCGAATCGTCCACATAGTGGAAACCGTTCAAGTGTTTCTTTGCTGCTGCACTGATCTTGACGCCGTCGGGGATGGTTCCGCTTTCAACCGAGTCGTTCCATTTCCACATCGCTGCCGCCATTGTGGTTCGACGCGTTGGAAGATCGCCGTCGTTGAAATCTTCTTCGAGTTCCTGCCAGCTTGTGTGTTGCCCAATCCAGCGTTGAGCCGCCTGGCGAACGAGACTGTCACTGCTCGTCGCAAGTTTGTTGATTGATTCGTGCAGCTCTGCACCATCGGCCGCCCGCAACCCGGCAAGTTGTGCAACAGGCGACTCGTGTGTAAGCAGTGACTCGATCTGCGATTCGCTCAACTGATGAAACCGACGCAGTACTCCGGCTGATGTGCCGGCCACTTGTCCGTTTGATGACGACACCGAGTGAGTAAGAGCAGCGACAACGCGACCGTCATCGTTCCGTCCGGCAAGCCATGCCAGTGAATACCAGGCCGGACTGCCAGCTGTCGCCTTGAGGAATCGCTCTCGAACTTGCTCGTTGCCACTCATGCCGCGCGAAATGATTTCACGATGAGCGTTGAATCGCCGCTTCCACGAAGACGTTTCGATTTCGTCCAGGAACGCGCTAATGTCTGCCGTCGACGGGTCTATCGCGTGAAGTTCCAAAGGCTTCTTAGGATTCGAAATCACAACCAGATCCGTTTGCTTCACGGGCGACGCCTCGTTGCGTTCCATGAAACAGATACTGGCGAATAATCGACCATCGTTGCCCGTGAACACCGCCACCGGCCGGGCAGTTCCTTTGCCGACAAGCAGTGGCTTCTGACTACTCGCGAAAGACGCCCCGCGACCTCTCAAAGGGAACTGCCCCAGCTCACGACTGCCCCATCGCGCGACAACAAGCGACCGTTTATACGCGTCACCCAGGTGATCTTCGTTGTAGTAGCACGTTCCAAACGGTACGAATCGCCCTATCGCTGGATCGATCGTCCTGATCAGATCGTTTCGGTAAGGTTCTTTCGCTTGGAGCCAACCGCGCGACCACTGGTAATGCGACCCTTCCGTCACGTGGGTCAGTCGTCCAAACGAGTGCAGCGCGCTACCTTCCTGGTCGTTGTCGTTGCCGAACAGATTCCAATGCTCATCAAAGTCGAGATCGCAGATATTGCGAAACCCTCGCGAAATCGTCTTCAGTTCGTGCGAATTCGGGTCATAACGAACGACACCGCCCACACCAGTCCATGGGGTCTTCCTGGCGTCCGGCCCGCTCAGGAACGTCCAGTGCCACACATGCCCCGGGTTGGTCTTGCGTCGAAACGGGCCAGGCTGCGGATCACCGAACGCGAGATATAGTCCCCCGTCCGGCCCCATCTTCATCCCATGCAAACCCTGATGGATGTGCCCCAGCGGAATGCCCCAGACCAGACGTTCGAACGTCACGTTGTCCGGATCGCGAATCACGTTCGGCAATCGATACAACGCGGTAACGGTCAGCACGTAAAGATCATCGCCCGCCACCTGCAACGAATACGCCCATGTGTGCTTCGGCAGCGTCGTGATGGTCCTGCGAGCCTTGAAGCCACCATCTCCATCCGCCTCAAACAAATACACAGCGTCGCGCCCGCCAACATAAAGGTTGCCGCGCGGGTCCATGTCCATGCTGATGTAGAAAGCTTCGGGATCCGAGTGGATCAAATCCAGGCTCAGACCATCGTCAAGACAGCGATAGCTGTCCTGACCGAATGTGATGCTGCACGAGGCCAGTGCGACGATGCAAACGAAAAAACTTCTGAAGGTCATGCTCTGGTCCACCCCAGTGATGATTCTTGTGCTTAACTCCGCCCATCATAACCCGACAGTCGGACGATTGCAGCGAAGGGGGGAACCAGGAACGCGGATGTGTCTATGTGTATGGTCACTGGCTCAGCCAACGTCACTTTTCGCAAACCGCTCGACGGTCCGGCATTAGATTCTTTGTGCGTTCGAGTCGCAGTTTCCAGCGATCGGGCCGAGTCATTTCTTCGGGGACTCTGTCTTTCAAATTGTCACCGACGACTTCGAAGCCGCGTTTGATCACTTTCAACTGCTTCAATTGCTCAACGAATGGGACATACTTTCCCACCTGACACCATTTGGCATGAACTCGCTGGCTGGTCTCCCCTGTGCTTCCAATGCTTCAACCAGCAGCCGCTTCATCTCGCCGAGTTATGGTTGGTGCATTTCATCACGAGCGCCGAAATTAGCGTCCAACGGGTCTTTGACCGCATGAAATAATGGATTGGATTAGAGGAAGCGAGGACGTTGCCTCGGTGACGACTCAACTCACTCCGGTTTGGTCGACCGGAGCGGCGAAAGATAGCGGCAGCAGGGAGCGAAGAGGTCATTTGTTGCGGCGTCAATTGGATGACAGCAGCGGTGTGTGCCACCCAGGTCAACTGGCGGTCAGGCAATTTTCCCGGGCCAGTTCCACAGGGCTCAGCCAGGCTCCGGAGTCGTCGTCATCGCCGCGCGGATAGGGTTGAGATCCACAGAGGCCATGCAGGCTGCGACTGCTGCTTCGGCCAGTAAACGCTGACACTTGAAGCGCCCTTCCGGGAAGCGGCCGGAGCACTCGTCTTCCCGGTTGCTGCGCCGGGCGATCGGCTCGGCGACGCACCGCATCAGCCACCCGATGCTCGACAGCCGACGACGAATCTCCGCGAGCCGCTCCGGGTTCGCGGTGATCATGGCGAGGTCCGACTCATGCGGCGCAGCGGCGATACCGTCCGGTTCGCGGCGTTGAGGAAAGATCGCCCACCACCGGCGGCGACGTCGTCATCAGACCACGCGGTCACGACACCAGGCTGGTTCCGCAGCACGACGTGCAGATGGTTGCTCGTGACGGAAAACCCCAGCACGTCAACGGCAAACACTCCGGCAAGGAACTCCAGGCGGTCCTGAATCCACTGTCGGCGGCGGTCGAAGCAGTTCCTCGTCAGGATCGGTTCCACAGAGAAACGCCCATCGGACGCAACGATTAATGCAGTGATAAACCCCAACTTCGGACTCGTCGACAACCACCTTCCGGGGCGTTCGAGCCATCGTGTCACCTCAGCAGAAACCAACGAGCAGGACCGGCCGAAGGATGCGCCCGCACTCTGCGTCGTCAAGCAACCGAACCGAAAGATGGCTTGCCCCTTTTTCCCTCGTTTCCTTGCGCCTCCGGGACTGGTGGATGTAGCTTCCTGACGTCTCAATTTCGTGCAGCTACGCTGCTTGAACGCGGACGTACACTGCCGCAAGGTTCTCACAATGCAACTGACGATTAAGCCGGTGGCGACGGGTTCCGACCTGCTAATGCGGGAACTCAGTCAATATCTCGACGAGATGCTCCAAAAGGAGAACAAGGGCAGTTCACCGCCACCGGCCTCAATTGCTGACGACCCGGAAGCGATGGGGCCGATCGAGATCATCACCGTGTCGCTCGCGGCGGCCGCATTTGCGTTTGACGTTTTCAAATGGGTTACAGAGAAACTCGCTCAACGTCGAGCGAAAGGAACCACGCTGAAAATTGAAGGACCTGACTTCGTCGTTGAGGTCACTTGGACCAGTAGGTAGCGAGATCTGAAACGGATTAAGTGATGATCGCTTCGACCACGACAAAACGCCTGATTCTGCTCGGCGTTCCTACATACCAAGGCGAATGTTTTGGGAAACTGCCGTCTGTCGCGAAGAATGTTGCGGACCTCAAAGCTCATTTTCCGTCAGACTGGGATGTGAAGGATCTCAGTCTTCGACGGTCTGTTGATTCGATCATCAGGGGACCTAAAGGAAAACAGGGTGCAGGACTTGAAGATTATGTAAATGGAGTCCCTGATACGCTTGTCGTTTACTTTGCTGGACACGCAAAGCTCAACCCACCCGTCGCCGATGAAGGCGAAGAACTCGTTCTGTGCGTTCGGCAGTCCAGGTATCACGACGGTCAGTACAAGGACGGGATCGGCATCCGAAAGTTTGGGCAAATTGTCGCAAGTTCCGAGGCAGCCCGGAAACTACTCATCTTTGACTGCTGCCATTCCGAGGCTGCTTTTGAGTTTACAAAGATCCGCCAGCATTACAGCACTAAAGGCACGGCGATCCTCTATTCGTGTGCCGCTGACGAGTGGAGTTATGCTCCACAGACCACGCGAAACACGTTTTTTACAGGGCTCATTCTTGAGACGTTGCGAAGCACGGTCGGCAACGACTGTGTCTCGGTTGGCGAGCTATCGAAGGCCGTCAGGAGAAAGGCCGATGCGCTCCGGGCAACAGATCTAAAGATTCCGGAGAACGGCTCAGTTCAGACTGACGAAAGTGTCGAACTGCCGGCAAAACCGTTGAGTTTCGAGAAGATCATCCGCAGGTCGTTGGACGTTGGCAGTCGATCTTTGCCGACTCGCGTGCGTGCGAACGACGAGGTCAAAGAAGTTGTCGGGTTTGTTTGCGCGAAACTTTGGACGGTCGAGCTTCGTCACTCTATCGCGAGCGTCATTGAAGAGTTGAGGAATATCAATGACCGTCTGGTCGTTCCAAAAACCAATGACACAATCGAAACCTTCTACAATCTCACTGACAAGACGGTGGCAGCGGAGAGAACGCTCCGCGTTCGACAGGAAACCTTCGACATCTGGCCGGAGTATCTCGACATCGTCGAGCGTGTGCATAAGACCATTGATACCATCCTCGGCCAGATCAGAGCGTTGCGGCGGCTAAACGTAGCGCCCGGCGTTGGTGAGGAAGGCCAGTCTCCCGAGCAGTACGTAATCGCCAGAGCGAAGTACGCCACAAAATGGGGAGCCCAGCTTTCTCCCATAGAGGCAACTCCACAGGAAGACAGCTTGGAACTGCTCAAAGCAGCGGTTGAAGAATGCCTTCCCATACTGCGGAAGCACGCCAGTGAGGCGAACGACTTTTACGATAAATTCTGCCGACTTTTGCGAGCGTCTCCCGGCTGACTTGACGAAACGTGTCGATTCGACATAGTTCTCCGATCCTGCCCTGTCGCAATCTGGCGATCACCGCAAAGCCAATTTGGATGCCTGATCCATTCTCCAAAGACGAACTTGCCTTGAACGGCTTCAGGGCCATTCGCAACCTGATTGCGCGGCGGCTCAAAAAGCTCGCCCACGAAGCTGGTTGCGAGCACGATCTGGACGAAATCGGTGTCCACGACTTCGAGACGTGGCTGGACAGGGAAGGTACGGTATTTGCGAGCTCTTGGGAGATCTTGCGCGAGTTGCTCGGTGACCAATGTGATGCTCTGAAGCCGCTCGATGCCGTGCTGGGACGGCTACACGGTGAAGTAACGGGCATTTTGATTGGCCGGCCCTTGGGCGTGGACGGTATCGAGAATCCGGTCTTGAAGGAAATCCGGCGTATCGAAGAGATTACGGCGAGTAAACAATCCGAAACATCGTTCACGATGGTTTCATCCTTCCGCCCAACCGAATATGTCGAAGAGGAATTTCGGGGCAGAGATGCATACGAGAAGTCCATCGAGCTGAAACAGCGGTTTCTGGACTGCTCTGAGCGTTTCAGCGAGTCTGCAGTGCAAATCATGGAGCTTGAGTAGTGGATCCCCCGACCGTCCCGGTTAGATAAATATGAACGCGAGAACGAATCGCACGGAACTGCCTGACTGGCAGATCGGCAGTGAATTTTGGCCATGGATCAGGTCGATCTTGGTTTCACGGTTGGATCACGCGACGTAGGATTCGACTCCTGAATCAGATGTGAAAGTCAATAGGACATGGACGAAAAACGAGAACTACTCGACCGGATCACCCGAGCCATCGGAGAGTCGCTGGGTCACGCGGACCGCTTTCAGGCGAGTTTCCTGATTCGTCGGTACATCGATCAGTTTCTATCCGGCTTGTACTTCCTGTGTACCTTTGTGGAAGAAAAGCAAGCTGAGGATGAGGCGAACTGGGCCGCAAACGCGTGTGCCGATGAGAAGGGAATTCTACAACTGTCGCTGCGGCGGCTCTGTGGATTGAGTCGCGACCTGTCCCTCGCATTGGATGCAGACGGGGCTCCCTCAGACCTGCGAGGGAGCGTACGGGAAGCCTTGGACTTCGTCGGGATTCTTGTCGGGGAAGAGCTGCCGGACAAAGACGCGAACGGGCATCTGCAGAATATTGCTGACCGGCAACCAGTCTGACGAGGGGCATGTTTAATTGAGCGGCATGAATTGCCATGCCGTATATCGGCCATCGGTTGCGTGTATTGCCGAGTCAATGGGCTGAGCGATCCAAACTCAATGAGTCGCCATCAACGGTGTTGCCGTTCGTGCTGGGCCGAAAGAAGGGGCCATCGATCTTTTAACAGCTGCGTGTGACGGACGTGTTGTTGAAAGCGGTGGTTGTCTCGCCTTCAGCCGAAGGTGGTGAGGTAGCGTCAGTAACAACATCGCTGCCGATGTGCGAAGCCACAGCGTTGTCAGGATGTTGCTTCGGCGGAAAGCCTGCGGCGTGGATGCGGGATCAGTGATTGCACGCTCAAGGTCGCGGTGGCGAACGGCGGTGTTTGTCAGAGTCCGTTGCGGAAGACCATTCGCGAGTTGCTGACGCCCTGCAGCCAGTCGCGCTCGGCTTCGAGGGCGAGGCTCGACTGCGTGCCCGCCGCGCGGCGGAACAGGCGGCTGAAGTCGCTCACCAGCGACAGCCAGCCCTCGGGACTCACTGCGAGGCGATCCAGAATCCCGGGCAGGTCCGGCGGAATTCGCCCCTGTTTGCCCGCTCGCAGACTGCGGCAGGGCCAGTCCAGCAGTTGCAGAGAGTCCGACTGCGGCATCGGCAGGCAGCCTCGATTCGACGCTCGCTGCGGCGGTGCCCGCGATTCATTCGACACTTCCCGGGCCTGTTCCACAGGGCTCAGCCAGGCTCCGGGCGAGTCCAGCACACTCTCCGCGGACGGCTGCTCGAAAACCGACAGGGCGATCGCGGGCTTGATCGCGGACCTCAAGCGTCGAACGCTGATCCTGTGAGGCGGTGAATTCGGCCGCACTCCGAACTCAGACAGCCGCACCGGCCGGGACCACAATCACAACGGCTACAGCATGTGGATGGCTGGCGGAGGCGTCAGTCCGACACACTGCCGTATTTGTCGATGGCGCGAAACCTACTTCGGTGGGGTCCACATCAGTAGCGGTCATTCTGATTTGCGACAACGGCTGATCTTCATCGGATCGCGCAGTCGAACAGATGACAGCCGCAAATTTGCTGCTCGCCTCGGTCTGCGCGACCGACGCGGATTCGGCGAGCTGCTGTTCAGGGATTTCGATCGGGTTTCACGGCCTGATTCCGGTCGCCGAAAGCTTGCGGTGTACGATGCGTCTGCGCGACCGGAGCAGTTTTAGGATGAAGCCAACGCTAAGTTTTCGACTATTTCGACGTCAGTGTTTTCTCAGAATTGATTGTTGAATTGGAGCGCAGGTCAGCAACTTAGATGTTTGACTTGATTGTAGTGGCGGACTCTCTGCAGGCGTCACGGATCGAACCTGCGAGACCAAAGAATTCGCCTTAGTATTGTGTTCAGAATAACTTCCCGATTTCTCACAGTAGGCTGGAACAAATACCGCGCTGTTCCGGCATTTCCGGATTGTCGTGTTGCCGAAACTGCGCGGTGCTTGTTCCAGCCTACGACTCATCGGATTCGACTTTCGGGAAGTCTTTCCGACACATTCCTTAGCACATTAAAATTGCGATCAGTAACGCTGCTCGCGAATCAAAAACGCAATCAAGGTATTGTGCGCGCCCTTGGACCACGGCGCGCTCAATACCTTGAAAACGTGTTTCCGGTCTCCGTTTCCTGTAAGCCCTTGCTCAGCGAAAGGTTGTGACAACGGCTGACGGGACTCTGCGCGCACTTGTAGAGACATCCGACTGATAATGAGGATGTTTTCGGCAATATTCGCCGACTTTGGACTTCGAGAATACCGGGAGAGATCAATCGCCTTCTGCCATGTTCGGCTGCGTCGCAATTCCGTCGCTGTCGAGTCGAATCGCTGTCGTTCACCCGCCCTAAAAATTGTTGAGGAAGATGGCAAGAGCAATTCTCGTCAGCTTGCACTGGATCAGCGCCTTGGTGATCCAAATCCGACAGTCGGATGCATCCGTAAGGGCTGCCAACTAAAAAAATGCAAAAATCGTGGCATAATAGGTTGATGCGGAATGACTACCTTTTAGAGTTTCCGATTTGGAGACGTTTCTTGCGATTCGTTGGCGAGCTATTTTGGAAAATTTGGAAATGAGGGAATGCCCCACCTCGTGTTTTACTGTTGCACGCTGCATTGAAGCTTCCAACACTGATGGCTCGCTTTCGCGAATCGCCGTTCAGGGATGGAGTCGAGGCTATGATGATTACAGTTGGGGAAACTGATCCCGTCAAAGTTTCCAAACAGTTTGCTGATGCCGCTGTCTGGCGTGCCACGTATCTCGCTCACCTGACCGGGACCGCGTTGCAAAAAATGGGCATGGTCGCTGTTGAAGGGGTCGCTCAGCCGATTCGACTCTCAGCGAACCTGCTTCTCGAATTTGGCGCTGTGCTGCAGCTTGCGCTGTGGGAACAGGATGGCTTCACTGCTCATTTTGATGCAGGTCTTCCTTCTTGCTCAGACGCGTTCGCTGAACTCGCCAGAAAGACCGAGCAGGATGAATGGGACGGCGAGACAATTGCGATCGATAGTTTGTCGTTCGAAGTTTTCAGACTCTCGATGGACGAGTTCTCCTGGGATGCGCCTTCTTTGCTTGGCATCGACGTGCAACTCAAGACGGATAACGAAGACGAATTCGTCGAACAGCTTGCCGAGTTTCTTTGGCGAGATCACCAACTCCACCAGTCAAAACAACTGAAAGAAGGGAATGCAGATGGCGAGTAAACAGCTTGGAAGCGGACTCTTCTACACACGAGACAGCGGCGGAAAACACGAAACGACGCCAGGTGAGTACGTCAAATGGGCTCGTCGTCGTGCTATGGAATTGAACGTGACATTCAATCCGACTGTTGCGGATATTGAATCGTTGATTCAGAACGAGGAGGCCATTCGCGGAGACCTGTATCTCGACTATGAAGTCGCAGGCAACGAACTCTCACGAGTTGGCCTGAATGCCCTACTTGCACGGGCCGAAAGTGATGAGAAGGTCTCTCATGTATTTATTCCAAGGCGAGATCGACTGGCTCGTCCTACTGACTCCATTGATGGAGTCAAAATGGAAACCGTTCTCCGACAGAATGGTCTGACCATTGTGTTCATGGACAGACTGTTGTCACCAATTCGGACCGGCCGCCGACCAGATACGGCAGAGCAGATCATCGCCTTCCTTGATTACGACGCTGCCGGTAAGCACGGTCGAGATTTGTCTGACAAGATGGTTCACTGCCAGATCGCACTTGCCACTGGAGGTTTTTCAACG
>Ga0209402_10004715_pt1 | contig 12328 bp, 15 predicted proteins | sample ArcticOcean_MG_C_3_FD_187437 | JGI IMG/M metagenome (GOLD analysis project Ga0209402, IMG submission 187437) | Marine microbial communities from western Arctic Ocean - ArcticOcean_MG_CB8_126 (SPAdes) (version 2) | ecosystem: Environmental > Aquatic > Marine > Oceanic | place: Arctic Ocean... | reverse complement strand
CTGCAGGTGGTAGACGACTTCGATGTGAATATCGTGGTCGAATTTCTTCGCCTTCTTCGGGTCCGGTTCGAGCCAATCCACCGCACACAGATTCTGGAGATGATCGAACTGCAGGCGTTCGTCGTCGTGCAGGAATTCGGCGATCTCGACAATCGAGTCGGCTGCCACCTCGACCCACGGGTCGAGGGCATCCAGATTGCTTCCAGTCACCTTCTCCGCACCGAATTCCGCAGTGAGCAGGTTGAGAATTTCCGCAGCAGTCATGGCGCGTCCTGAGACGATTGGCGGGAAGGATTAGGGCAGAAAGTAAAGTGCAATGTGGAGACGCGTCGTCAGGCGACAAGTTCCGGGTCAGGTTTGGTTACGGGAGGGTCGGTCCCGGATGCGGAACTGCGAGCCTGGCTACTGACGGCCCGGACCCATTCCAGATCGCCGCGTTTCCACACATACGCGAAGCCAACGAGCAGCACGGCAAAGAACACAAAAATGTCCGCAAATGCCAGCCAGCCAAGATCCATCGCTTCATTCGCCGAGATCGACTGTCCCGTGGACGCAGCCGTGCCCGAGGGCTGATTGAGCAGCTTGTCTGTCAGTTCGGCTCGGTGCGGCTCAACAAGCTCCTTGTCGGCAAGCTGCATCGCTTCGCCGTACATCGTGGACCAGGGGAAGAAGAATGCGACTTCCACATCGAAAACGATGAACAGCAGCGCGACCGTGTAGAACCGCAGGTCCCACTGAATGAAGCTTGAACCAATAGTGGGTTCGCCACACTCGTAGACCGCAACCTTTTCGGGCGTTGGATTCGACGGGCGAACCAGTCGTCCGATCAGCAAAGGAGCCAGGACGATTAGCGAACCGGCGACGAAGAACAGCACAAAGTGGAGGACCAGATCAGACATTCAGATTCCTGTCCCTGCGGGCAAAGGCACCGCCGTTATCGAGAACTACCGTTGCGATTCCGTATCCACACATCAGTCCGGGAATTCGAGGGCGTCCACATCCGTCGAGTCGACCACCGGACCCAGAACCGATTCAGCACACAATGACTGTCGGCCCGAAAACCCCAGGTGGAGTTCGTGCCAGAAGCGGACCTCCGGTTCGCCCAGTTGCCAGCACAGGTAGACCACTCGGCCATCCAGCTCGGCGGGGAAGTCCACCAAGCCTCGAACCGGGTCCTTGAATTCGATTCCGAGTTCATGCAGTTCGTTAATGAACGCGCCGAGACGCCCCTCATCCTGACGGATGCCGTCTTCCGTCTGCTCAAGCTCTTCCGTGTAAAGTCGTCCCGGGCACGACTCACCGCGTCGCCGCAACACGTCGGCCAGACAGTCACGCCGGTTCTGAATATCCGCAAACAGGTCGACGATGTCCTGGACGATGGCACGTACCAGAGGCAGCCGTTGATTGGCTTCCTCGACCGTGAACAGTTTTCTGACTGCCTGCTCAGACATAGCCGTTTCTCCTTCAGGCTTCGAAGGGGCTTGGCTCGCCCTTGATCCAGACAGGTTCGTACAAAACCTTGGACTCGGACACGGCAGAAGGATTCAACGTCGCACGTCCCCACGCCACCTGCAGCGGCAGCTTTGCGTAGTCCACAATGCAACCGTCACGGCTGTAGCAGCTCAGGTCGTGATTCGACCCCATGAAAATGCAGTCGACGGGACACGGGTCGACACACAAAGCACAGAACATGCATTTGGTGTAGTCGATGGCAAACCCATCGAGCTGAAATCCCTTGCCAGTCGTACTCTTGGTCTTGCTGATGTAGATGCAGTCAACCGGACACACGACCGCACACTTCTCGCAGCCGATGCAGGTCGTCAGGTCGAAACGATGAAAACCTCGATACCGAGCTTTCACCGGCACGGGGACCTCAGGGTATTCGTAGGCTTCGGTGAACGTCCGCCGTCGGTAGGTCTTCGCCATCGTCCAGATGGTGACCCACATCCCGTTCAGAACGGTATAGACAGCTCGGAAGACGTTAAGAAACCACGTAATCATTGCGGCCTCGGAGGTACTGCTCAAATGCCCCCAGTGGGGCATATTTGGATGGATTCAAACGCTGCGCAATGCTTCACAAAGTCCACAGCGAACGCAGGATTATAGAATCGGGGAACAGCGACACAAGGCACTCAAACCACGCCGCCATCTGAGTTTCCGCGAACGGGAACCCGCATTCCCACCAGACCAGGAATCGGGCCGTAGTTTCGAATCCCGCCCCGTTTGGGTAGGCTGGACTGGCGGTTTCAGACGGCCGTACGACTTCAGGTCAGCAATCACCGTATGTCTGGTCGGTGACCGGGGCGGAGTGCATCCGCGGATGTTGGGCGGGACGGTTGCCGTGAACTGATGGGATAAAGGTCGCGAGCGGTTTTTCTGGTCGAAGACGAGGATGGTTTTCGGCGATCGATTTCGTATGGGTGTTTACGAATACGAGACGCGTACACACCGTCAGGGGATCCGGTATGGCAGTGCCGCATTACGCTCGGGACATCATGGCCCGCAAGCTGATCAAAGTGCGTCCGGAGATGGACGTATTTGACGCCATTGAACTGCTGGTCAAGCACCGGATTTCGGGCGTGCCGGTGGTCAATTCCAGCGGCAAATACGTTGGCGTATTTTCAGAACGCAACTGTCTGAGCATGGTCGTCAACGCAGCCTATGACCAGCTTCCCTCGACGCGCGTCGAAGCCTTCATGGTGACGGACAATCCGACGATCAGTGAAGACGACGACATTTTCGCAATCGCCCAGGTGTTCACGAAGACGTACGCGCGACGACTCCCCGTGATCAGAGGTGACGAACTGGTCGGACAGGTGAGTCGACGCGACGTTCTGGCGGCAATCCACAAAGCCGTCAAAGGCGCGGCCACCACAGAGAGTCAACTCCTCTACCTGAGTTCACTGACGTCGCGCGATCAGTCGCCGGTGAAGTAGCGATCCGAGGAGCATTCATCCGGCGAACGATCGACAGGAGATGAGAGATGCGATCGATGCTAGCTGTGGCGATGACCGGGCTCATCGCAATGCTGCTCCTCCTCGGTTCGCGCACACAGACAAAAACGCAGCCGCCTGGTGAATCGAAATCTCCGCCGATCCCCGCCAGTTTCGGAGCCGTACAGCCGAGACTCTCACCCGACGGTGAGTCCGTCGTGTTTTCGTATCACGGCGGAATCTGGCGCATGCCACAGGCAGGCGGGACGATGCGTCGGCTGACGAACGGCTCTGGTTTCGACGTGGAACCGGCGTGGTCGCCAGACAGTTCGCGCATCGCATACGTGCATTCCCCAAGCCATGCATCTGGCGACCTGCGGATCATTCATGCCGAATCAGGTCAACGGGTTGATCTCCCGAAATCGATTCGAGTCACCGGAGCAATCGCGTATCAGAAGCTCTACTGGCATCCCAACGGACGGCAACTGCTGGGCATTTTTCAATCACAGAATGTGAATCACGGCCTTGCCTGGTACGACGTCGAGTCTGGTGAAGTGACGAACGTCGCCGCGGCACCGCGCTGGGGTCGCTATGCCCTCTCAAACAATGGCCGATCGATCATTTACACAACGACGAAGGATGTCTCCGGCGAGCAGGGCGGCAACAACGGACCTCAGCCGACGTTGTGGCAACTGCCCGCTGATGGTGGCGATGCAAAGGAACTCGGCTCGTTTCCGGCGAGGATCTACGACCTGTGTTTCACGTCGGACGATCGTTCGCTGATCGTTGCCACAGACCTGGGTGGAGCCTACTACGACCTGTGGGAGGTCCCGCTGGTTGATGGCGATCTGATGGCGCGTGCCCGGCAGATCACCTTCGGTCAGGCGGATGAGCATCGACCGAGCGTGTCAGCGGCCGGTGACTTGCTGCTGTTTACCGACAATCGGCACAACGCTACGTCGCTCACACTCAGAAGTCTCGTCAGCGGCGTTGACCGCACGCTGACGGTTTGCGACATGGACTACGGTCAGCCAGCCGGCACGTTGAAGCTGACAACGCGCGATGGTGCCACGGAGCAGAAAATCACGGCCCGCGTTTCGATCGAAGACGAAGCTGGCGGTCATCACGCTCCGCCCGGACGTCTGTTTCGGGTGCTGAAGGATTATGCGCACTTCTACTGTGAGGGGACGAACGAACTGCAGCTTCCGGCCGGACACTACCGCATGCGAGTCCTGCACGGGCCCGAGTATCGCACGGCCTATCGCGAGTTTGACGTAACAGCCGGTGAGTCCGTCGCGGTCACCGTCGACACCGAACGCTGGACGAACCAACCAGCCCGCGGCTGGTACTCCGGTGAGAACCACATCCATGCCAACTATGGCTACGGCGAGTGGTACAACACGCCCGAGTCGATGCTGGCGCAAAGCTCCGGCGAGAACCTGGGCGTCTCGAACTTCGTGGTGGCCAACTCTGACGGCGACGGAATCTTTGATCGAAGATTCTTCCGCGGCCGACCCGATGCAAAGTCGACTGACACGACGATCCTGTACTGGAATCAGGAGTTTCGCAGCACGATCTGGGGACACCTGACGCTGGTGAATCTGTCGCAGCTCGTCGAACCGATCATGACCGGCTTCAAGGACACGACGAACCCGTTTGACATCCCCACGAACTCGGACGTTGCACAGCGAACGCACATTCAGAATGGCCTCGTCAATTACACGCACGTCGCACAACGGCCCGATGATCCGTACGAGAATCCCTACACGGGCAAGTCGATCCCGATCGATGTCGCACTGGGCAACATCGACACGCTCGACCTGAATGCCAGTTATGCGGGAACAGTGCCGCTGTGGTATCGACTCTTGAATTGTGGATTCCGTCTAACCGCGTCGGGCGGGACCGACTGCTTCCTGAACCGTATCCGCAGCCGACTGCCGGGAGGTGATCGCGTCTACGTGCAACTCGATGGATCGCTGACTTACGAAAAGTGGATCGAAGGTCTGCGAAGCGGCCGCTCATTCGTCACAAACGGCCCGATGCTTGAATTGACCATCGATGGAAAAGAAATCGGCGACACCCTGCGACTGGCTGGTTCGGACACCGTCCGAGTCAAGGCTTCTGCAACAACTCAGTTTCCGTTCGACCGACTGGAGTTGATTCAGGATGGCAAGGTCGTTGCAACCGCGAAGCCGGACGGCGAGCAACTTGAGTGCAGTCTCGACCAGGCCGTCAAAGTGGATCGCAGCGGCTGGCTGTCCGTCCGCGCCTCCGGGCCTGGACATCGCGATCATCCAGTGGGCACGCAGTATTCGCACACCAGCCCGGTCTACCTGGACGTTGCCGGCAAACCGGCCGACACCAAGGCAGACGCGGAGTATTTCCTGAAGTGGATCGACCGTCTGCACCTGGCTGTTCGAGTTCGCGACCGGATCCCGAACGACGAACTGAAGCGGCATGTCGAAGCTCAGCTCGACGCCGCGCGTGACGTCTATCGCCGGCTGGCGAAATGAAACCCGAGTGCAGCTGCTATTCGCGCAACGTCTCAGTCCGTATTGCCAGCAGATGCAGGGATCTTGATGTCAAAGTCGCGTCCCTCAGCAGGGAGTTCCGCGCTGAGTTCATGTGCCGCGAACAGCGGCATACCACGCGGATTCTCGCCCTCATCTTCGTCAATCGTTGCGACACCGTCGTACCCGGTCACGGTCAGCAGGTACGGCCCTCCGACAATTCCCTTTCCCGCTCTGGTGCTGTAACGGCCGTCCACGATTTCGCCGTAGGCAGCCGGGCCGCGGTTACCCGCATTCGAATCCGGCACGAACTCAATCGAGCCCATGGGGACAGGTTTTCCGTCAAACTCGACCGACCCGCTCAAATCGAATCGTTCAGGCCCATCGTTCGACTCGCAACCAGTTGATGCGACGAGTAACAAGGTCGGAACGCCCCATGTCGCTAGCGTTTGAATAAGTGGCATTAAAATGCTCCGACCGGTTCTCCGTCGTATCTACCAGCGAGACGACGATAGTTGGTGATATCGATGAATTCACTCACGAATCGGACCGACCCGTCAGCGACAGCAAAGTGGCAGCCACCAACGTGAAAACTGCCAAATGTGTGTCCCTGCAGATTGCGTTGACCGAGTGGAAAGGCGCCGGCTGTGTAGCCGGTATCTGCTTTCGATCCGTCGCCGTCCCACTCGTTGATCTGAATGACAGCAGCAGCCATCACCGAATGAACACGCGTTGCATTTCCCCGGTCTGACGAAGCCCAACTGAAGTATCGTGTTCCGTCACCCGGGCGACCGCCTGGGCGAAGCTGGTACTTGGTTTCTCCCAACAGGAAGACGTTTGATGTCCCATCCGTGATGTCAGCCATGCGCGTCGTCGAGTTTAGATAGAAGATCCCGTTCTTGAAAAAGTAGGTCGTGCCGCCACAGCACGATGCAGTGCAGGCGGCCTGTGATCGAGTGCCTCCGCCTTCGACACCCATGTAATCGAGATTGTTGGCACCGCTTTGTGAATTGGGATTCGACGGACACTGATAGTCGGGATTCTGTCGCAGCCACAGGGTTTTGTTGACGCCTCCGACCCCATGCCGGTTGTCAAACGGAAAATCCAGATCGAAATTTGCAGACTGGTACAGCGTCGATTGCTCCATATAGGGCAGGACCATGACAGTCCAGGGTGCGCCGCGTCGGTTCCCGCTACCACCGGAACACTGATTCGACTGATTCGAAATCACGCCGGGTGGCATTGCCAGTGCGTTGTCATGGTAGTTGTGCAGTGCAAGCGCAATTTGTTTCAACTTGTTCTTGCACTGCGAACGCCGGGCCGCTTCCCGTGCCTGCTGAACGGCTGGTAACAGCAATGCGATCAGGATCGCGATTATCGCAATGACGACCAGAAGTTCGATCAGGGTAAAGCCTTGTCTGTTCCGTTTGCTCATGTCACATAAACGGGAATAGATATGGAGTGTCAGAAGTATAGGTTCAGGTTAATGAACAATCATCGGAACGGGAAACGGTCGGCCCATTGGCGCCTGCTTGAAATCGGAGCTGTGAGCGAACCGCCTGCCGACGGAACACGTGACAATAACACGCGGCAAGAGCGTTCCGGCTCATTCAATTCTGGTACGCAACGAGTCAATCGGTCGGTTCTGCGTCCAACGCCGTGGTGGAATCAGATTTCGCAGCCTCGATCCGCTTGAGTGCTGCTTCCGCGGTATCACGAACCGGGTCATTTACCTGGCGTCGCTCGATCAGCAGATTCAATGATCCGACCGCATCCGGGGAGGCTTTGATCAGCAACTCGACAGCCGGTTCACGGTATCTGATCCCCAGGCTGCGGGAACCAAAGATCATCTGCAGGACAGGTAGCAGTTCGGGGCAGTGGAAATCTTCGACCGAGACGTCCGGCGTCTGCAGGTCGTCACTATCCGCAAGAGCTTCCAGCAAGCCCGAGGTGCACAGCGCCGTGGCGAGCGACTGATTGTTCGTTGCACTCTGAATCGTCTCCAGAATGGCGCGAACGCTGTCCGGCGTAAACGCGATGTCTTCGAACATCTCCAGCATCGCGTATTGCCAGCGAGGCTGCTCAGTTGCGAGTGCGATCACACCGGCCACTGCGGCGGAGTTGTGACGTATGTTCTTCAAACACTGGAATGCCAGTTCAGACTGCAACTCATTGGCGGCCTGTCGGATCTGATCACACAGAATTGGTACGGCGCGATCCGGCGCCGTTTTCGACAGCAACTGCAGGGCAACCATCGGTCCGATTCCGGTCCATGGTTTGACGGAATGACTTTCCAGTTGTTCGACCACGGACGGAGCCATTTCAAACAGAGCGAAGATTGCATTCGCGATCAGAATTCCATCCGCGTTCAAGTCCTCATGTTGTCCTTCGATCGCCACCTTGAACGCGAACTCCATGCCATCGCTGGCCAGCTCCGCCCAGATCCCTGCGCTGTATCCGTCAAGGACAGTCAGCATCGCTTCGGCGGCTTCGGCAGACCGACCGTTCATTCCAAACCGATGGACGGCCTGAACTGCCTCGAGACGCAACTCGGGTTTCAGCTCATTGAGCAGCAGTGATCGCCAGTGACCGAATGGCTGTCCGTCGTACGTCACCTCGGCGATGACGGGAACATCGGGAGCATCCACAGCGAATGGCTGCGCGCGTTCTGGCTCTGCGGGATTCCACTCATTCTCGATCTGCGCCAGTTGGCCAACGAATTCAGGAGTCTGCCGCTCGTCTCGTGGCATCAGAACATGTGACGCGAGCATCGGGTCGAGTAGTTTCGGCGGGGAATCGATGAGGATCACCCCCTCGCCGTCGAGAGCAAGCTCACCATGAACGGGACCTCTTTCGGCTGGCCCCGGCTCATACCCTGCAACCAGGATGAGCGACGCAACGACGATGACACAGCATGCTCCGACCAATAAGCGACCGTTCATGATTCCCTCCTTGAAACGTTGATTCAGAAGCCACACGTGATCTCCACGCCGTCATCGTAAACCTGATCGGCCAACTGGTGAAACAGCGGTTCGGCTCAGTCGTTAGAATCCATCCGCGCGAATCGGAAACGTACGGCTTTCGTTCAATCACCAGCCGCTGGCTCGTCCGGGTGTCCTCCTCCGTGTATGGTGAATTGACCACGCCATTCGATGAATCAGCAGCCGGTACTGGAACTCTGTATGACCGCTATATTCGATCTGATCGCACCGCCACTGGCTCCGCTGCATTCCGATGGCTCGCTGAATCTGGGAGCTGTGGAACCGATGGCCGGGCACTTCGTCCAGAACGGCATCGCCGGCGTCTTCGTTTCAGGTACCAGCGGCGAGAGTCAGTCACTGACCGTCCAGGAACGACTCGCGTTGGCGCAACGCTGGCTCGATGTCAGCCGCAGCACCGATCTGCATGTGATCATTCAGGTCGGACACAATTGTGTTGAAGACGCTCGCATTATGGCTCGGCATGCACAGAGCGAAGGAGCAGACGCTGTCGCGACTCTCAGCCCCAGCTTCCTTAAGCCCGAGACGGTCGAGGACCTGATCGATTGCTGCCGACCAGTGGCCCAGGCAGCGGGCGACCTGCCGTTTTACCTCTACGACATTCCGTCGGTGACGGACGTGTCACTGCCGATGCACGAGTTCCTGATCAAGGGCAAAGAGGCGCTTCCAAATTTACGCGGGTTGAAGTTCACCAACACAGACATGATGCAGCTCCAGGAGTGCCTGCACTTGAACGACGGCGAATTCGACATCCTGTTCGGCTGCGATCAGATGCTGCTGGCCGGAGTGATGTTCGGCTGCCCGGGTGCGGTAGGCACGACCTACAACTTCGCAGCCGGCCACTACCGCCGCATGATCAACGCTTTCCACGCTGGTGACCTGACAACCGCGCGGCGTCTGCAGCACGAAGCCGTGCGCATGATTCGCGTGTTCCAGAAGTACGGCTTCCTTTCGGCAACAAAGGTCGTACTGCGTAGCCTGGGAATCGACTGTGGTCCTGTGCGAGCACCTCTGCGCCCGTTAACGGCAGATCAGGATTTGCAACTCCTGGACGAACTGTCGACTGAGCCGGCCCTGGCGGATGCCGAACTGGCCACCGCCTGATCTATCTCTCAGGCTCGACGACGCACGTGCGCCACACTCTCCAGACTGGCTAACTTCACCAACGATCTCGCCTTGCTCCGTTCGCTGAAATGAGTACTTTCCCGTCCAAACGTACGGAGCTGCTGTGCGCAAACGAGCCGTCGCTTCTGGAGTGAGGGAAGATGGTCGAGTCCGCCTGGAAATCGCTTGGAGTGTCTTCGCACCGGAGGATCGATGCCGTGTAACGTCGTTTCTCGGCTCGCCGTCTTACGGATTTCCTGCAAGCGACCCACCTGCCTCGTGCGGCAGTCCTCAAGGTCCTGAGAATGAAGCTCGCAGATTTAGAGCGGAAACTGAAAGGGAATGAAAAGCTGACACTGGAGGAGTCGGAACGTCTTTGGCGGCTCGCGAGAACTTTTCATTTGTCAGTCACGTTATTCGACGGGGATTCTGACAAAGCCGTCCAGTGGCTGAAGTCAAAACAGAGAGCTCTTGGACAAGTGGCTCTGCTGACGCACATTGCTACGGAGCCGGGCGCGGCCGAAGTACAGGAATTGATCAGTCGAATCGAGCACGGAGTGATTTCGTGAGCCAGGCGGCGTTCCGGATTTACAAATCGGATCACGCCGAGACTGCGATGACAGGCTCTGGAGCATCGGAATGATTTGACGTGATGCGTGTACACCTCTGGCAGGATCAGGCTGAGGGCGGCGAAGATCGAGGACGGACTGAATTCGTAATGCGTGCTGGTCCTCTGCCTGTCCGCCCAGGCGCTCTCGGCCGACTGGCCGCAGTTGGAGAGCCACGCTTTGCGCTTCAAAGACCCGGCGGGCCACAACCGACGATTCATTCCACTCAGGCTCGACGTGCTACAATCAATTGAACCTGCATTCCCTCCGACGGAGCAGTCCCATGTCCACAGACCCGGCAGATGTGGTTGATGTCGCGTTGTCGCTGACAGAAGAAGAACGAGCAGAGCTGGCATACACCCTCATCCAGAGCCTGAAGCCACCAAGGGTGTTGAGCGACGTTGATCCAGAGTTCGAGGAAGACCTCGAGCGGCGCGTGCAGGCCTATGAAGCGGGCGAGACTTCAGCCGAAGACTGGAACACTGTTTCCGATCGATTGCGTGAATCGCTGAAGAGCAGGAAGTCCTGATGAGCGTTCGCATTCTGGCTGAGGCCGAAGACGAACTTGAGGAAGCGATGCTGTACTACGAGGATCGCCGCGCCGGTCTGGGCGACGATTTCCGCCAGCGAGTGTCAGAAACAATACAGAGCATCGCCAGGCAGCCACTGCGATTTCCAGAGTACGAAGGAAAACGTCTGACACGCCTGTTTCGCCGCGCCCTGGTGACCCGCTTTCCGTACATCGTCGTCTACGAGGCCCGCGAAGACGAGACACTGATCGTGGCAGTGGCACACACAAGTCGCGAACCGGGCTACTGGGGGTGCGGGATTGATTCATGGCAGATCCATTCAAATACGACGCCTTCCTCAGTCACAGCAGCGCGGACAACGACGTTGTTCGCGAGATCGCGAACCGGCTGAAGTCGGACGGGGTGCGGGTTTGGTTTGATGAGTGGGAGATCAAGCTCGATAGTTCCCTCTCCCTCGGGGAGAGGGCCAGGGTGAGGGCGGCGAAGACCGAGGACGGACTGGAGCATTTTTGTAATGCGTGCTGGTGCGCTGCATGTCGGCGGCGGCGCTCGCGGCCGACTGGCCGCAGTTGGAGGGCCACACCTTCCGCTTCAATGACCCGCTGAACCGTGTTGCTGGAAATGGGGGCCAACGATTCCGCCCCCTCAGGCTCGACTGAAGTTGTATAATTGCTGGGAAAACTAGATGGCCAATCACTCGAACAAACACATTCGAGAAGCATTGAACTATGCGGAGACTCATGGATGGACGGCGCAGAAGTCTGGCCCGCGAGCACATGCGTGGGGAGTGATGTTTTGCAGCTATGGACATCGTCTGTGTCGGATGTCGATCTGGTCAACTCCCCGTAACCCACAGAACCACGCGGCAGCCATTCGTCGTAAAGTTGATCGTTGCCCCGAGGCGTAAAGGACTGACCAATGACCGAATTTCGTTTTCGTCTGATCATCAGCGGACCGTTTTCTTCTGACGTGACCAACGACGAACTCCTGGATGCGACCGATTCTCTGGGTGCGGTTGGTTGTGACGACGCCTCGATCAGTGTTCACACCAGCGGCCTTGAACTGGAGTTTGCTCGTGAGGGCCAGTCGCTCCAGGAGGCGATTGCATCGGCAGTTCAGAATGTGGAACAAGCCGGATTCTCTATTGAGTCGATCGAAATGGATCGCGAATCCGTCGTTCCGGCCGGGTCTTGAAGGCGAGAAGCAGCGTGAACGATCCATTCGAATACGACGTCTTCCTCAGTCACAGCAGCGCGGACAAGGACGTTGTGCGCGACGTGGCGAATCGGCTGAAGTCGGACGGGGTGCGGGTGTGGTTTGATGAAGATCAGATCAAGCCGGGCGACAGCATCCCGGCGAAGATCGAGGATGGACTGGAGCACTCCCGCGTGTTGGTGCTCTGCATGTCGGCGGCGGCGCTGGCGGCCGACTGGCCGCAGTTGGAGCGCCACACCTTCCGCTTCAAAGACCCGCTGAACCACGACCGACGATTCATTCCCCTCAGGCTCGACGACGCATGAGGTGGTGACAGTTTCACGGACAGGTGAGTTGCTTATTTTGGGTTCCAGAAAGGAGCCTGAAAATGGCGAAGAAGAAATCGTCGAGTCGTGGAGAATCGGTCCGCCGTCGGTACACCGAGGAGTT